>Ga0209204_1003702_pt1 | contig 11001 bp, 8 predicted proteins | sample AD_JPNMR2_MetaG_FD_184425 | JGI IMG/M metagenome (GOLD analysis project Ga0209204, IMG submission 184425) | Active sludge microbial communities of municipal wastewater-treating anaerobic digesters from Japan - AD_JPNMR2_MetaG (SPAdes) (version 2) | ecosystem: Engineered > Bioreactor > Anaerobic >... | reverse complement strand
GCAATATAAAAATGATTGGGATGCAAATAGTGTGAGTGGAGGTACATATTTTTATACTTTAGAGATCCAGTATATTAATGGAATAATCAAAAATTATAGTGGTACTATTACAGTAATAAATTAAAAACAAAATAATAAGCAAAGTCTTTAACCTTGTAATAATAAGAAATTCTAATTTTCGGACGATTATATGATCTAAGAAGTATAGAAGTGAAAGAGTTGATAAGTATATACCAATTTCCAATCTATTATAAAAAAAATTAAAATTGTTCCAAAGATAATATAAGAACTATAACAAAGAATTGAATACATTTGGATAACAAGCAATTAACAAAGAAGATTTAGAGACAAAACTTCAAAAATGGCTAATTATATATAATGCCCATAATTATCCTTGCAAAGCAAGAGATTTGGCAAGACATCTAAATGTATCGAAATCATTGTTACATAAAACGATATATGAACATAAAAAATAAGGAGAAGCATCAATTGAGAAAAAATGTAAATGGGTATGTTGCACATTCAAAAACATTAAAAATACCTTCCAATATTTTTTTCATACAACAACCACCATATAGCCCAGAAACAAATATTGTTGAACATATTTGGGATGAAATAAGAGAAAAAGAATTATACAACAAATATTTTAAAGATATAAAAAATGCAGTGGATACTGTATTTAATGGGTTAAATAGATTAAATGCTAATTCAGAATACCTTAAATCCTTAACAAATATTTCCCATTTTTATATTATATATTTAGAAAGCGACCTAATATTACACATTTGAGCATAATTTATTATTAATAGATAAATTATGCTGGTATTTTTTAATGTTTAAATTAATTATTAATAAAAGGAATATTTTAATTAATCCTTATTTTGTTCAGAATCTACTTTTTGATTTTGGTATGATAGAATTTCATTATTAATAAAATCGAGTTGTATTTGTGCTTGATTAAAAAGGTCTTCGCTTTCTTTGCCAGCATGATATCTATATTCGCATACTACACGTTTAATGCCACTATTAATTATCAGCATAGCACAAGATCTACAAGGTGTCATTTTCACATACAGAGTGGAGCCATCTAGAGATATTCCAAATCTAGCTGCTTGAGCTATGGCATTTTGCTCTGCATGAACAGTCCTAACGCAATGTTGTGTAATAGAACCATCTTCATGAATGACTTTCCGAAAAAGATGACCAACTTCATCACAATGTGGCAGACCACTTGGTGCACCTACGTATCCAGTAACGAGTATCCTTTTATCTTTTACAATTACGCATCCAGCTCTCCCTCTATCACAGGTTGCCCTAGTAGCTACAGTATTCATTATTTCTATGAAATACTCATCCCAGCTAGGTCTATGATATATTTGCCCTTTTTCTTTACTATTCACTTTTGATTTTATTTCTTTTAAAACTATAGATATTTGATCATATAATTGCTGAAAAGTACCATTATTTTCAATATAATAATCTGCTAGTTCCATACATTTTATTATGTTTTGTTTATTAGGATCATCATTTCGCATTTCTTCATTTTCTTGAGCGATGAAAGTGGAATAATCTACATTATCAGTCTCTGAACCACGTTGTCGAATGCGAGAATATCTGATTTTAGGATCTGCATCTATTGCTATTAAGAAAAAATTATCTTTACGTTTTAATGCTTCTACCTCTCCTGTAGACCTTATGCTTTCAATAATAGTATTTTTATTAGATTTCAGAGCTTCTGAATATAATTTTTCTACAATGTAAGAATTGCCATATTTCTCTCGTAGCTCATTAGCTAATTGTCTCATTGTATCTCTATTAATAGGTAAATTTCGCTTTTGCAATTCTTTTATTAGAAATTTACGAACGCTTAAGTGTTGAAAATCTTCATTTTTTATAAGATAATTAACTACTGTATCTTTACCTGCGCCTAGTGTACCAGTTAAACCTATTACGATCATTTTTTTACAAATTTAAATAAAAAATAAAAATAAAAAAAATGGTGCATTTTTTCTACATTAAATGCACCATTTATATGTTAATAAAAATTTTTAGGAAAAATTAGTTACTATTTATAGTTTTGTTATAAAATACATAATCATTATCTATGACATCTAGAACTATTGGAGAGTCATTTTTGATTTTTTCAGCTATAATCATTTTAGATAATTCATTAATAACGTATTTTTGGATAACTCTTTTTATAGGACGAGCACCCATTAATGGATCGTAGCCCTCATTTGCAATATGTTCCACAGCTTCTTCAGTATATACAAATGTATAACCATTTTTTGTTAACATTTCGTTAACTTTATTTAGCTGCATTCTTACAATAGCTTTTATTTCTTCTCTGTTGAGAGGTTTGAAGACCACAATTTCATCAATTCTGTTCAAAAATTCTGGTCTGATAGTTTTACGAAGTAATTCTAAAATTTCATATTGAGTTCTTTCGAAAGTTCTATTTTCTTCACCTGGTAGCATACTATCGAAATTTTCTCTTATAATGTCAGCACCAAGGTTAGAAGTCATTATGATTATAGTATTTTTGAAATTTACAGTTCTACCTTTGTTATCTGTCAATCTTCCATCCTCGAGTACTTGTAGAAGTATATTAAAAACATCACGATGAGCTTTTTCTATTTCATCCAGTAAAACTACACTGTACGGTTTTCTACGCACAGCCTCAGTCAATTGTCCACTTTCATCATAGCCTACGTAGCCAGGAGGTGCACCTATTAATCTAGATACACTGTGTGGCTCTTGATATTCAGACATATCAATTCTAATCATATTATTCTCATCATTAAAAAGTAACTCAGCTAGAGCTCGAGCAAGTTCAGTTTTACCTACACCAGTAGAACCTAAGAAAAGAAAAGAGCCAATGGGCTTATTAGGATCGCTTAGTCCACTTCTACTGCGACGTATAGCATTAGCGACAGCTTCGATAGCGTGATCTTGTCCCACAACTCTTTTGTGTAATTCATTTTCTAGATTTAATAATTTTTCTTTTTCACTTTGCAAAAGTCTTGTCACTGGGATACCTGTCCATTTAGCAACTATTTCAGCAATATGTTCTGCATTCACTTCTAGAGAGATAAGTGGTTTATCTCCTTGAATTTCTTTAAGTTTTTGCTCTAAAAGTTTAATATTTTCTTCAGCTTCTCTCAAAAGTCCATATCTTATTTCAGCTACACGTCCATAGTCAGCAGAGCGTTCAGCACGTTCTGCTTCTAATTTTAGATTTTCTATTTTTTGTTTATTTTGTTGTATTTGCTCGATTATTTCTTTTTCTTGCAACCATTTAGCTTTAAGTGTATTAAATTGTTCATTGAGATCAGCAAGTTCTTTTTCAATAGTTTGTAATTTAGTAGGTTCATTTTCACGTTTTATAGCTTCGCGTTCTATCTCTAATTGTCTAATACGTCTATTAAGTTCGTCCATTTCTTCTGGCATAGAGTTCATTTCTAATCTAATACGTGCAGCAGCTTCATCTATTAGGTCTATAGCTTTATCAGGTAAATGTCTATCAGAAATATATCTATGAGAAAGCTCTACAGCTGCTATGATAGCCTCATCACGTATTCGCACTTGATGGTGATTTTCGTATCTTTCTTTTAGTCCACGTAAAATGCTTATGCTATCTTCGGGAGAAGGTTCATCTACTAAAACTGGTTGGAATCTTCTTTCGAGGGCTTTATCTTTTTCAAAATATTTTTGGTATTCTGCCAGAGTCGTAGCACCTATAGCTCGCAGCTCTCCACGTGCCAATGCTGGTTTTAGAATATTAGCAGCATCCATTGCACCTTGTGTAGCTCCAGCACCAACTAAAGTATGTATTTCATCAATAAATAGAATTATTCTTCCCTCACTTTCTACTACTTCTTTGATAACTGCTTTTAGACGCTCTTCAAATTCTCCTTGATATTTTGCTCCAGCTATCAGAGCTCCCATATCTAGAGAATAAACAACTTTATCTTTTAGATTGTCGGGTACATCGCCATTAACTATTCGGTTTGCTAATCCTTCTACAATTGCAGTTTTACCTACACCAGCTTCACCAATTAATATTGGATTATTTTTAGTTCTACGATTCAGAATTTGTAGAATACGTCTAATCTCTTCATCTCTACCTATCACAGGATCTAATTTACCTTTTGCGGCCAGATCATTAAGATTTCGAGCATATTTATTTAGAGCATTGTAGTTTTCATCACCACTTTGAGAAGTTACCTTGCTCCCTTTTCGTAAATCTTGTATAGCAATTAAAAGATCTTTACGTGTAGCACCTAAACTTTTCAAAATACGTTCTGCTGCAGCGCCACTTTGCAAAAGACCTAATAATATGTGCTCTACGGCAACAAATTCATCTTTTAATTGCTTCATCTCTGCTATAGCCTGTTGTAATGCTTTAGTTGCTGAGCTAGATAAATATTGTTCACTACCTTCTACTTTAGGCAATTTATTTATTTCATCTTCTACTCTAGATATGATCTGTGATGGAGTGATACCTATTTTTTTTAATAAAAATGGACTGATGTCTTCATCATTTTTAAGCAAAGAATACAAGATATGCACATCCTCTACTGCTTGATGTTTTTTCTCAAAAGCTAGTTGAAATGCTTCTTGTATTATACCTTGTGCTTTTACTGTAAAATCATTTAAATTCATATTTTATCCTCCTTTTAACAATATTATTTTTAGCAATATTTAGTCCAATTAAAAAAAATGTAAAATTTTCATTTATAATTTATAAATATTTATGCATATTATCAATTTTTGTTTTTCTCTATTATTCTTAATTAACTGAATCGATAACGACTAATCAAGAGTTTATTACTTTAGTTAATTCAAATCAATAAATTTATGATTAGATTATTTTTAATAAAAAATAAATATTTATGACAATATGTCATAACATAAAATATCACTAAATAGATAAACATAAAATTTATTTTCTATATTTTCTAAATGTAGCTATGATATTTATCATTTATAATGATTTTTATAAATTCTTAACCTAATTTTGTAAAAATCAATATTGATATTATGAGTAAAAAAATTGTAATTATTGGTGGAGTAGCAGGTGGAGCCTCTACTGCAGCTAGATTGAGAAGATTAGATGAAAATGTAGAAATCAAAATTTTCGAACGTGGTAAATACATTTCTTATGCTAATTGTGGATTACCATATTATGTAGGCAATGTTATTAAAGAAAGGGATTCATTGCTAGTGCAGACAACTCAAGGAATGAAAAAAAGGTTTAATATAGACATTTATACTTTGCATGAAGTCCTTAAAATAGATAGAGCAAATAAATCATTACTAATTAAGAATTTGAAAACAAATGAAATTTTTCAAGAAAATTATGATATTTTAGTTTTATCTAGTGGAGCAGAACCCATTAAGCCTCCAATAAAAGGAATAGACTATGCTGAGAATGTTTTTATCCTTCGCGATATACCTGATGCAGATAAAATAAAAAATTTCATAGAAACTAAAAATCCTAAAAACGCTGTAGTCATTGGTGGTGGATTTATTGGTATAGAGATAGCAGATAGTTTATTAGCAAGAGGTATGAACGTTACCATTGTAGAAAAGGCAGACCAAATTTTAGTGCAGCTAGATAAAGAGATGGCTAATATTTTACATAAAAATATAAAAGACAAAGGAGTAGACTTAATCTTAGCTGATAGTATAGAAGAATTTAAAAATAATGGAAAAACATTAGTACTTAGTAGCGGCAAACAAATAGATTCAGACCTTACAATTTTATCTATTGGCGTTAAACCAGAAAGTAATTTAGCTAAGGAGGCAGGATTAGACATAGGTATAACAGGAGGAGTAAAAGTAAATGAATATTTACAAACTTCAGATGAAAGCATTTATGCTATCGGTGATGTGATAGAAGTGAAAGATTTCATTACAGGATTGCCTACATTAAAGCCATTAGCTGGTCCAGCAAATAAACAAGGTAGAATAGTAGCTAATAATATTTGTGGGAAAAATGAAAAATACTTGGGTACTTTAGGTACCTCAGTGGTCAAAGTCTTTGATATGACAGCAGCCTCAATAGGTAATAATGAAAAGATACTAAAAAAATCAGGTATTTCTTATGAAACTATACATATAACCCCACCTTCTCATGCTACTTATTATCCAGGAGCAACCACTATTTTTATGAAATTAATTTTTGATAAAAATAATGGTAAAATATATGGTGCTCAAGCTGTAGGATATGATGGAGTAGATAAAAGAATAGATGTGCTATCGACTGCTATCATGGGAGGTATGACTGTTATGGATTTACAATATTTAGAATTGGCTTATGCACCACCTTTCTCATCCGCTAAAGATCCAGTAAATATGCTTGGTTATGTGGCTACTAATGTCATTAATGGTGATTTAGAAATAATTCATTATGATGAATTTATTAATTTGAAAAAGGATAATGTAGTTATAGTAGATGTATGTGAACCTATAGAAAGAGAAAAAGGCTACATAGATGGCTCTATAAATATTCCTCTTAATGATTTAAGAAATAGATTAGATGAGCTACCTAAAGATAAAATGATTTATGTCTATTGCCAGCAAGGGTTGAGATCTTATATAGCTTATAGAATTTTGAAACAAAATGGTTTTAAAGTTAAAAGTATTGATGGTGGATACAGGTTTTATCTTAATTATGTTATTAGCAGTTTAGAATAGCTAATTTTAACCATACAGTTCCACAATAATTAATAACCTATGTAATGTATTAACTAGTACTTTGGGCATTTATGGTAAAAAGATTAATCTTAATAATCAAAGCAAATTATTTTTGTTTAGAAATACAAAATTTAATTACTTCTTCTAAGTATATAGAGAATATTTTAAGTTAAACAATAATAAATAGTTTTAAAGATTTTTATTTTTCAATTTTAATATTATCATAGAATTCCTGGCTTTTTAAATTTTTCTTTTTACTTATATTTGCAAAAAAAAATTTATGTCTGTTTTTTCTTACATTGTATGGAATGTAGATCCTGTATTAGTGCATCTAGGACCTCTACAGATTAGATATTATGGTATTTTATTCGCTTTAGGTTTTTTAATTGGCTATTATTTATTCAGATATTTTTTCAAAAAGGAGAAAGTGCCTTTGACTGAGTTAGATAAGCTATTTTGGTATGCTATTTTAGGTGCTGTCATTGGAGCTAGATTAGGACATGTATTATTTTATGAGCCAGATTATTATTTCAGTCATCCATTAGAAATTTTTGCTATTTGGCATGGTGGATTAGCTAGCCATGGTGGTGCTATTGGCCTTTTGATAGCTTTATATTTATATTCTCGCAAATCTTTTAATAAAGATTATTTATATATTTTAGATAGGATGGCTATACCTACTGCACTAGCGGGAAGTTTTATTCGGTTAGGTAATTTATTTAATAGTGAGATATATGGCAGACCTACAGAGCTACCTTGGGGATTTATTTTTGTGAGAGATGGACAAACTATACCATGTCATCCTACTCAGCTTTACGAAGCACTTGCATACTTATTAATTTTTATTTTCCTTTTTTATTTGTACAAAAAATATAATGGTAATTTACCGCGTGGTTTGGCTATCGGATGGATGTTTTTCTTAACTTTTTTAGCAAGATTTTTAATAGAGTTTATTAAATTACCACAAGTAGGCTTCGAAACTAATTTAATAAATACTATTGGATTAAATATGGGACAATTGCTTAGCTTACCGTTTATTATTGTTGGCATTTTGCTTATTATTAAGGCAAATAAATCTAAAAAATTATCAATAAAGACTAAAAAAGCTTAATGAAAAAAATTGTTATTTATTTCTTTAATGTTTTATTAACATATTTTTTATTTGCTCAAGAGATACCTCTGAGCAAAGCTTTTGTTCATCAAGATAATTTAAATAAATCTAATATATATATTTCTACTTTTGATACCATTTTTTATAATTTGAAAAATGGAGTGATTGATGGCAATTTTACTTATTCAGATATTAAAAATTTAAAGATTACTGGCGAGTATAGATATTCTCATCCATATGGTAAGTGGATCTTTAGTGCACAAGATTCCAAAATTAAAATTAATTTTATCGATCCTGGGATAATAAAATTTTCTAAAGTGAAGAATGCTACAAATAAAGTTTTTGCTGGCTTTGGGAAAATAGATATTAGATATCCTATAATAGGGAGCAATTATTCTGATACTCTAATTAGTACTTTACCTATAAAATGGGGTAAAATTAATGGCGAAGTTAGAGAAATGTATAGTGATAGTACTTTGCGAGCTATTTATAATTATAAAAATGGGAAATATCATGGCAAACAAATTTATTATATTGGTAATGGTAATCGTTGGGAGATTGAGTATAAAAATGGAAACCCTATAAGTAATAAAACTTATTATAATACTCGTGGTGATGAATTAAGAAAAATTAAACTAGCTGAAATTGATAAAAAAAGTGATTTTATTACATATTACGATCCTGCAGATGTCATTTATAATGTTAAATTACTCATAACTCTTGATAGTAGTTATAGACAATATCCTTTATTGATGAATAATGTAATAGATACTATAAATAAATTATATTATTTCAGAAAAATTATTACTTACAAAGATTATAATTTACAAAAAGAAGATTGGGGAGCTCATGATAGACCTAATATTTGGGATGTGTCTACTGATACTGTTATTAACAAAGACAATATTATTGGCATTGCATTGATTGGTAATTTGATAATTTTGCATCAAGATTTTCAATATAGATTACAACCATTGGCAGCTTCATATGTGATCAAATATGATTATAAAAATGAGCAACATTTTTATACTTCTCCATGGTTTTATATCCCTGAATTGATGCAAAGAAATTTAATTTTACCTTATGGATCCATTTTGTTTTTCCCTTATAAAATTACTAATTTACCATTAGATAATGCACTATCAGATGAAGTAATAACAGATCATAGTCAAGTGCTAATTTTATTAGAATACATTAATTTCCTAAAAGATTTGTTTATCTTAAAATAGCACTTTATATTGATACATACATTGAAAGCAAAAGAACATTAAATTTGATTTTAAATTATTAGAATTTTTTTGTTTTGTTTTTACAACTATAATAAGAAAAGTCTCAGAGAGAGGAATGATGAATATCTTCTAGGGAGAAGTAAATTGACAAATCAGAGATGATATATATCAAAAAAATTAAAAATAGTTCATAACTATTTTTTAATAAGTGTTTTAGAAAATTATTTATTAATTGTTTAAATTAAGTAATGATATTTAGTTAATAGTTTTTATAATTTTAAATTATTTATTAATGAGTATTTTATAAAAATTATTTTGTAAATTTAATATTTATTAATTTTTCTTTATAATATTGAATAATAAAAATAATAATGGTATTTAAATTAAATTCATATATCATTACTTAATTTAAACATTTATTTTAAAAAAAATATTTTTTTTAAAACTTTATTACCTTTTCAGTTATAAAAAGATTTAATAAAAAATATATTTTAAGATTCTTTATAAAACATAAATTTTTAAAATATTTTTTTCTTTTAATTTTGCAATTCTTTAATATGATTATTTAATATTTTAACAAAATGAATGAAAATATATATGTTTTAGCTCTTAAATTTATTCCTAAAATAGGAAATATAACTGCAAAAAAACTCATAGACTTATTCCCCAATTTAGAATTATTATTTTCATTATCAACTATAGAATTGCAAAATCGTTTTTCATTGTCTCCATTACTAGCTAACACTATAAATAAATATAAAACTACAGCTCTTCAAAAGGCAAAATCAGAGATAGAGATATCTCGGCAAAATGATATTAATATTATTACTATCGATAGCATAGACTATCCAAGTAAATTGAAAGAATGTATAGATGCTCCGATTTCTTTGTTTATAAAAGGTGAATTGCCATCTGTAGATAAATCTATTTCTTTTGTAGGAACGAGAAAGGCTTCATATTATGGGAAGGACATCACAGACAAGTTAATAAAAGAGTTAAGTGTAATATCGCCAACCATTGTAAGTGGTTTAGCTTTAGGTATAGATACTTTTGCACATAAGGCTGCTCTAAATCATAATTTATCTACTATAGCTGTATTAGGACATGGTCTTTCTACCCTTTATCCTCCCGAGAATGCCAATTTGGCTAAAGAAATAATAAATAATAATGGATGTTTGGTTACAGAATATTTATACAACGAGCCTCCACTGAAACAGCATTTCCCTGAAAGAAATAGAATAATAGCTGGACTTTCTGATGGTGTAGTAGTAGTACAAACAAGAGAACATGGTGGTGCATTGATCACTGCTAATATAGCTTTTTCTTATAATAGAGCTGTATTTGCTGTGCCAGGTAATATTACTGATCCATTGGCTCAAGGTTGTCTAAATCTCATCAAACATTATAAAGCAGAATTGATAACCGAAGGTAATGATATTTTGAAAACATTAAATTGGGATCTGATGCCTTTTAATAGTCAATCAACTAGTGCTATCCCTTTTCCATTGAGCCAAGATGAAGAAAAAATTTATCAATTTTTATTAAATGAAGGTGATAGCAGTATAGACCACATATGTAATAGCCTCAATATAGGAATTGATGTAGTATCTATGGCTCTTTTAAATCTAGAATTTGCAGAAATCATTCAATCTCTCCCTGGTAAAAGATATCGCATCGCTAAATGTATCAAAATTGATTGATAATAATGTAATCTCTACCATAATAGTAAAAAAGTTTATTTTATTGTAATCTTTAATTATTGATTTTTGTTGAGGTTTTAGAATTATTTTGTAATAAAATGCATAGAAAAATAATTTTTTTGTTAATTTCTATTTTTTATAAATAAAATGGTTTTGTACCAGGAAATCTTTTTTCATGAAGTTTTATAACTTCTTTATATATTATTTCTTTCAATTCATCGATTCCTTTAGTTTGCCTTGCTGAGATAAAAACTGATAA
>Ga0209204_1003695_pt1 | contig 11015 bp, 9 predicted proteins | sample AD_JPNMR2_MetaG_FD_184425 | JGI IMG/M metagenome (GOLD analysis project Ga0209204, IMG submission 184425) | Active sludge microbial communities of municipal wastewater-treating anaerobic digesters from Japan - AD_JPNMR2_MetaG (SPAdes) (version 2) | ecosystem: Engineered > Bioreactor > Anaerobic >... | reverse complement strand
ATAATAGCAATGTTTTTCTCCTCCGGAATCTTTCGTTCTAATTCACCTTTTATAAGTGGTGATGCTGTTTCTTTAAACACCCTTTCTATTGTTGCAGGATATATATAATCTGTGGATACAGCAGAACCCTGTAACGATTGATAAATAACAAACTGTCTACTATGCCCCTCTTTATGAATAAAAAATATCATCCCTTCTTTTACACCGAGCCCTTCAAGGACTATTTTCAAACACCTTTCAAGAAATTTTCTTATATCACCGATTGTATATAAAACCTTTTCCAGTCCTCTAAGAGTACCTTCCGGTGAATATTCAAGATTGAATATTTTAAAATTGACAATATTATTTATTTTCTTCCTTACAGGTTCAAAAATAAATACAACAACAAGAAGTGCAAGTGTATCTGGAAGAAGAGAGTCCTTGGGAAGTCGAGGAATAAAAAACCATCTGAAAGAGAGAAGGGAAAGATTATAGAGCAAAAAGACAAAAAGAATAAGAAAAGAATAGGACAGTATCCTCTGCATAAGGACAGATACATCCATAATTTTATACTTTGCTATCCCGTAGCCAATAATTCCGTTCATTATCAGTGCCCCGACAGGAGCAAATTGAACAAGAACGGATGTTTTAAAAATCACAGGAAATAAAAAGTTAGTAATACACACAAATAATAATCCAAGAGAACATCCGAGAAGAATGTACTGTAGTTCAGCCCTTGGCAGCCCTCTCTTTTTTTTGAGATTTTTAAATAATATCCCTAAGGCATAAAAACCGACCGTTAAAAACAAAATAAAGAAAATAAAAAATGGCCATCCATAGGTTGCTTCAGGGACATTCTGAAGTGTTACAACTGGAGGTTGTTTAATAGATGTAAAGAAATTGGGGGAAAAACTGATAGCAAAACAAAAGATAGATAATACGAGCATTATCAGAAAGTCCCTTCTACTGAAAAACGGCCTGTTTTCTCCTGTGATTGAATACACCAGCAATAAAAGGAATAAAGGGACGAAACTTCCAACTGCAAATGCCATCTGAATCCAGAAAGTGGTTGTTTCTATTGTTGGCGATTCAATGATAAACAGCACCACCAGATTCCATATCAAGATATTTGCTACCAGATAAGAAAAAATGCGGTTCGTAAGACGTTTTGGATTACTTCTATATACAAGATAGAGAATAAAGGCATTAACCAGCAGAGTAAATATCAGAACTACAGTTGCTATATTCATCTAAATCTCCTGATTAAAACAGATGAATTTGCTCCTCCGAAACCATGGGAGTTGACCAGAGCGATATTAATCTCATTCTTTCTCGGATAATTGGGTACATAATCAAGGTCACATTCAGGGTCTGGAAATTCATAGTTAAGCGTAGGGACAACAATGTCTTCCTTCATACCCATAACAACCGATATTAACTGCATTACACCTGCTGCTGAATATGGATTACCTGTATGCCCTTTTATTGAACTTACAGGTATCCTGTATATACAGGAACCAAAAACATCTTTTAACACCTTTGTCTCATAAAGGTCCAGAAGTTTATCCGAAGGAGCATGTGCTGAAACATAACTTACCTCATCAGGGCTGATATCCGCATCACCAAAACACTTTTCTATAGCACGTTTAAGCCCCGAACCCACTACTTCTTCCTTGCTTTCTATGCTCTGACCGTATCCTGTGATTTCTCCATATATATTTGCACCTCTTGCTATAGCACTTTCCATCTCTTCAAGTACAACAACTGCTGCTCCTTCAGAGAGCACTCCGCCATCCCTGTATTTATCAAAGGGTCTACTCGCTTTTTCAGGAACTTCAATCTTTGACATAATATCTGCTGCGCATAAAGTTGCGAGCATCAATGGTGTCACAGGACAGTCAGAACCACCTGTTATAACACACCTTGCTTCTCCATCCCTTATCAAGCGGTAACCACTTCCTACAGCATCAAGTCCTGAAGCGCAACCTGTAGATACTGTAAGGTTAAATCCCGGAATTCCAAGAACACCGGCAATCTCTCCGGAAGGAGCATTAGGAACACTTATGAAAGAAGAAAACGGATTTATCTTTCCCAGTCCCTTTGAATATAAAATCTTACACTGTTCCTCCATTGTCTTAAAATCAGTACTTGATATTCCCATAACAATTCCGGGGTATTCATTTTTAATGGTTTCTGAATTCAGTCCCGCATCTTCTAAAGCCATTTTAGAACAGGCAACAGCAAACTGGGAAAACCTTGCCATTTTTCTTGCCTTCTTTTTCTCTATAAAATCCTCTGGATTGAAGTTATGCACCTCTCCTGCAATACGGACAGGAAATTCAGATGCATCAAAAAAACTTATCCGTTTGATACCACATCTACCTGTCTTAAGGGCATACCAGAAGTTCTCCTTCCCTATCCCGTTAGGAGCAATAACTCCTATACCTGTTATTACAACCCTGTGTTTAACCATCATCACATCCCCGCCATTTTTCTGTTGATATCTGTAATTTCCTTTTCAAGGTTCTCCCTTTTCCCTGCATAAAAATAATACCTGTTGATATCTAAAAATTTCCTCAGTGTGGAAAAAGAGGTAAATTTATAAATCAGATATGCCTCATCAGATATAGATGTTTCAATGCCATCCTTCTGCAATTCCTGCTGGAAGAGTGCCGTCTCTTTTGCATACTCATTAAAAGACATCCCGTTTATCTTATATGGTAACGGCTCCCAGTAAGTAGGCGGAAAGAGATTTTTTATCTGGTATGTCATCGTTTTAAAAGGGTATAATTCCCTGTTTTCTATTGTAAAATTGAATCTCTCAGGGGACTTAAACCACAACGTCCCCGGATATATACCCGCAAACTGTACAAGAACAGAGTCAGGTCTGACCTCTTTTATAAAATCCATTGTCTTTTTTCTGCTTATTTCTGTTTCAAAAGGTGCAGGATAGATTAAACTGACTACAGTAAATATACCTGCATCCTTACAGTTTTTAAGAACCTTTTTTGCCCTATCCATATCTATGTTTTTGTTCATTCCCTCTTTCAGAATCTTCTCGTCTGCTGATTCAAGCCCGAAGAAAATGGATTCACATCCGGAATTTTTCAGAAAAGGAAAGTCAATATCAAACTCATTGATATGTCCGAAACTGGTATATTTTACATCCAGTTTCTCATCAATAACTCTTTTTGCGACATCCATCATAAAACTGCCTGGTGTGCTTGAACCTGCATATTTAAAAATAGATACACCATATCTCTTTTTGTATTCCTTCATTTCATAAATTACTTTTTCAGGACTTTTTGTCCTTCTCTTTCCGCTTTTTACAGGATGTATGCAAAAATAACAACTGTTCGGACAGCCACGACTTTCATCTAAAACCAGTATTTTCAGTTTCTCATTAATATTAAGGTAGACATCCGGGGTATATACTGCAATCGGCAACTTATCAAGGTCATCTATAAATTTTCTTGGAGTTCTTAAAATAGTCCCATCTTCTCTGCGGAAGATTATGTTTGGAATATCATCTTTTCTCTTTTTCCCCACAACAAAGTCAGCAAGATGAACAATTGTTTCTTCCCCTTCACCGTAACAGAGAGCATCAAAAAACTCTCCAACCTTATAAATCTCCTCACCAAATATATCAACCTGCGGGCCACCACCTATTATCGTCAGTTCAGGATATCTCTTTTTAAGATACCTTCCTGCCTCAATAGACCACTTGAAACCATCTCCTGCCCATAGTTTAAAGCCAATACAGTTTATTTTCTCCTTCTGAATAAAGTCATCAAGGTATCCCTTAAATCTTTCAGAAAACTTTTGCTTGTTTCGTTCTAACCGTCTGTCTATAAGTTTAAGTTTCATTAAATCCATAACCGAGGGTCGTTTTCCTTCAACAAAAACCCTGTATGCAAATTTCTCAAGAAAACCACTTATCTCATCTGTAAAGACCTCTGAAAAAAGTGATGGCTGATTAAAATCAAGGATTTTTACATTCCTCCCTTCATTGATAAGCGCTGAGGCAAGGACTCCGAGACCTATATCTGGTATAAAGTCGGACAATATCTTGGGAAGCCCTGCAACCGAGACGAGTAAGAAATTCCCTCCCATAGTATTTATTATACAATGGTATATTGCCTCTGTGCAAAGAAAATATGTTATAATAAACTGGAGGTGGAAGATGAAAAATATAACTGTAGTTATAGTCATTTGGTTTCTTTCTGTGTCTTATCTTTTTGCGCAGGCATTCAAAAATCCACCTGAAGGAGCAGCAGCATTTTCACAGTCAGGGGCATTTATTGCACAGAGTGATGATGCTTCAGCAGTCACACACAACCCTGCCGGACTTGTTCAGATAGAAGGACAGCAAATTATCATCGGGAGTGCTATACTCTATCCTTTGACTGAATGTAAGACAGCCACCTATGATGGAGATGCAAAAGAGACAATTGCCTATCTTCCTTATCTCTTCTATTCCACTGACCTACGGAAAGGAAGTCCATTACGGATTGCATTAGGTATAACATTTCCCTTATGGACAGAGCACTGAATGGAGTAAAACAGCGGTGAGAAACTGGGGGTATTATTCAGTTCCCTACTACTCTTCAATGCAGATGGTCAATATATCCCCTGCAGTTGCATATAAAATTACACCTTCTTTTTCAGCAGGTATCAGTTTGAACATATACAGCAGCAAATTAAATATGAACTATCTTATACCTGTTTCTCCCCCTGTCCCCCCTTTAGAATTTCCTGCAAAGATAGATGTGGACGGAACAACGACAGGATATACAGCAGGTCTTTTTTACAGGCAGCCAAAATACAGTTTAGGAATAAGATACAAAAGTGACTTTAAGATTAATTATGATGGCGATTTTAAAATGGCAGGGACAGAACTGCCCGCAGAGATGGAGATAAAATTTCCCGATAATATAGGACTTGGCATTGCCTTTTTCCCCAATGAACGGTTGAAGATAGAAATTGATGGTGAGTGGTTTGGCTATTCTTCTATAAAAAGGATTCCTGTATCCATAAGTGGCTTCCCTCCTTATATTGAAAAAAACTGGGATGATATTTACACCATCGCATTAGGAACTGAATATAAAAAGTCAGATAGAGTGAAACTGAGAGGGGGTATTATCTATATCCCCACACCTATCCCTGATTCAACATGGGACCCGAGTTTACCTGATGCTGATAGTTTCGTAATTACAGGAGGCGGTGAATTTATAACAAAAGCAGGTATGTTTAATCTACTGGCAGGTGTTCATATCTTTGATGAAAGGAAAATAGAGAAAGGAGCACTTTATGACGGAAAATATCAATCCACAGGATACTTTATCAACCTTGAATACAAAAAAAACTTCTGAAACAGAAACTAAATTTGGAACAATACTTGTGATTGATGATGAACTTGGACCGAGAGAATCACTGAGGATGCTTTTTAAAGATGACTATAATGTCATTACAGCAGAGTCAGGAGATAAGGGCATCGCAGAATTAAAGAAACACAGTCCCGATGTAATCATTCTTGACCTGAAGATGCCGGATAAGGGAGGAATTGAGACCCTTGAAGAGATAAGAGATATTGATGAAAAAGTCCCTGTTATTATACTGACCGGCTATGGTGATATGGATGCAGCAAAAAAGGCAATACATTTAGGTGCTATAGAGTTTATTAGCAAACCGTTTGATGTTAAAGATATGAGAAAAATTGTAAAAAAAGCATGTGAAAAAAGAATTCTTGAAAAAAGGTCTGAACGGCTTATTGCTGACTTAAATATCCTCAACAAAAACCTCACAACAAGAATGACACAACTGGAAAATATGGCTACCATCGGACAACTCGCTGCGGAGATAATACATGATATTAATAATCTGCTTGCCATTATCTATGGATATACACAGATTCTTGTTAAAGAACTGGATGTTCAAAATCTCCCTGAGAGCAGCAAAAAATATATAGAAATTATAGAGCAGGAGATAGACAGGTGCAGACATATAACCAGCACCATCCTTGAACTGGCAAAGGCGAAGGCATATATAACAGATACTGATATAAATGCCACAGTGAAAAAAGTTGTTGAATTATTTGAACACTCATCCCTCGGGAAAAACATTAAATTTACTTTAGATACTACTAAAATCCCTTTAATTAAAGCCGACCCGTATCAACTACACCAGGCAATAGTCAATGTTATATTAAACAGCATCCAGTCAATGGAAAGCCCTGGCAACATTACCATCAAAACAGGATTATCTGACAGCAATATCATCCTTTCTATAAAAGATACAGGAAAGGGTATTCCTGAAGAATTAATCCAGAAAATCACAGACCCTTTTATTACCGGAAAAGAAGGTGGGACAGGGCTGGGACTTGCGATTGCCAGCAGGGTTATCAAGAACCATAACGGAAGGTTAGAAATTAAAAGCAGACAGGGAATCGGAACTGAAATAACTATATACTTTCCTGTGTAAGAACTGTACCGGTTGCAAAAGGTTAATCTTCTGTTGTAAAATTAATATATGCAGAAGAAAATTAGCAAAATGATACAACTTCTTGAAAGGAGATATCCGTCCTCAAAGACAGAACTTATTTTTAATACTCCTTTCCAGTTGCTTGTTGCAACAATCCTTTCAGCACAGACAACAGATAAGACAGTGAACAAAATAACCCCCGCTCTTTTTGAAAGATATAAAGACCCTTCTGCCTTTGCAAAAGCAGATATAGAAGAGTTAAAAAATGCTATAAGAGGAGTGAATTACTATAACACGAAGGCAAAAAATATTAAAAAACTTGCTGAAATAATAGTCAGCCGGTACAGTGGACAGATACCCGATACTATGGAAGAACTGACAAAACTTCCCGGGGTAGCCAGAAAAACCGCAAATGTTGTCTTATCCCAGGGGTTTGGTAAGGCAGAAGGTATTGTAGTTGACACCCATGTAAAACGGCTGGCAGAACGTTTAGGGCTAAGCAGGGCAAAAACCCCTGAAAAGGTTGAAGAGGACCTTATGAAGATTATACCACGTGAAAAGTGGATTTCTTTCCCGTTTGCATTGATACTTCATGGAAGGGCTGTATGTAAGGCAAAAAATCCCCTCTGTGATATATGTGTTCTGAATTCACTGTGTCCATACGGAGATAAATCAAAATGTCAAATATCTTAAGAAAAATTGATATAGTTCTGTTGTTTCTTCTTATTTCCGGATGCAGCGCAACCATTGATACAAACTCAACCAAACAAAAAGAGAACTTTAAAAACACTTATCACTATGTAAGACAGGGGGAAAATCTTTTCAGAATTTCACTGTATTACTATGAAGGAAAAACAACAAAAGAAGTTCTTGAAGGGGTTGAAAGAATCAAAGGTGCCAATAATATAAAAACAAACAGTATTTCTACAGGGCAGCGCCTTCTGATACCCCGAACAGCAAAAAAACAGCCAAACTATCCGCTCCTCCCTCCATCTGATATTACAACAACAATAAAATCTTCTACCAGCCCAGTTGCATCTACTACCACAAACGAGACACAGGTCAAACAGCCAGAAGCACCTGTAGAGTATCGTCCTATATTAGTTGATAGGGTCTTTATCTGGCCTGTCAGCGGAAAGATTATATGCAACTTCGGCGAACTGGATAATCAGGGAATAGATATACTTGTAGAACCAGGGACAGAAGTATTATCGGCGGATGATGGGAAGATTGTCTTTGCAGGAATGACCTCAAAATATCAGGAGACCATTATTATTGAGCACTCATCAAATGTATATACTGTATATAGTCACGACCTTGATATAGCAGTGCAACAGGGCGACTATGTAAGAAAAGGGACGCCCATTGCCAGAATAAAAAGCGGCACACACAGAACAAGATACATACATTTTGAAATCAGGGTTAACAATGTAGCTGTCAATCCTGTTGTATATCTTCCACAGCCACAACAGTAAGGAGATATATGGAAAACCTACCTGTTATCTATGAAGGTGAACAACTACTTGCCTCTTATGCTGTAAAACCATCAGAGACAATGGGCAGGAAATACTCTGAAAAGGAACATCCTTTAAGAACTCCTTTCCAGAGAGACAGAGATAGGATAATCCACTCAACTGCCTTCCGCAGGTTAGAGTATAAAACCCAGGTGTTTATATATCACGAGGGTGACTATTACAGAAACCGCCTGACACATACATTAGAAGTCCAGCAGATTGCCAGAACTATAGCACGGATATTAAAACTCAATGAGGACCTTGTGGAAGCCATATCCCTCGCGCACGACATCGGGCACACACCTTTCGGGCATAAAGGTGAAACCGTACTGAATGAACTTTTGATAAAGAGGGGGTTTAAGGGCTTTGAACATAACAGACAGGGGTTACGCATCGTTGATAAACTTGAGCGAAGGTATCCGCAATTTCCCGGGCTGAACCTCTCATTTGAAGTAAGGGAAGGTATTATAAGGCACAATACCAGTTATGATATGCCGCTGGATGAAGATGAGTTTGAAGAATTTATAAGATATCCATCCCCTTCTCTTGAAGCGCAGGTGGTAAATCTCGCAGATGAGATTGCATATACCTGCCATGACCTTGATGATGGCTTAAAATCAGGGATAATAACAATAGATAAACTGAAAGAGGTACCTCTATGGAAAGAGATAGAAGATAACTCTTATACGGAGGGAATGGATGAAGATATGCAAAAAACCGTCATAATAAGGAATCTTATAAATCATCTTGTTATCAATCTGGTGGATAAAAGCAGAGAAAATATACGGAGGGCAGGTGTAACAACCGTTGAAGATGTGAGAAAAAACACCCCTATCCTTTCCTATCCTGATGCGTTGAAAAAGAAGATTGAACAACTCCGAAAGTTCCTTGAAGACCAGATGTATTCACACTTCAGAGTAATAAGGATGACACACAAGGGCGCAATGATACTAAAGGACCTGTTCAATGCATATATAGACGAACCCAAGCAACTACCACCGCACATACAGGAAAGAATGAAAAAAGAACCATCTGCAATAGTCATCGCTGATTATATTGCCGGAATGACAGACAGATTTGCACTTTCAGAACACAAAAAACTCTTTGACCCTCACTATCCTGTTTAGAGATATGGATGATAACAAAAAGTTCTGGCTATGCGCAGTCCTTGCTGGTATGGGATATACAGGGGTAAAAAAACTTTTACAGGTATGTAAAGGTATTGAAGATATTTTTAATCTCTCATTAAAGGAATTAAAAGAGACGGGTATCCCTTCAAAGACCGCTGAAAATATAATCAACTGGAAAAATTTACCCTGGTACGAAGAGATAGAATTCTGTAAAAAAAATGGCATATCTCTTGTAAGTATAGAAGACCCATCCTATCCTGTTATGTTAAAGGAGATTAACAGCCCTCCTCTCATCCTGTATGTAAAAGGAAAACTACCATCTGAAAATGACATCTGTATTGCTATTGTGGGTACCCGAAACCCTTCACTCTACGGGATAAAAATGGCAGAAAAGTTTGCGGAACAACTATCTTTTTATGGAATCACCATCGTAAGCGGTATGGCAAGGGGTATAGATACATCTGCCCATAAAGGAACTCTTAAAGCAGGTGGTAGAACAGTAGCAGTTCTTGGGTGCGGGTTGAGGTACTGCTATCCTGCTGAAAACCTTTCTCTCTCAAATGAGATAGCAAAAACAGGTGCAGTAATAACAGAATTCCCTTCTTACATAAAACCATTACCGGAGAATTTCCCGAAAAGAAATAGAATTATATCAGGAATGTGCAGGGGAGTACTGGTAATTGAGGCAGGACAGAAAAGTGGCGCACTGATAACAGCCAACTTTGCACTTGAACAGGGACGGGATGTCTTTGCAATCCCGGGCAGGGCAGATGAGTTTACCTCAAAGGGGACAAATCAACTTTTGAAAGAAGGAGCAACCCTCGTTGAAAATGTTGAGGATATACTGGATGCCTTAAACTTAGAGGTTAGAAAAGAGGAAAATAAAAAGGAAGAAAGGACCTTTACGCTATCAGAAACAGAAAGAATTATACTTGATAAAGTATCTTCTGGAACAAAGATAGGTATTGAAGAAATCCTCGCAGATACAGGAATAGAACAGAACCTGCTATTTCAGTCCCTTCTTTCTCTCATAACAAAAGGGCTAATTCTTGAACTTCCGGGTAAGTTTTATACAAAAAAATAAATTGATAACCTTCTCTAAAAAGGATACAATAATTCTGCAGGGAAATTAGGTGAAAGAGATTAGCAAAATAAACTTAATAGTTTTGACTTTTTACTTCTAACTTTTGACTTATTAGTTTTGAGTTATTACTTTTTACTTTTGACTTATTACTTTTGACTTATTACTTATTAGTTTTGACTTATTACTTTTGACTTATTACTTTTGACTTATTACTTATTAGTTTTGAGTTATTACTTATTACTTTTGACTTTTAAATAAATATTCTGGAGGTAAAAATGAGAATATGGAGCAGAATAGTTGGAACCTTATATATTATAGCAGGAACTATTTTTTCTTTTCTACTTCTCACTTTATGGGCAACAGGTGCGAAAGAAGGAATTATAAACAAAATCATTACTTTTATTCAGAATAATATCTCAGGGCTGGGTATTACAGGAATAGTACTGGTAATGGTAGGAGTTGTTTGGGTTGTAAACTGGTTTGACTACATATACAGGACAAAGGTTATCTCTTTTGACAACCCTGGCGGAAGGATAAAGATATCCCTGCGTGCCATAGAGGACTATATAAACTCTATGCTGATGAAACAGTTACAGGGAATAAGGTCATTAAGAGTAAAAAACTCTATCTCGTCAAAAGGGCTTGAAACAAAGATACGGGTCAAACTTTACGCACATCTGAATATCCCTGAGATATGCTCAAGAATTCAGGAGATGACCAAGGATTATCTCCAGGATGCAGTAGGTGTTGAACGAATATCCAATATTGAGGTCTTTGTAACGAGCATTAAGGCAGATGGACAGGAAATAGAGGAAGAAACTGACTATG
>Ga0209204_1003686_pt1 | contig 11040 bp, 5 predicted proteins | sample AD_JPNMR2_MetaG_FD_184425 | JGI IMG/M metagenome (GOLD analysis project Ga0209204, IMG submission 184425) | Active sludge microbial communities of municipal wastewater-treating anaerobic digesters from Japan - AD_JPNMR2_MetaG (SPAdes) (version 2) | ecosystem: Engineered > Bioreactor > Anaerobic >... | reverse complement strand
ATCGACCACCACGCCTGCCATAATCTTACAAATCAGGGTTTGGTGGTCGAAACTCGCCCACATTTTCTGAAAAGGTGGGCGAAAAACTGCCACATTTTCCAAAAACGTGGTAGGAATTCTACCACCTAAGGCTCAAAAAGTCCCCAAAACCGGGCTGCAACCTGAAAATGTGGTCGAATCTCTACCACCTGAGGCGGTTTAGGTGGTTCAAACTCTTCCATTTATGAGCGTTTGCTCGAAAAAATCGGAAAGTGTGGTCGAAATTGTGCCACCTCTTCGAGGAAAGGTGGTTGAAAACCGTCCATTTATGAGCGTCTGCTTGAAAGAATCGTAAGGGGTGGGCAGGATTGTGCCACCGTTTGCCAGAAACGTGGTTGAAAACCGCTCATTTGTGAGCATTTGCTCTAAACATCCGATCGGGTTCGCGGGCTAATGTATGGCCGATGTAGGGCTAATGTGGGGCTAACGGGAGGCTAATACGGAGCTAATATGAATCCGATCGGGTTCGGGGGCTAATGTGGGGCCGATGTAGGGCCAGTGTGGGGCTACTGCGGGGCCGATGTAGGGCCAGTGTGGGGCTAATGTGGGGCTAACGGGAGGCTGATATGGAGCTAATATGACTGAACCAGGAGCCCAATGAAATGCGGTAGAAATCCGCCCACCGCATGCTGTAACAAGACAGTGACATGAGGCTTGACCCTAGTTATAATTAGCATGTGCGGGCACTACGCATCCGATCTGCAAGTCAATGCACAGGCAACGATCAAATCGTAGGGATTACCTAGGTGTTGCAAAGATGCTATGACACCGTACTATACCGCCTGGTTAGGAGGAATCGCGTTGCAGAACACATGTGGCAAAGGCAAAGCCAAACAAGGCAGATGTTGTAAAGCCAATAGGAATCAGGAGACATCTTGTGTAGAAAGACAGATGAAGAAGACATGTAGAACCGAGAAAACAATACCGGAGATATCCGGCCAAGAAGGATCAATGCAGATAAGCCCTGGCGCAGCAGAAGCATCACGCAGAACGCCTGAAAACGGATCAGGACTCAAGAAGCTATACAGCGGTAAGACCAAGGATGTGTTCTTGCAGGAAGACGGCAATGTGCTACTTTATTTCAAAGATGCTGTAACCGGAACAGAAGGCCGGATCGATTCAGGCGGAAATGAGGTTATCGGCGAAGTAGCAGGTAAAGGCAACGCATCCTTCCGCCTGACGCTTTACTTCTTCGCTCTCCTACAGAAGGCAGGAATACCTACGCACTTCCTCGAGACCGGCCCGAAGGAGAACACAATCATCGTAAGGTCTGCACGCTCCTTCAACCTGGAGGTCATCTGCAGAGAAAAGGCATGGGGGAGCTTTGTCCGCCGCTACGGGCAGTATGTAGAGGAAGGCAAACCGCTACCGTCTCTTGTGGAGTTTACACTGAAAGATGATATGCGGGGAGACCCTCTAATCACTGAAGATGCCCTTGTCGCGCTGGGTATCGTGTCCCGAGAGACAGTAGATTACATGAAAGACACTGCAGAGAAGGCAACTGCCGTCATCAAGAACGACCTGGCTGCTCGCGGCCTGGAGCTCATCGACATCAAGTACGAGTTCGGTGAAGTAGACGGGCAAGCAGTAATCATTGACGAAGTGTCCGGTGACAGCATGCGGGTTGCTAAGGATGGCAAGGTGCTGTTGCAAAAGGAACTGGCTGCAGCGATCCTCGGGGATAAGCTTAATTATGACTTTTTTGGCTTTTCCTTTGAGTTATAGCAGAACTCTTGAACTCAGCTTTCACACTTCGCTGTTACAGGACTGTTTTGCTGTGCTACCTATGGCCACTTCCCGTTTTGCAGCCGCGGCACTCCGTCTTTTGGCCTCATGAGATGTGGATGTGCCTATTATGATTACGCTGCGACAGAATGCGAATACACCTTATTTATGATCACAATTCATAATCAAACGAGGAGGCAGGTCTTGTCTTGCTAAAGACTCACCGCCTCCCCGTCACTTAGGCTGCTCTTAATCTAAGGCTCAGAGTTAGACTAAGACTGAGTCTGACTCTAAGTCTAGGTCTAGCCCTAAGTCTAGGTCTCACTCTAAATCCGAGTCTTGCCTCAGCCTTTAAAGTGTTACAGACGTTCGTAACCCTCGGGTATCTCAAAGAGACACGGGCACAACTGTTCTTCCTCGATGTTAAGAACCTCTATTATAACCTTAACTTGACCTGTCGCATCTGCTTCTTCAACCCTCAAGGGGTAATCCAGGTCACGCGCTACCCAGAATGTGGAGATTCCCATTTCGGGGTCTGCGTAGATATATCGGATGACATCGCACTCGTAACCTCGCACCGTCTCAGTACCGAGATCAACTTCTTCGTATTCATCATCTTTAATGTAGATAGGACTCTCATCAGCAGATGCTTCAATATACTTGTTGTCTGGCAAGAGTGTCCAGGCGGCTTCTTGACAGGCATCAATTATAGTAACTACGGTGCCAAACTCAGTATCCCACTCAAATCGCTGCAGCATATCTTTGACATAGACCTTCCCGGACATTTCGACGGTCGCCCCTCTCATGACTACTTCAGCTGAAAACTCAGCCGAAAAGACGAATGGGGAGAACAACAATACACACGCTAACGTGATGACCGCCGTACCTATTAATCTCAGTCTCATGAACCTCGGCCTCGGTATCTTCAAATCCATCCCCCCTGCATGTGTACAGTTGGTCAATGACCTCAATCCAGGGAACGAGCTCCCTAGTCTTTGCCGGTTTCTCCGCGTTCCGCGTGGCACCTTAAGCCATACATGTTCTCCGAGCTGTCAACAGCAACAGACAACACTAAAATCATGCAAGGAGCAGCGCAGGGAGAGAGGATGTGCTCTAACTAGCATGTGTCTTCTCCCTACGCGTCCCATAACACCTAGGAGGCTTCCTTGCTACAGGTTATTCGCCTATGCTAAGTGCTCTTACCAGGTATTCTCCTATGCTAAGCGCTCTTACCGGACATTTGCCTATGCTAAGTGCTCTTACCAGCCGAAGTCTTCTTCGGTGAGGTCGAACTCTTTTTCGAATCTTCCGCCGGTAAGCTCTACATCTCTCATCACCCACATGGCGCCGCGGTAATTGGTCATTTCGAAGTCATAGACTCCTTCGATGAGGTCTCCTTGGAAGACCCCGGGAATAGTCTCCTCCAAGTCCCGGATATAGTCTTCGGTCTCCGCATCGTACACAAGAATCCTGATATCATCTACTGTGGCCGGTCGCCCGTTATAAGTAACCTTAAGCCTAACATCACATTTCCTGCCAAAGTCCAGAATCTTCTCGAACGTTTCACCTGCTAGAACTTCTACGTCTCTGAACCATATCTCTCCCTGGCCGAACATGGTGCCTAGATTCAACACGACTAGGTCGTAAACGCCTTCCTTGATTTCTCGTTCAAATATGCCCTCTTCTATCTGCTCGAGATCGAAGATATATTCATCGCCATATGTGCCCGCCTCATACACCATCACCCTGGAGTAATAGTCTGCGTAAGGCTTTCCGTCTACAAACATCTCGAACCGGATCTTTCCCTTTCCTCCCAGATCAATGACCTGCTCATACATCTCCCCGGACCTGACTTCTACGTCTCTAATCCACCTATCTCGGAATCCCGTGCCTATGTCGATAAGATACAGGTCATAGAGCCCTTCTTCGCACCGCGCCTCAAACACGCCTTTCTCCACTTCTTCAAGGTCGAAGATAAATTCTTCTGTGCCTGCATGATACACCATGACCCGAGTATAACCGTCCAGGTCGGAATACGGCTTGCCGTCCAAGATAAATTTGAGCCTGATCTTGCTGGGACCTATGACGATCTCTCGCTCCACTGTCTCCCCGGCTCTCACCAGCACCTCGCGCAGCCACCGCTCGGCAAGACCCTGGATTCTCGGGATGGCCAGGATATCATAGCTTCCTTCCAGAACACCTGCTTCAAATACGCCGCGCTCGCCTGGGACTTGTTCAAACTGCCCAATGAGTCTGTCATTCTGGTAGAGCTCAAGATTCACTTCGTTGCTGGGTCTGTCCTCGATAATCGCTTTTACCACGATACGTCCAGGCCGTTGGAAAGCAAGCTCTATAACTTTGGTTTCGCCGCGCTGAACTTCAATCCCCTCGACTCCCAGGCTCTGCTGAGGCCGGGACCTGTAATCGCACCTCAAGTCGTAAACCCCGGGCTGGACTCTGATGGACAACCTATCTCCCTCAGACACGAGCTCCCCGTGGTCTCTGCCGTCCCTGAAAATCCTGGCGGAAAGCGAAGACGGAGGTATTGCCCTTCCACCTGCAGTTGCGTAAAGGACAATCTTGCCTGTGGAGGTTCCGAAGTCCAGGCGGACCCTTGTCGTCTCGCCTCCTTTAAGAGCGACATTGGCCTCGCTTACCTCTATAGGCTCGCCGTCTATTACTAGCTTGCCTGTGACAGTGTAAACGCCTTCTGCCGCCGAAAGGCGCAAGACGTCTCCAGCTTTAGCTTTTACCTCGACCTCGGCAGGCCTACCTGATGCATCGAGGACTTGGATCTCAGTCTGCGCTGTGACGTTCTTTCCGTCAGCCCATGCCTCCACCTCCAGCGACGGCGCGGCAACTACTTCAACCATGATAGAGCTTAACGCATCTCTCAGGCTTGCTCTGTCGTTGGCTGAGAAATAGTGCCCTATGCACCGCACCTTCTCTTCAGCCTTAGCGGACAGCGCAAATCCCACCACGTAGGGCTTCAAGATAATTCCCTGGTCTTGCAGCTGTTGCGAGATGGCGCACGGATTCGCAAGGCAGCTCTCTTCTCCGTCTGTCACAAGGACAATAACGTTTCTTCCGTCTTTGCCTTGAGGGAAATCCTTTGCCGCTTCTCGTAATGAGTATCCTATCGGTGTCATCCCTTTCGGGCTCAAAGATTCAACAACCTGCAAGATCGAAGCTCGCACCTTGCCCACGGGCCCGAAGTCCACCATAAGTCCTGAATCCTCACACGCACTCTTCCCCGGCAACTGAGAACCGTATACTCGCAAGGCAATTTCGAGCATAGGGTCATCGTCCAAGCTTTCTACAAGTTCCTTCAGAACTTCCTTTGCCACATCCATTCTGGTATAGCTGCCTTCCACTTTATCCTTCATACTGCTGGACGCGTCAATAATAAACTCGATGTAGGTCTTCCCTTCAGGCTCAGCAGCATATACAAAGCTTGCTGCCGCTGCCAGCATCAAGACCAATACTACTTGAAGGATCACCTTGTACCACAGATTTCTCCGAGACAATCTCATTACCGGACTCGCCCCCCTTGTCATACTCATTCATCGATATAAACTAACAGAGCATTGCTGATATCACGTCCCGGCCTTGTAATGTAGCTATTCTTATAGACCAGGCCGCTTGAAGCTCCGCCGTCGAGATTCATGGCATCCACCGCTCCGAGGGGTTTCATTATCTCCGCCAGTTCAGCCATATTCGCGCCGGGCACAGTAACGAGGAGCAGATCGCCTGATTCAGTAATGCCAAGGGCTGATCTGGGGTTGGACTGTGTTAGGATCTTCGCTTCTGTAAAACCTTCAGCTTTAGCCGCGTCAACACTGAATACGATATTTCCGTCCTTAACCAGTCTCGGCCCTGCACCGATACCATCTGCAACATCCAACCAGAACTCAACCGGTGAATCCGAATACTCTATGTCGAAACGTAAATATGCCCCGGCACCTACGTAAAAACGCTGTGCCAGAGGCTCCTCACTGCCCCTGAAATTGGCAACGAAACCGGATTCAGGGATCTCCTGCTCGCCGGAACCGATACGAACCACCTTGAAATCATCGACTACCACGGATATTCCATCGCTGACGCCTGTCGTCTCACCTCGCCATCGGTTGTAAACTATGACACTGTTTGAAGAAGTAGGTGTTCGATTGATGAAGTAAGCGTACCAGTTGTTGGGCCACACCTCGGAACCGTCAATACCACCGACAATTTTGAGCCTCAGCGGTTCCATTGTTGTCCTCTTATCCCAAGTTATCGCAAAGACAGTGCCTGTATTGCCCTTATGAACAATCTCACCGTCGGAGAAAATGGTTCCGACAGGATCCTTAAACCGGCCTTTCTCATAGGCGTTAAAGAAAGTTCCGTTGATGGCAGCCACAGCACCTTTTCTGCGGGCAAGGCTTAAGAGGTCCTCTGTGAGCCCTACCCTATCCTGCCCCAGGCCTACACCTACCCGAACTCTAGGATCGGCCAGTGCGACTCTGACCACGTTACAAGTGACAGTCCGGTTTTTCAGCCTGACTTCTACCGTTTCGCTGACTACAGGATCTCCGGGTCCTTCAGCTTCCACCAGGCATACTGAACTGATGCGGTTAAGCCCCACAATCAAACTGAGTACACACAAAAGGCCTACTAACACCGGTAGCAGTAGGCCCCTAACCCCGGCACTTCTGCTATCCTTTCTTACGGAGCTTCCAGCCATGTATTTCCCCTCACTTCTATCCCTAGGCACGCCGGACCCGGCTATTACTCCACGGAGTTTGCTCAAGCAGCAGTATTCTTCATATGATTACTGCAGCGGGTAGGTGCATATCCCTCATTGACTGCATATCATCTAGGAACTTTGAGTCCTGATACCGAGCTCATTGTGCGAGGCCTTCTGTGCTGCCTGCTACTTTGCGGCTAGCTAAACCTTGGTGAGTAGCAAAGCCGGATAGGATTCATTCATTCATTCATTCACAAGATGATTTTATAATCACCACCTGACCAAAATATGACCAAAATCTTTACACCGGCTCTCAGCAGGCGGTAGGAAAACGACGCTATATGGAGAACGTTATTTCTATACCAATAGTTCGAATCTTCCTGCATAGTCCGGCTAGTTAGGGGCGGTGCAACAGTGTCAGGGGTAATGGAGACTAAACTCATACCGCCTGAACTCAGGCATAAACTGGTTGATAGGCCTCGTCTGCTCAGAGTGTTCTCTGATCTCAGAGGCAGGAAAGGGACCTTTCTCGTTGCACCGGCAGGCTACGGGAAAACCAGCCTTTTGCTCCAAGCCCTTCGTGCCGCCGGTATACCTATTGTCTGGTACAGATTGGACGCTCATGACAACGACCTCTGTGTCTTTGTCCGGCACCTTGAGGCAGGCCTCAAGAAACGTCTTGGAAGCTCTGATCATGAAATGCCCGGCTTGCGTAAGGCGAAATCCGTTGCAGATAGTTCAGTTGTAGAGCAATCGGTTGTGAAGCAATCAGCTGAAGGGCAATCAGTTGAAGGGCGATCAGTTGTGCAGAACACAGGTGCAGATCGATCAGCTGCACAGCAATCGGCTATACACGGATCAGTTGCTCATCAATCAGCTGCAGATCGATCAGCTGCAGATCAATCAGCTGCAGATCAATCAGCAGAACGGCAATCAGCTATACAGCGATCAGTTGCAGACCAATCAGCTGTAGACAGATCACTGGAACGTTCCTTGGTAAGCTCATTCACAAACTATCTTGCAGCTTGTGCTCATGATGGGTTAGTCATAGTGTTAGATGACTGGCATACTGTGCGTGACCCGGGGATTCACAGTTTTGTCAAGGCTCTTTTCCTTCATCTCCCTCCTGGAATTCACATGGCCATTTCAAGCCGCACCTCCCTTCCCACGTCGTTTTCTCCATTGCTTATCCGGGGGCAAGCTGTTGTTTTGAGCGCTCCGGAGCTGAGCTTCAATGTGGAGGAGATCAGAGCCTTCGTCAGTCAAGATTTCAAAGAGGCGCGTCATCGTGTGCCACATCAAGCCATCCTGGATTTTCAACAGCTCACAGGCGGGTGGCCGGCAGCGTTAACACTTCTTGAGGATGAGAGCCTTCATACATGGATTGATTCGAATTTCTTTTCCCTGGATGCCCACCACTTAGACAGTAGAATCCGTCAGATCTATGAATATCTCGAGACTGAGGTCCTCAATGAGCAGCCCGATGATATAAGAAGGTTTCTCCTGGCCACCTCAGTGTTGACTTCATTGACACCTGAGAAATGTGACAACCTGCTAAGCATAACCGATTCCGCCCGAATCCTGGATTATCTGAACCTTCAGCAACTGTTCATAGTCCCTCTTGAGGGAGACAAGAATGCCTACCGTTATCACGAACTCTTTCGCAGGTTCCTTCTGAACCGGTTAGGGCCGGCACGAAAAAGCATGTTAATAGAGGCAGGTCAAAAGGCAAGGCAAGCCGGTGAGTTTGAGGAGGCAGCCGAGTACTTCTCCTTTGCCGAGGCAGAAGAAGACACTCTTTCAGTTATTAAGGAGCTTATCAGGCAAGACCTCCATGCAGGCCGTTGGCAAGCAGCTAGAAAACGGCTAAAACGCATTTCCGCGGTGGACTTAGCCTCTGATCCCTGGTTGTCTCTTTATAAGGCACACACGGAGTTCTCCAGAGGGAAACTGGTTGATGCCGAAACTTGGGTAGTCAGGGCAAACCGCATGTTTGAAAGCTCCGGTGAACGCTTAGGGCTCTCTGAAGGACAGGTGCTTATGGCACAGATCTTGCGTAGCCGCGGCCTCTTCCACGAGAGCATGGAATCCTTGGATCAGGCTTGCAAACACCTAACAGAGCAAGAAATAAGAGAGCATTCTCAAATTACGCTTGAACGGGCACTGAACCTATTTATGATAGGTGAGCCGGATCAGGCAATGACATTGCTGATTAATGCTTTCCGGCAAGCTCAGGAACAGAATGATAGCCTTGCTCTGGCATACATAGCTGAGACTCTGGGCAACCTTAGCTACATTCAAGGAGACTGTCAAGAAGCATTGCGCGTATTTGAACTGGGTGTTGAGGCACACCCCGAGTTCAGGCTGCCAGGCTACTGGCTCGAAGAAGGCCGTTGCTGGATCTACTTGGGATGGGGTCAGTTGGACAAAGCTCTTCGTCATGCCAAAACGAACCTTGAAGCAAGGAAAAGGTTTGACCCCGCCGGGACGCTTCCTGCAGCATATGGTTACGTAGGCTGTGTTTATACAGAGCTGGGAGAATTGAAACTTGCAGAGAACCATTACAGGAAAGCGCTTGAACTGGGAGAGGATTTTTCCGTTCGTGCTTTCGCCAAAGCTCATCTTGCGAGGTGTCTGGGTCTCCAAGGGCGCTGGGCAGAAGCTTTAAGCGCAGCAAAAGAAGTCCTTGACGAAGTTGACAAAGGATCGATTCTGCAAGCGATATGCAAAGTTATTGTGTCCACCGTCTTCATCCAGGTAGGCGATCCTCTGGGAGCCAAATCCCTGCTTGAAGATGCAATCAAGTTTATGGACAGATGCGGAATGTCAGGCCAGCCGGCGTGCAATGCATGCGGCCTGCTAAGCGGCGTTTTGTTCTCAATGGAGGATACATCAGACGCCGAGATATCAGCGGCTAGGGATTACGCCAGGCGTCACATTACCATTGCTGCCCGAATGAATTACGTCCAGAACCTCCTTATGAAGGCAGATGACTTGTACGACGCAGTCCTGGGGGAGTGTTTGAAAAGCGGGTTTGAAGTCGATTTCTGTCAAAGGCTTCTCGTCCAAAGAGGGGTGCGTTCGCTGAGACTCCTTACTGAACTGGCAGCGGACAATGATCCCAAAGTGCGCCTGCGGACAGTGGTCCCCCTGGCCGACATCGGCGGAAAACCGGCGACAGATATCGTGAAATCCTTGACGCACGACTCTGACCCGCAAGTGCGGCAGAGTGCGGCTGCAGCCGCAAGACGCTTTGTCAAAGTAGAGGCAGGAGGAGCTCGGTCTGGAGATGAGCCCCCATTGCAGGTTCTCACCCTGGGCCCTCTCCGAATCATTGTGCAAGGAAAGGAGATAACGGCACTACACTGGCGCACCACGAAAGCCAGAGATTTGCTCGCCTATCTGGCCCATCGGATCGAACCGACAAGCACAGAGCAGGTCCTTGACGCTCTGTGGCCTGGGGTTGAAACGAAGAAGGCGTTGACGTCCTTTCACAGTACTATGTATCGGCTGAAACAAGCGCTTCGCCATGTATATCCCTATCCCGGAGATTTCGTCCTGCACAGTGGGAAGCGTTATCAATTGAATGAAAGCCTCATTTCCACTGATCGCCGGCGCTTTGAGAAGCTTGCTGCCGGTGTCTTGAGAGAAGAGGTATCCACAGAGACAGTTCCTTATCTGGAAGAAATGGTCTCGCTTTATCGTGGTGAGTATCTCGCAGACCTTGATTACGTATGGGTCATTCAAGACCGTGAACACCTGCAGCAGCTCTACAGCGATGTAAGCATAAAGCTTGCGCAGTATTATTTCAAGGAAGGTCAATACTCTGAGGTTATTAAGTATCTACGTCCGCTTACCGCAGCCAATCCCGTTTCTGAAGAATTATGCTGCCTCCTAATGAAGGCTTATGCAGGGATTGGAGACAAGCGGGCGATTGCAAAACAATATCGAGCCCTAAGAACAGCGCTGGCAGAGGAGTTGGGGCTTTCCCCCTCTGCCGCAACAAGGAACCTATACTATCGTCTATGTAGGAATTAGATGATCATTTCTGTAGGGATCAGGTGATTGTTTCTGGAGAGTATAATCGCTTCTGTAAGGATCAGATACTTGTTTCTGTAGGGATTCTATAATTGTTTCTGTAGGGATCAGGCAATCGTCTCTGTGAGGATAGAATGACTCAGTAAGGCCTTTTCGAACACACCTTCCTATTCGAACACATCTTCGGTTTTTTTGAGCAAACGTTCATAAATGAGCGGTTTTCAACCACCTTTCCTCGAAGAGGTGGCACAATTTCGACCACACTTTCCGATTTTTTCGAGCAAACGCTCATAAATGGAAGATTTTGAACCACCTAAACCGGCTCAGGTGGTAGAGAATCGACCACATTTTCAGGCTTCAAGCGGATTTTGGGGCCTTTTTGGGGCTCAGGTGGTAGAATTCCTACCACGTTTTTGGAAAATGTGGCAGTTTTTCGCCCACCTTTTCAGAAAATGTGGGCGAGTTTCGACCACCAAACCCTGATTTGTAAGATTATGGCAGGCGTGGTGGTCGAT
>Ga0209204_1003668_pt1 | contig 11086 bp, 15 predicted proteins | sample AD_JPNMR2_MetaG_FD_184425 | JGI IMG/M metagenome (GOLD analysis project Ga0209204, IMG submission 184425) | Active sludge microbial communities of municipal wastewater-treating anaerobic digesters from Japan - AD_JPNMR2_MetaG (SPAdes) (version 2) | ecosystem: Engineered > Bioreactor > Anaerobic... | reverse complement strand
ACAATGTTCGGATCACGGCGCAGTTGATCACGCCGATCGCGATGAACGAGAATCTTCGGTTTGCGATTCGGGAAGGTGGTCGTACGGTAGGCGCCGGCGTCGTCACCAAAATCATCGAATAGGTTGGGTGTGTCCCGCGCGTTAGATAGCCAAAGAAATGACAAAGGCGCGCGGCTGGAATCGCTTTTTCAGGTAGGACTGTAGCTCAATTGGTAGAGCGGCGGCCTCCAAAGCCGCGGGTTGGGGGTTCGAGTCCCTCCAGTCCTGCCATGTTATTCTAACAATGTAAGGTATTTTCGTATGGCAAAGCAGACGAGTATCACGGCAGAAAAACCGAGTGCGTTGGAACGACTTAAAAACTTCATCGAGGAGGTAAAGACAGAGCTGGGAAAAGTCTCTTGGCCCACAAAGGAAGATATAAAAGGTTCTACGCAAGTGGTGCTTTTTCTTCTGGTGGCTGTTGCCGTCGTGGTATATGCGTATGACATGGTGTTTCGGATAATCGTGCTCGGTCTTTTGACTCTCTTGGGATAAAAGGAACACGTTATGGCAGATATTGAGGAACAAGGCGCAACTGAAACCGAACGGGATGATGTGCAGGCTGGGGCAGCAGATGTACAGAACGCTGAGGTTTCTGAAGCGGCGAAGACTCCCGAACAACAGGCAGAAGGGGTCAAGCGTCGTTGGTATGCGCTGCATGTTTATTCCGGTCAAGAAGCCAACGTGAAGAAGAATCTGCAACTGCATGCCCAGCAAGAAGATTGTGCGGATAAAATCGGCGAAATTTTGATCCCGATGGAGGAAGTTGCGGAAATTAAGTCAGGAGAAAAGAAGATCTCAAAACGCAAGTTTTTCCCCGGGTACGTATTAGTACAATTGCCCGAACATCCTGAGCGGGATCCTAAGTTGTGGGCGGTAATTCGGGATACACCGGGTGTGAGCGGTTTTATAGGTTCACGGAATGTCCCGGTTCCGATGGAAGATGCCGAGGTGGAAGCCATTCTCGCCGAGATGCGTGGTGAGAGTGAACGGCCTAAGCCGAAGGTCAAGTTCGAGCCCGGGGAACGGGTAAAGATCATAGATGGTCCGTTCTCGAACTTTCTAGGAAACATCGACGATATCAATGTGGAACGTGGAACGTTAAAGGTAATGGTTGAGATTTTCGAACGATTGACGAGTGTGGAAGTGGAATTTTGGCAAGTGGAAAAGATTTAACGTCAGCCGTGTTTAGGATTCTAGCGGCTAGTACGTAGTGGGAGTGAAGCAATCATGGCGAAGGCAGGTAAGAAAAAGGTAGTAGCGCAAGTGAAGCTGCAGTGCCCCGCTGGTCAGGCAAATCCGGCGCCGCCGGTGGGTCCGGCGTTGGGGCAACACGGCGTGCAGATCATGGAGTTTTGTAAGCAGTTTAACGAACGCACAAAGGATCAACAAGGGCTAATCATTCCGGTACTCATCACTATTTATGAGGATCGGAGTTTTACGTTTATAACGAAGAGTCCGCCGGCACCGGTGCTCATCAAACGCGCTGCGAAGCTTGCGAAGGCTTCCGGAGAGCCGAACAAGAATAAGGTCGGGTCTATCACGAAGGATCAGGTTAAGGAAATCGCCGAAATGAAAATGCAAGACCTGAATGCGGGTAGTCTCGAAGCGGCGATGTCGATGATTGCCGGTACGGCGCGAAGCATGGGCATAACGGTCGAGCCGTAAACGTTTCAATAAGAGTGAAAAGGCGCGAAGGGTGCGCGCAGAAAGCAAACCAACGTGGGAGGCCACCCTATTTAGCCGTTTACCACGGGAGGAATGAAGAAATGCCAAAACGTAGCAAACGAATGAAAGCGTTGCTGGAAAAGGCGCGCGCAAAAGAGATTTACACGGTTGAAGAAGCCGCCGCGGCGGTAAAAGAAACAGCGACGGCAAAGTTTGATGAGACCATTGAGATGGCTTTTTTGCTGGGGGTAGACCCGCGGCATGCGGACCAGATGGTGCGCGGGGCGGTTTCGTTGCCGCATGGAACAGGAAAGAAGGTACGCGTCATTGCATTTTGCAAGCAGTCAGAGCAACAACAAGCTGCGCGCGAAGCCGGTGCCATCGAGGTGGGAGCCGAAGAGCTGGTGCAGAAGGTGCAAGGTGGGTGGACCGACTTTGATGCGGCGGTAGCCAGCCCGGACATGATGGGACAAGTCGGCAGACTCGGTAAGATCTTGGGTCCTCGCGGTCTAATGCCCAGTCCCAAAGCCGGTACGGTGACGCCGAATGTAGGGCAAGCGGTGGCAGAGATTTGTAAAGGCAAGATTGAGTTTCGGGTGGATAAAAACTCCAATATTCATGTCCCGATTGGAAAAGCCTCTTTTAGTGCCAAGCAGATAGAGGAAAATATGAACGCGGTGATTGATGCGATTCTTCGCGCGCGTCCCTCGTCATGCAAGGGCACCTATCTAAAATCCTGTTGTGTTTCCAGCACGATGGGTCCCGGCTATAAGCTGGACGCTCCGGCATTGGCTGCCCAATTTCGTACCAAGAGTTAATTCGAGATGCTTTCGATTCACGTCGTAAATTCATATCAAAGAAAGGAAATCGTATGAGCAGGACCATTTTGTTCACGTCTGAATCAGTTACGGATGGTCACCCGGATAAAGTGGCAGATGCGGTTTCTGATGCAGTTCTTGACGCAATGCTGGAGCAGGATCCCTATAGCCGAGTGGCATGCGAGACGCTGGTAACCACAGGACTTTGCCTGGTTGCCGGGGAAATTACATCAAAAGCGGTGGTGGATATCGCCGATGTTGCTCGGAAAGCGATCACGAAGATAGGTTACGTGGGCGGTGATTCCGGTTTTGACGGTAACACGTGTGCTGTCATTGTTTCCGTTCACAAACAATCGCCGAACATCGCCATGGGCGTTGATGAGAGCGCCAATCACGAACAGGGGGCTGGGGATCAAGGAATGATGTTTGGATATGCCTGCAAGGAGACTCCCGAGCTAATGCCGTTGCCCATTTCCTTGGCACATCGGATTGGTTTGGCTATGAAACGTGCCCGGGAAGAAGGCGTGCTTCCTTGGTTACAACCGGACGGCAAGACGCAAGTTACGATTGAGTATGTAGATGACAAGCCGGTACGAATCGATACCATCGTTGTGTCCAACCAACATGCTCCTCTTTACGGCGGCATGAATCCTACGGAAAAAGAACTTGCGCGGGAGCACGACGAAATCGAGAAGGCGGTCGTTGAAAAAGTTGTCAAGCCCATTCTACCTAAGGAATTGGTGCGTGGCGATATCCGGTATCATGTGAATCCTACCGGGCGTTTTGTTATTGGCGGTCCTGCGGGCGATACCGGATTGACGGGCCGCAAAATCATCGTGGACACCTACGGCGGCATGGGACGCCACGGTGGGGGAGCTTTCAGCGGCAAAGACCCGACGAAAGTAGACCGCTCCGCCAGTTATATGGCGCGGTATATCGCCAAGAATATTGTGGCGGCGGGGCTTGCAGACCGGTGTGAAGTACAACTGGCTTATGCCATCGGCGTTGCTAGGCCGGTGTCCATCAACGTAAACACCTTCGGAACAGGCAAAATTGACGACAATAAACTCGGTACTATTGTCAATGACCACTTTGACTGCCGCCCATCGCGCATCATCGAATGGCTTGACTTGCGCAAACCCATTTATGCAAAAACCACTGCCTTTGGTCATTTTGGGAGAGAAGACCAGGGTTTCCGCTGGGAAATGACCGACCAGGCGGAGGCACTCCGCAAAAAAGCCGGCGTCTAATTTACCTGGGTTTGCGATTACCTATTGCGGGCATTTCAGGTCCGCCGCTGGGCGGTTTGCTTCGTGATCTAACATCAACCTATACGGCATCCATTGGGGTCGCCGTGGCCGTGGTGCTCATGGGTGTTTTCGCAAGCGCCTTTTTGATGCGTCTGGCCAGCAGAACCGTTAATTAGACCCTGCCCCGCACCGAAACTCTTTCATGCCCGCTCACGCTTGAACCAATGTTTTGTATTGAGACAAATCTTGACCAGCATGAGCATTACGGGTACTTCTATCAGTACGCCAACGACCGTGGCAAGGGCGGCACCTGATGACAAACCGAACAGCATGGTCGCTGTGGCAATGGCTACTTCGAAATGGTTGGATGCGCCGATCATGGCGCTGGGGGCGGCATCCTCATAAGTCAGCCGCAATGCTTTTGCTAAAGCGTACCCTAACGCAAAGATAAGACAAGTCTGGATGAACAGCGGGATAGCCAACCATAAAATGGTCAGCGGGTTTGACACGATTACTTCGCCTTTGAACGAGAACAACAAAACAAGTGTGATTAGAAGGGCAATGATGGTGATGGGAGTGAGGATGTGTAGGAATCGCTCCTTGAACCATGATTCGCCTTTAGCGCGAATGATCCATTTACGGGACAGATAACCAGCCACAAGTGGCAGCGCCACGTAAATTGCTATGGAGAGCAGCAGTGCTTGCCAAGGCACGGGGAGTCTGCCGACGCCCAGCAAAAAACCGCCTAGGGGACCGTAGAGGATCAGCATGGTGAGCGAATTGATGGCAACCATGACAAGGGTGTGGCCGTCGTTTCCACGCGCTAAATACCCCCACACTAACACCATCGCGGTGCAGGGGGCGATCCCGAGCAAGATACAGCCTGCGAGATAGCTGCGCCACAAAGGAACTTCAAGCATTTTCACGCCGTTGTGCAGTACGACATGTCCTGAACCATAAGCGCTGCCTGGCGCTAGATCTAGTCCAAGAGGCATCTTCACAAGGTCTGTGGCTTCGGGACCGATGAAGCGCAAAAACAGCGTGCCCAGGAAAAAGAGGGCGATAGCATACATGGTAAAGGGTTTGATTGCCCAATTGACGAAGAGAGTGAGAGCTACCGGCTTAACACTCTTGCCTGCTTTTAGTACTTCGGCGAAATCGATTTTTACCATAATGGGGTACATCATGAAGAAGAGACAGATGGCTATGGGGATTGAAATTACCGGGGCCCCGTTTACATGTACCGCCAAACCATCGAGAAACTTGGCAGTGCCCGGCGCCACTTTTCCTAGAATGATCCCACCAAGGATGCACAAGATTACCCAAAGGGTCAGATACCGTTCGAAGACGTTCAATCCTTTGCCTTGTTTTTCGGGTAGGGTGTTTTCCTGTTTGCTGCTCATTAATTTCTACCTTCTATGTCTTGTCTGAGTTACAGACAGCAACACGACGTTTTGCCTGGTTTTTTCGCGAGAATCTCCGCAGAAGCTATGAAATCGCGGAGGGATGTACCGGAAGGAAGGTTCTGTTCAATGTTGGACAATGCCGTGCCGTAGGTCGTTTCGACGGCATCTAAAAAGGTGCTTCCGGCGGCGACATGTTCGATTACCAACCCTGCCTCTTGAATCATCTGGGTCGTGTCAGATAGTTCCACCGCGCCTGCCACGCATCCTATCAAGGCCTCTGTCATTTTCACTACGGATTCGGGCAACGGACGCAGTAAGGCGATATCGCTGATCGCCGCTCTGCCTCCGGGTTTTAAGACCCGCGCGATTTCGCGCCAAACCTGTGGTTTCTCTGGTGACAAATTGATAACGCAATTTGAAATAACTACATCGACGCTATTGTCCGCTACGGGAAGATGCTCGATCTCGCCTAATCGGAACTCTACGTTATTCAATCCTGTGCGCTCTCGGAACGTTTCGGCATTGTGCCGTGCCTTGGCAATCATTTCCGGGGTCATGTCGACGCCGATAGCGCGTCCCGTGGGTGCGACGCGGCGTGCCGCGATGAACACGTCAAATCCGCCTCCTGACCCGAGATCCAGGACTACTTCACCCGGTTGGAGTGTTGCTAAGACGGTGGGGTTTCCACAAGACAGCCCCATATTCGCGCCTTCGGGAAGGATTTGGATTTCCTCAGGTGCGTAGCCGAGGATTTCGGCGTAGGCGTCAACCGAGGCGTTGGAACTGCCACAGCAACAGGAAGCGCTTGAGCAGCATTCGCCTCCCGTACCTTTTGCAATTTCGGCATAGCCTTGTCGTACGGTCTCTCGTATCTCGTGTTGATTGAAATTCATTATGGGTTCTCCCGGTGTTGTATAGTCAGTTCCGTCAATACCTCCGGCATTTTTTCTACAAAGGCACGGATCTCGTCTCGTACTCGCCGATAATGCGCCAAAGCTTCTTCTTCTGTGGTGGCACTCTTTGCCAGTCTCGGGGGATCGTCGAATCCGGCGTGGATGGTTTTCGTTTTGCCCGGGAATACGGGGCAAGATTCCCGCGCGTTATCGCAGACCGTGACGACATAGTCGAACGTGACGTTTTTCAACTCGTCGAGGCGTTTAGAACGATGCCCGGAAATATCAACGCCGGCTTCCGCCATGACTTGAACGGCGCGTGGGTTGAGACCGTGGGTTTCGATACCCGCCGAGTACGGATCCAAGACATCTCCTTTTAGATGCCTTGCCCACCCTTCCGCCATTTGACTGCGGCATGAATTGCCTGTACACAGAAATAGTATTTTTAATTTGTCCATTTGTTTTTCCTTCTCGGACATTGCATGTCTTTTATACAAAAACCAAGCCGACTATGGGGCCGTATAGATCATGTAGATACCGCCCAGCAAGACCAAAACACCGCAACATTTTTTGACCAAAATGGTTCCTCGTGAGTTTTCATTCCAGTCCAAGAATCTTTGGACGAGTTCTGCTGAGGTGCCGGCTGCCACGATGACGCCGCAGTGTCCGATACCGTATGCAAGCAATAGGGAAACACCGTAAACCAGACTTGAAAAGGCGACACGGAAGGTGACGCCCAGCATGGGCGCCATGTAAGCGAACGTACAGGGTCCCAGGGCGATCCCGAAGATCAAGCCCAATAGAAAAGCAGCCAGCAGTCCCTTACGTCGAATGGTTGTTCCAGATGCCCCTGGTAACGGCAAAGCAATGACGTCGAGAAGGTAGAGCCCTACCACAAAGAATACCACGGCGACAAAGTAATTGCCGGCGGGTCCTACGTCGCCCATCATTCTCCCCGCGGCAGCTGTGATGATCCCGATGACGGCGATCGTAATCAAAATACCAAAGCCAAAAAGGAAGGAGATCAAGAAAGCCCGCCACGTGGATACTTGTCCTTGTCCATCGATAAATCCGACGATGAGAGGCAAGCTGGCAAGGTGACACGGACTCAACACAATGCTCAAAATACCCCAGACAAATGCCGCGGCAAGCGCCACAATCGGGGCGCCTTCTACAGCCCGAGTAAGAGAACTGAAAAGAGACTCCATCGTGTTCTCCTGTTACGGAATTTAGTCCGTTAGGATACCTAATTGTTTCAACTTGGCTACGATCTGGTCTTTGGGATAAAACCCAGTGTGTCGGAAGACTTCCTTGCCCGAACTATCCACGATGACCTGGGTGGGAATTGCCCGCACGCTAAATTTTTCCGCAGCATCCGGATACTCCCAAACATCGATAAATTCGACCTTGAGTTTCCCGTCATATTCTTTTTTCAACTCATCGAGAATGGGCGCCATCATACGACAGGGAATGCAACGCACTGATCCCAATTCAATGAGCCGAGGCAATGGTGCCGGCTTTTCTTCCGAAGAGGGCGCCTCGGTGGAAGCCTGGGAAGGGCTGGTGTCCGTTGCATTTGGTGACGGTGATGTTTCGGGGGCTGGAACACTTGACTCCAAGCCAATTATTGGTGATTCAGTTTTGTTCTTTGGTTCGCGTGCTTTGGCATAAAAGGCGGCACTAATTCCGGCGGCGAGCAACAGGAGTATGATCGCCTTCGTCAACATTCCCGAGCGCCCTTCAGGTTTCGGAGCATTTTCCGTCATGGTTTTTACCTCCTTGGGTTTCTTCTCATCCCGAATTGTTTTCAGGCGGCAATGATTTCAGAAACGTATCTACCTCATCTCGAATGTATTGCTGAAAATCGGCTTCATTGTCATATAGATCCCAAACAGACTCGAGGTTTTTCCATCGTATTTCCTCATTGTCCTGGATAGCAGAAACGACCACCGAAGGCGCCCGTAAATGGTACTTATCTTGGAACGCGCGGTTTTCTGGCAAATCCATGTTCACGGCATCCCATTTCAATCTACCTGCAGCAATCTCTTCCGCAAATGCTTGTTCCACGGTTTTTCGAGCCAGTATTTCTATGACCTCACAAGCTGGACACCGCAACGTGTGATAAAAATACCGCACGTAAATCCAAGCCGGAGGTTGACCTGATCGGGCACTTGTCTTAGCGCTTTGGTCTTGCCGTTCGGCGGTGAAACTTCCTCCCGAACAGCTGATAGCGATTACGAGAAGGCTGCCCGTTGTCCACCATAAAATCAGGCCATGTTTGTTAAACCGAATCATTCGGTCAAAATCGCCCGTGCTTTTTCTGCTGCTTCTTCTATTCTGCCGCCTGTTGCCGGAGATTTGCCCTTTTCAAAGCCGATATCGGACAGGCGCAAATGTTTGAAATTATTGAAACCAGCAAGCTCCAAAGTCTTCTTGGCACAATCCAACTTGCATCCGTCGATTGCTAAGATGGTGTCGACTCCCCGTGCATTAACGAGAATGTCTTCCACTCTGCCCCCGATTCCAGCGAGGCAGTACATCTTGCCGGCGCCTTCTTTGGTTAGGCGTCTGGCACAACGGTCTGCAATCTCTCCCACGTCAGAAGCGCCCGAGCACGGGAAGATGAGTTTTGGGGCTGCGGCACAGCCGCATTCCGGGGAACAAGTCGGTTTTGAGCTGGCATCCGTAGACATATTCTGTGCTTTCTCCTTTCCTAATGGGTGTTACACCAATAGTTTCTTGACTTCCTCAACGGTCGGCACTTTTCCAACCACTTTGACTTGACCGTCTACGACAAGGGCGGGTGTCATCATCACACCGAACGCCATGATGTCGTTGATGTTGGTGATCTTCTCGAGCTCGTACTCTATGCCGAGCTCTTTTGCCGCCGCTTCGGCAGTCTCAGTAAGTTTCTTGCATTTGGGACAGCCCGTTCCAAGAATCTGAAGTTTTTTCATATGTCGTCTCCTATTTTGCGGGGTACAAGTAACCCCCGGTTTTCACCTAAAGCGTGGAAGGCAACATCCCGAATAGCGCGCCGGTGATGGCCGCCATAACGATAACCAGTCCGCAATAGACAACGGTCTTTTTTGTTCCCATGATGCTCGCAATTACCAACATACTAGGCAGGGACAGAGCAGGACCTGCCAGTAGCAGCGCCAGCGCGGGGCCCTGTCCCATTCCTGACCCGATGAGGCCCTGAAGAATGGGCACTTCGGTGAGTGTGGCAAAGTACATAAATGCCCCAATGACGGACGCGAGCAGATTCGCCCAAATCGAATTTCCTCCGACGGCAGCACTTACCCAGGTGTTAGGAATGATCCCCTCTTCTCCGGGACGACCCAAGAAAAAGCCTGCGGCGGCTACGCCAAACAACAGAAGGGGCATGATTTGTTTCGCCAATCCCCAGGAGGCGGCAAACCATTCTTTTAGTTCGCCTTCCGCTGTGCTGGTGACAACACCCAAGCCCACGATAGCCGTGGCGAAAGGGACAAGGGGTTCATGTGGGAAGACCAGAGCCGAGACAATAGTTACTAGGGTCACGGCACTGAGTTTCCACCATGCCATACCGTACCATGCCCCGAGCATTATCCCGAGGAAGACGCCCGAAACAGCCGTGAGAACCCATTTGATGCGATAAATGGCTGCCCAGGTTCCCGTGTCAGTGTCCGGCTTCCCCCAGTTGGCGAACACCAAAATAGCCACCATAGCCGCAAAATAGAGTGCGGTTTGCCATAGAGGACGTCCTGCGCCCTTGTCGGGCATTTCAGCGTATGCCTGCACCCGTTTTTCTTCCTCTTTGCGGAAGAAGAAATGCATCAGTAGCCCGATTACGACACTGAACAGCACGGCGCCAACAGCGCGCGCCAGACCAATCCGAAACCCCAAGATTCGTGCGGTCATGATGATAGCCAGCACGTTTATGGCGGGTCCTGAATAAAGAAAGGCGATGGCAGGTCCCAAGCCTGCACCCATGCGCCAAATGCCACCAAAGAGCGGCAAGACGGTGCACGAACATACCGCCAAAATGGTACCGGAAACGGAAGCAACACCGTATGCCAGGAATTTGTTTGCACCCGCGCCGAGATATTTCATCACGGATTCTTGGCTTACGAAAACCGAAATAGCGCCCGCGATGAAAAATGCCGGTAGCAAACACAGAACGACGTGCTCACGCGCGTACCACCGCACTAACTGCAGCGATTCGTTGACCGCATGATCGAAACGCGGCATACCAACCGGCAAGAAAAAACACACCAGAAACCCCGTCAGTAAAACGAGCAAAGGTTTCCACTCTTCACGCCAAGACATGTTGACCGCCTTTCCTTATTTCATCGTGAGCGAATGTGCCGAAAAAGAGATTCAACGGCTGAGGGACGCCAGTTGCTCTTCCACGTTTAAGCGTAACACGGTGTCAGTACACCGAAAGAAATCTGCCACGCAAGGACAACGCAGACGATAAAAAACCTTTAGACCACGTTTTTCATCAGTAACAAAACCGGCATTCTTGAGGATAGCCAGGTGTTTTGATACGGTTGAGAAATCGGCGCCGACCAGCTCGACAAGTTCACACACGCATCTTTCGCCCTGACATAGTTGATCGACCAAGAAAAGCCTTGTCGGATGAGCCAGGGCTTTTAGGATTTCTGCTCTCGCACTGTAGCGTCGCAACAGTTCGTTTTTCATCGTGTTTTCCTTTCTTATTTTCTATAATAACCAAATACTAGGGTAAAAGTCAAGTCCTTGTATGCTATCACCCACCCCTATCCTTGCGGAGACTGCCGTCACGCACGACGTGGCCAATCCCCCGGGAAGTATGGGAAGTCCCCGCTTTTCTGGTATGCCCCTTGCGTTACGTCGCCCCGGTGTCCTTGCGAGGAGCGAGTCTTCGAAGCGACGAAGCAATCCCCTCGACCGCGTAGCGCAAGAGGACATGGGGCATGGGTCGGGGTAATCTCCGGATACCTAAGGGGATTGCCACGTCGTGCCTGACGGCACTCCTCGCAATGACA
>Ga0209204_1003665_pt1 | contig 11092 bp, 14 predicted proteins | sample AD_JPNMR2_MetaG_FD_184425 | JGI IMG/M metagenome (GOLD analysis project Ga0209204, IMG submission 184425) | Active sludge microbial communities of municipal wastewater-treating anaerobic digesters from Japan - AD_JPNMR2_MetaG (SPAdes) (version 2) | ecosystem: Engineered > Bioreactor > Anaerobic... | reverse complement strand
ATCATCGCCCACATAGACATCTCCACCTAACCGGATGTTAAGATTTAGCATGCTTCACTCCTTGCAATCCTAAATTAGTTTTAATATAATCTTAGTAAACCTTGTGGCGATTCACTAAATTATAGTTCCGGTGTTCCATTTCAGGAGAAAAGTTATGGAAAAGAGAATTGAGAAACGAAACGATTTCTACATTGTTGTAGAAGAAAAGCCAACGGCTCCAGCCGGGTTTTCAAGGTATAGTGATTTTCACTGTTTTGTTTGTACTCAAGATCCCTCTAAGCTCATAGATCAAGTTTGCTTACGGCAGGCATTGGGTGCTTTGGGTCTCGGGAATGACGATTACGTTGCAGATGCAGAGACAAGACGAACATTTATTATGGATCGTCTTGACCCTAATGATACCGAACCCACAAAGTACTTCTGCCTTGAGTATTTTCTGTCGAAACAGACTAAATAAGTCGGCTTGTTCCTTTCGCTGGGTCATTGCATTAAGCAATGATCTGTCTATAACCTGAGAATGCCCTCTTTAATGGAAGCGAATGCACTTAACGGGCAGCGAAAGACGGCTGAATTATGTACTTTTACAACCTCGTTGGGATCAGCCGTGCAGAATATTTGGGGCAATCCTAAATCTTTCAGAATTTCATTAATCTTGCTTTTTGGAACGATGTAATCACACACATCAACTCGCTTCAATTCCTTCTCATCCAGTTTCCCTTCGAATATAAGCTCTCGAATGACGGCAGAAGCAATATCAATTTGCTTCCTTTTTGAATTACTCTTCAGATTGACCTCGATAAATTCTTTGGCCAACTTACCAATTTGAAATAATTCGCTGAATTCGTCTAAAAATATCCCATAATATTTATTCCCTTTCTTTTTTGTAGCCTTCGGATCTTCTCGCCTACTCAAACATTTCTGAATCCACAGACAAATAGCGCTACTTACAGCTTCATCCGAGAATAGTTGTGACGAAGAGCTGGTTAACCCGAAGATTAAACCTGTAGATAGATACATTGCAACCAGTGCTTGAAGCTCGTTTACAAAATAAAGCTTATTTTGCTTATTACGGAGGATGTCCAACGAGAACGTTTTATACGCAACGGGCCAAAATGCCTTCGTGGGGGCTTCTGAGGCAACAGGTATTGAGAGTTGTTTAAGCATTGCTTCAGTTATTCGGTTGTATTCTCCGAGAATTGCTATATCCGTTGCTTTGCCTAAATAAATTTTTCGACCTAAGGCACAGCAAAAAGCAAATAGAAATAATAGATGTTCCAATTGACTCTGGGTATCCGGTTCTAATGATACATTTTTCGTATAAAGACGTATTCTTCCTGCGGGTTCATCCTTGAATCCCATATTAATATTCTTTATTTTGCGTCCTGTAACGATGACATTTGGCAAAACAACCTTTTCTTTAGTTATTCTAGGTCGATATCTGTAGGTTTTAACAGGGTAGCTTAGAGCAACGGCAACGTCTGCAAGATTTGCTTTAAGCGAGGGCATACAGTAGAGCGATAATCCCGCATCCGCACAGAGTTTTTCTATCTTTTTATAGAATCTATGCTTTCCCGTAATGCGAAACGGGATCTGGATCGAATCGGAGAGGATACGACCTATATATCTATACGCCTGTTTGTATTTATAGACCCTATGAATCTGAATATTGACATTTAAAGCTTGATCGGAGGATGGCAAGGCATACCAGGCATTTTGACGAGCAATAATCGAAGTGCGTGCTGTAAGCGGTACTGAAGAAGTTAATTCATGATCCAGTGGTTTTGACTTGGCCAAATACAATAATAATTCCGTTTTGCTAAAAGAAAGGAGGTTCACTGCGGATTCTGGTACAATTCTGGGTTTGAATGGCTTCAAATGTCGATATTTATCTGGAACATATTGTCTGAGGATTAATACAAGCTCTCTATTTGGAAGCCATTTATAGGCGTGTTCAATATCCATGAATGGCGCTGCCATGACAGCAGGCATAGAATTCTCAAAAATGAGAAAATTGAAGAAAAATCTGAGTGCTATAAGAGGATCTTGAAATATGAAGATATTGTTATAAGAATAGTTTGCTTGGTTGGCCGTATATCCCAGACAAAGACCACCTTCTTTCCAGACGATCCTTGAAATATTCTCGAATATAGGATGAATTAATATAAATCCGGTGATTAAATTATCTATTGTTTCCGGTATTATGTAGTAATTGTTCGTTGCTTCTCTGGATTCGATGTTCCCGCGGGATAAAATGTTATTAACAGCTTGAATTGTGTTAAAACCGAATGTCAGCGGCCTCAAATGTTCTGGAACAGCCTGTAATTTGTCAAGAAAATAGTTGGAAACATCCGGTTCCGATGATACTTTCATGAATTCATGGAAGCGTTGCTGATATCTAATCCAATCGGCGTTAATTTCATATCGTTGTAGCTTGTGTGCTATCTCCGGATGCCGATGGCTAAGTTGTAACACTATAATATTTACAGGACGGGTGCCGCAATTGCATGACGCTATACCGTCTGATATACTAAATGATGCCTTACAGTCCGGGCATCTGATGATTGTTGTTTTATGACCAGGTGTGCTCATGAGAACCTATAAAGAATTGATTTCTGATGCGCAAAAATTGGCAGAAGACACATCAATTTCAAATCAAGAATTCCGAAAACGCGCCTCTATTCTGTTGGCAGAAGCGGAACGCTATGGGGTTTACACCGAAATCCATAATATGCTAACTGCGCATAGGAAACAAGCCAGCGCTCCAGCCCAGCCTAAATTTAATTATACAGAATTACCCCTTCGGAATCCTAAGGAAGTCGAAAAGGCTGCTGAATGGTTTGCTGCGCACAGGGATCGATTCCCTATTCATATTAGAAGGAAGCAGGCAACGGAGATTTTGAAGCGTGCCAGTGAGTTGGGGGTCGAATTAAGTGACGATCTTGAGCAACGCTTGATGAAAAGTGCTAATTTGGGGCTAGTGAATAAGAATTTCATCGTTCATGAGCTGCAGAAACGTGCCGATTACTTCGAAAATACAGGAAAGAAGCCAATTTCCGATAGTATTAAGTCAATCATCGGTGAATTACAAAAATGCGAGAACGATGATGAGCTCCTGAAGAACGGTTTTGCGACCAAATTGGCGGAATACATCGATGCGTTGGATCGAAGATACAATATTTTGACAAAATATGGTCGGCATTTCCAAATTCCAGAAGATTTCATCTTTGCCGAATCAATTGAACCCATCTATGAGGTCGCCAGTCTTATCGGAAACGTGAAAACAGGAAAATACTATGCTCCGGAGGACCTGGAAAGGCTCGACCTTAAGCAATTTATCGAAGTATTAGGAACGGGCTTCGAAAAAGCTGCCAGTGTTGCCGGAATTACGGTCGATGCTGTCGGATTGAAAGAATGGTTCAAGTCGGCATCGCTAAATGATGCTAAATTATTTGATGCTATTGCTGCAAGTCAGGGAGTCTATCCCAAAGCTGAGAAGCTGCCCGAAGCATGAAATCTATTCGCAGTAATATTCTAAAGTCGGATGATTGTTTTGCCATTACGGCACTGGCATGCTTTCTCGAACACTTCGGTCCCGAAGGTTTAGAATGGCTGCCGGAGACGATTTTTGCAAGCATGGAGGGAATTTATGGAGAATTACCGGCAAGCACGTGCAATAAGCTCATGGTAGGGATTCAGATTCTCACGACGGATGAATATTTCAAAAAAATAAGTAGATTTGTCGATTATACTAATATTTTGAATCACGGGCACTTCGATGATTATGTTGCCGACGTTGGTGAAATCGCTTGGGGTCTAACAGAAGCAAAACTCATCGATGATTCCGGTGATACAGATGATCCCCTGACCATTTTCTCCTCTGAAGTTATACAGTATATTGAAATTGCTTTTAACAATAGCGGATTACTTTATCCACCTTCGATATTTCGGCAATATGGTCTCTTTTTCCCGGATAAACAAGCACTCGTTTTGCAATCATATGCCGATAACCCAGACTTGCATGCTGTACTCAGTGACGCCGCTAAATATCATACAATTCTCATCGACACTGCAATCAAGCAGAAGTTAGAAGAACTCTTCGTTCAGCTCTCTCAGATGGACCTGCAAGTCCCTAATGATCTGCCGATTAAGTTATACAGCTAATTAAAAATTTGGCTTAATAATCGGCATTAAGACCCGGTAGGTCTTTAGAGTGTTCAGCTATTTTTCACGGTGAAAGATAGTTGAACACTCGTGTTGTCGGTTCATTTAGATAAGGAGAATAGTATGGACAAGCAGAACTATCCGGAAAAGTTGTCCTATTTCACCCATCTAAAAGCAAATTGGAGAGTTGCAGGAAAATGTCTAATCTTGGCCTTCTTTCACTTTATTCATGGCATCCTACCAGTATCATGGACGGAGCATGAGAGGTATATAAAATAGTGTTAATTAAAATTCGATGTAATAACCGGCATTAAAACATGGTAAGGTTTAGGCGGTCTGTTATATTCACGGTGAATATAACAGACCGCCTGTTTGGTTATCTCTTTTAGGAATAGAGGAGGGAAGTTATGGTTATTCTCTCGAATGCGTTCTCAATTTCAATGTTGCCGGAGTTCCCGGCAAATATTATTTTCGAAAAGCTTTCCGACGAAGAGGTTAAAAACCTCCTTGCCGGAGGATTTCGGAGCACGGTTGGCCATAGCGATGTGGCCAGAATTATTGCCGAGCGGATCGGCATGGAGGTCCCGGTCTGCCGGGATAAGACAATTCTAGGGAAAAATGATATTCTAGTTGTCGCTCAATATATCGGCCCTCGCCTCCCAGAGGGGGCCACTACCTTACCGGAAGGGGCACGCATAGAGTTTTTTAAAGTATACGAATCAGAATAATTTTTCTCAGGATGAGAGATTTATCCCCCGGAAGGATTCTTCAGTTCAAGAGTCCTTCCGGGGGACTTTGGTGTAATTTTAGATATTTGGTTCTTAGAAAAGGAGAACAAGATGAGAGTTGCGAAGGCAGCATTTTTAGCGGCTCAAGCGGGTATCCCCACAGTGTTGGTTGGGGACTATGGGATAGGGAAATCGACGGTCAATTACAAATTTGCCAAATTTTGGTTACAAAATAAAGGTTACAATCCAAATAATATCGTTCACTTCCCTATGGTGGGAGCATTAACCGAGGACTTGATTGGTTATCCTGAGATCCAGGAAGATGCCGAGGTCGGAAAAATTACTGTTAATATCCCGCACGAGAGAATTAAAAAATTGATTCATGGAAAAGTCGTTCTCTTGTTAGAGGAACTGAACAGAGGCGATGAGCGAATCCAAAATGCCATAGCTCAAATCCTTGATGGCGAGCTAGGACAATTCGGAAAAAACGGAGAGATCCTCGTCCTAGCAACCATGAATAAGCAAGGTCGCGGGATTTATGAGTTAAACGAAAATCTTATTAGCCGAATGGCGTTCTACGAATGTCGTATTGACGCTAATGAGGAAAGATTGGCGATTCTGACAGGAAAATACGACACTGAAAATCGGTTTATCCCGCTTCCTGATAACTGGAAAAATCACATTCCGGTTGTAAGAAGCTGGTTGGCCGGTTTTTACGAATTTCGGCCCACGGCTTTCATGCCTTCCAAAGAATTTAACATCGATGGACCTTGGCCGAATCCAAGGTCAAGAGATAAGTTAGCTGTTCCGACCTTGGCAGCGATGGCTTCTGTCGGGGACTTAGACACCGAAGACATCGGAGAAGCCTTAGAGGCAACAATGGGGAAATCGTTTTCAGTAGAGTTTAAAATTTGGTTCAGGACTAAGGAGTACCCGGATCCAAGACAGATCTTAGAAGCTATAAAAAATGGACAAGCACCCAAATTTAAAGGCGGAATTCCTGCCTTTATCTGTGTCTTTGGGGAAGTCCTTTATCTCATCAAGAATTCTCCAAGGGAAGAGGCTTACATCCTCATGGAGAAGGTCTTGGATTATTTCGGAAAGAATGCCTCTGAGTTAGAAGAGGCCAGAATGTTTACTGTCTTCCTGTATCTTCAGGAGAGGGAGCTTATTAGACGTGTTCCGCCTTCCTTGGCTTCTATCTATACAAAGTTTAAGGAAAGGATTTGAGCTATGATAACGGAAAAGCAAAAAACGGCTCTAAAATTAGATGCAGCCAAGAAATGTCGTTATGACATTGCTCGCCTGGCAATATCAGTGCCTATTCGTATTGACGAACAATTTCCAGGCCTATTACGGATTCACAAGCATAGTATCATCTTGTCGAAAGAGCTTGTCGAAAACTTTTCTTACAGCGATATCCTGTATGTGTTCGTGCATGGTCTCCTCTGCATTCTCTTGAAACACGAGAAGCGAGGGAGCACGCACACTCTGACACGGGAAGAAAAGTTTATCTGGAGTTTAGCTTCGGAAATTTGTCGATCCGTATTTATGCGATTGACATTTCCGGATATCGTATCTATGGAAGTGAAGTTTCTAAATGGCGACGATCTCGTTAGAATTGCATCGGTTGCATTACCAAATCGAACTATAACGGGAACGGAGTGCGTTGAAGATATCTACTATATCCTTAAAGACTGTGGAGAGGAGATAAAAAAATTACAAGCACAAAGTGAAGTCGGAGAAGCAGGCGAGGTATCGCCTGTTGAAGCCGGTGATGAAACATCCGAGGGTACAGGTGAAGGAGAACCCCTTGATGATATGATGCTGGAAAGCGTTAATGAAATAACGCTTAAAGATATGATGAAAGATATATTACGTACGATAAGCCGGGGATTGGCTTCTGCGCCCGGTGAAGTACAGTATTTTGCTACGGATTATTTTCCAGAGCTTAATAAAGATGTCTACCGTATCCGAGCTTTTCTTCGCTCCTTATCTGGAAAAGGTCAAGGAAAGTATCGAGAGGGAGAGCGTCCCAGGAGACGTAATCCTACGAACGTAAAACTCAAGCAAATCGAACGAATGAGCTTCGGAAGAGTTGCCGTGATTGCGGATGTGTCCGGAAGCACGGCTGGGCATCGAGAACGACTCTTCCAGGGTCTAGTTGCAGCCGTCAAGGCATGCGACAGAATCGACATCTTTATTGGCGATACGACGATTCTCAGAGAGAAAGTCGGAGTCACGTCTGCCAATCAGATCCAAGGATTGGATGATGGCTTAGGTACAGATATGGGAGCCATTATGAAAGATGTTGATAAACGAGGATACCATTCCATCGTTGTTATTTCTGATGGTCAGACTCCTTGGCCGGAGGAGTCATTGCGTGCAGATGCGTATTACTTTCCGTTTGGAGATTTCACATTGGAAGGAGTACCGGAATGGATAAAAATTGTTTGACGCTATCGCATGTCCTACCAACGAAAGTGCATAAGTTATGCACGGCCATCACAGAGGTTGACCTTGGAGGCGGGGCACTTATTCCGTCTAAAGTGTTTCCAATCATCATCTCCCTGAATCCTCCATATGTTATCGGAAGTGCTCCGATATATTTGAAGCGACCAGACGGTAAAAAATATCCTGCTCTGCAGCTCAGCGGAGGTGATATACTGGTCCTCGGTATCTTACCCGCTGACAGTTTACATGTAAACATTCAGGTTCAGTGCCAAATGTGTCAATTCTTAGTCTCAAGGGGAAGAGTTGTCACATATCTAGCAAAAAAATCGGATAGCGTTGCATCTGATAAACCGGACTTTGTTGCAGGAGAATGAGTATGCGTATTTTAACTAATGTTCCCGAGACTCAACTACAGAGTATATTGCGTGATTTCGAACGAATTTTATTTGAAAATGCAGGTTGTGTCTGTGTGACTTATCCTACTAACACAAAAGAAATTGTAGTGGACGATCATAAAGTAGAAATTGTTTCATTGAAAAATTTAATGTCGTTCTCTTTTGCAGAAGATGTAGTAACACTTATTAGCACAGAGCAGGATGATAGTATCTATCTTTTTCTTGTCTCTGGGTGTAGTGTCATTTGTCCAACTTATCTTGTTTGTAATGGAGCCATTATACGTTTGGCGGATCCCCCTATTTCAAAATGTTTCTATCCATTATTTGTAGCCAGTATAGTTAAATTGATTCATATTGGTAAAACGGCTCTAGCAACAGATTTTGATAAAATGATCGCAGAAATGGATTATGAGCATATTAAGAAAAACTTCAATGCGTTCGATGAAACGTTCTCTCAACTGTTGAGCGAACATTTGAAGAAAGAATTGGATGGAGTGTTCAAAAAATGACCACAGTGTTCTCAATTCTTTTCAGTTTGGCGTGGTTGGAATTGCTAAGAGGCAACCCATTCCCGCTTATAGCCACCGGACTTGTAGCAGCCGTTGCTTCCGGTGGAGCTCGCCAAACAGATAATGACGAGGATTGAATGCCGCCTCGTCAGATTTGTTCGTGACTTGGCATGAGAGTGGGATAGATATCTGTCCCACTCTCATGTTGTTTTTAACGTTTGTACTGGTGTAGAGGTGTAACAGGTTGTACGAGTTGTAGAGAAAGGAGTACTGACTATGCGGCCCAATTCAGATGACTTTGACAATGTTTGCGCCTTGGTTTTGGCACATCTAGCGATGTTCTGGTTCTTCTCGTATCTATGGGGATCCTGGATATTAATTCCAGGAATATTTGTCACATTCGGTGCGGCTATTAAAACTTTGGCAGAAATTAAATGAGTCCTAGATCGTTAAAATCGCACTATGCGATTTTAACGGTCGTTTTTCTTGAGGAGAGATGAATGTATGATGGAATAATCATAAAAAATCTCTGGGACGATCCACAGCGGATTGCATTTCCGCTTGGATTTCAGGTCCCGATCAATGTTGTGTCTTGCGATGCGCTTTTGAATATCATTGCCGTTAGTTTGGATGTTAAGTTGATCTACGATCAGCACGCCATTCCATTGGCTCAGGGTGTTTATGTCACCCCTGAGAGCAAACAGAAGCTTTTATTTAGATATTTTATCACAAGAAAGCGGAAACAGGACAGTTTCATTAAGAATCTCATTTCCGATTTGCAGCAGGAGACTGAAACCGAAGTCTATTCCGAGTTTTTGCAGGAAAGGAGTCTCCAAATCTTTCACGATACATTATCTATGGATATGTTTATTGCAAAAATCGATTGCGATGCTTTGGATATTCTAAAAAGCTTGAACCAGGAATTATCTGATATCCTTTTCAAGGTGACGGATAAACTAAGCTATAAATCACGAACAGGTATATTTAAATTAGCATTACGTCGCGTTCTGGATTTTAAATGCAAATTGGAGGTGCTTAACAAAGCTAATATTGATTCCAAACTGCAAGTTTTATACGATTTCTGCGATAAGGCACAGAATATTCTAACTGACTATTTAAATTGCAGAAGCCCGAAGATGAGGCAAGGTTATTTTAGCACGTTGAATGCCCTTAAGGAGGAGATTTTTTCATGGCAGCAAACCATCCAAAGCCCCGTGTTATAAAGATCTTTAAGGAATTAGCTAATTCGTTTGATGAGTTCTACGTTAGAGATTGGGAACATACTCGAACGGTTATGGCAGTCAACGATTATGAGACTATTATGCTCACGATACCTGCTCCGGCACAAAAACTTGCAGAAGGAGAGACATGGCATATTCCAGCATGCAATTACAATATTCTGGAACAACTAATTAAGAATGGTACTGTCATTGACGGCCCGTTTGCTTATTATACAGAACTGCCACAAAAAGCACAAAATCGATATGAGAAGATACAGAATATATTAGCTACAGATGCGACTGACAGAAGCATCAGCATGACGAGAGATAATTTCAGGCTCCTTGTCAAGAGATTGTATAATGCCGACTGTGATCCTAACGAGGATAAAATCGTGATAGTTGACGATAATGATCGTTTTATCCTCCATTCAACCGAAGGAAAATCATTACTAATAACTATCGCTGTTCCGAAATCCTCGCAAAACGGGGGGCACGTGGCGGCTATTCTACCACATACGGTCTTTGCTTTCATAGATAAGCTTTTGACTTGGAGCTGTAATGTAACTTTGATTCCAGGTGATAATTACTTGTTAATCACAACTCCAAATTTCTATTATTTGTTCGAATACATAAAGAATGAGGATACGCGATGGTCGAATCTTTATCATTCTTATGAGGCTGCTCGTGACAATGTAAAGCATAAAGTTAAATATATGGATGTAATAACGGTTACGAGAAAGGAGTTTGAGACGAGTCCGACGAAGTTTGTATTGTTAAATGATTTTCTAAAAATGTTAGCGAAACGGAAAGCTTTCCACTGTTATGAGCCTGAAGATGTTTTCCATATACAGTGCGCTGAAACCGAGTATAGGGATTGCTCTAGCAAGAACAAGCATCTCAGCCAGAAGGACTTTAACATCAGAACGCCACGTCGCCAATTCGACTTTATTCAAATCTATATGACATGCAGCCCAGCGTATGGGTACCCAGTGGAAGTCGTAGCCATTCATTCTTAGAACAAATTAAATTTAAAATAAAATCTCGGCATTAAAATATGATATCGAATTAACCCCCGGCGTTGTTTCTCAGAAATGGTTCTGAGGCGCTGGGGGTTAAATAGATATGTTTTTTTAGGAGAAGGAGGAATCAATGTACGTAAAGGCAACGTCAACGCGGTTCGGTCTGGCGGCCATTTGGGCCGAAAAGGAAGGGGGTCAAACTGAGCTGTTCCGACTAGAACAGCTCGGAAGGAGGGTGGTCACGAGAAAGGTCCTGTGGGGCGACCATTCTGCCTGGAATGAGGAGGCCAGGAAGGCCGCTGCGGATTTTCGAGAAGAAAAATCCGCCGGGAAGGCGGATTTTCGCGAATTTATCACAGTGTTGGTTGTACAGCCCCTCCTGAAGGGGCAGTGTACAGTAAAAGTCGAGGTTAACAACGCCCGATTAAAGGGCAGCATCAACGGCTTTTTGTTCGACATCGACTTGTATTGAATCTAGAGTCGGTGTCCCCCCCCCCTTGCGAGGAGTAAAAACCTCGCAAGGGGTTTCGTTTTTTTACCTATGCCATGATATTTATTTCGCATCAGCGATTGTTTATAATTATTCTGGAATCACTTGGACCTATC
>Ga0209204_1003654_pt1 | contig 11113 bp, 6 predicted proteins | sample AD_JPNMR2_MetaG_FD_184425 | JGI IMG/M metagenome (GOLD analysis project Ga0209204, IMG submission 184425) | Active sludge microbial communities of municipal wastewater-treating anaerobic digesters from Japan - AD_JPNMR2_MetaG (SPAdes) (version 2) | ecosystem: Engineered > Bioreactor > Anaerobic >... | reverse complement strand
TCCAGTATTTTGCGACTAGATTTATTATATCTTCCCAGGGTCCGAATTCTCCCAGGGGAGGGAATTCTATTGTTAGACTAAGGGGCTTTCCATCTGGACATAATCTAAAACCATCTTTATCCTTTTTATCCAATCCAATCTTATCTAACAATTCGTTAGCTTTTTGAGGATTATATTCAGTATATAATTTATCAATACCTTTAGTATAGTATTCACACTCCTGTGCTACAGTGGCATGTCTGGGTTCAGCTAAACCCAGATAGCATAGTTGATTAATATCCTCCCGATTTATAGCATGAGACAGAGCTATACGAAAATCTAGATTGTTAAATAGAGCCTTTTTGGCTGGATCCTGATGATTTAAATTGGGTGCAAAATAGAGTTGTGACCCCATTGCCATCTTCCATAGAAGAGCTCTATATTTCCCACGTGTCTCATTATCCTTTATGAGGGGATAATTTGGCAAAACCATATGCCCAGAATCAAAATCTATCTCTCCAGCAACTACCTTAGTTACTAATACCTCTAGGTTTTCTACTATGTTTGCTACTAACTTATCTATGTATGGGAGTTGATTGCCACTAGAATCAACCTTCCAGTAATATGGATTTCGCTCCATTGCATGCATTGTTTTCCCTGCCAGTGGTCCTGTAGACTTCCATGCGGAAATAGTTGGTAAGTCTTGATTCTGAATAATATTAGCCCTGTCACTAAATAACTGATGCCAGAATTGAAACCCTGCTTCTTTTGCCATCTCTTCAAGTTTTTCCTTAGGAGTATACTTGGGATGAAATTGCTTTAAATAGTTTTTAGGATATCTTACAATCCCTTGACCAGACCATACTTGATTTTCTAAGAACAATGGATATGGATCAGGAAAGATAAACCTTACCGTGTATGCATCAACCTTTTCTACCTTTCCTTGTCCTCCTTTAGTACTCAGCCATACTGGAAATACTGGAGTAAGTTCTTTATTAAGTATGACATCCTCCCACCAGAACATAATGTCATCTGCAGTGAATGGCTCCCCATTAGACCATCGCATTCCCTTTCTCAGGTAGAATGTATACGTACGTTTATCTTTAGAAGCGGAATATCTCTCAGCAACACTAGGAACAAGCTTACTGCCGGACTGATCCCAGCGTACTAGCCACTCATTCAGAAATACAGCGTAGCATACTGCTGTATCTGCTGGTCCTAAAAGACCTGTTCTTAAATTCCCCCCATAACGTCCTACCTCTTCAAGAGGTTTAACTGTCTCAGGATTCTTAGGTAATCTCTGCTCTACTGGCGGTAATTTACCCTGTTTTACAAGATCAGCTAACATCGGAGCTTCATTGTATTTCTTTTGAGCAAAAGAGATAGAAAAACTACTCAATATTAAGCTGCTCGATAGTGATAATATTAATAGTGCTGATAAGATTCTTTTCATTTTACCCTCCTCTATTTAAAGATTATCCCCCCCAGAAAGTCTCTAGAGGGGATAATGTATCTTACTTCTTCCAGAACCACTGCTCTGGATAAGAGATTAACCACCATCTCACAGGCTCTGCCAGTATAAACCCTTCCTTTGGAGTATTCAAAAGTCCATTCTTGATAAGTAATGGCCATTTACTATATCCAACTGTTCCAATTATATAGAGGTTCTTAGCCTGTAAATCCCAAACTACCTGAGCTCGTTTTTTATACTCTGAGTCCGAAACTGCCATACACCAGTTATCCCAGGCTTTAAAGAAGTCCTTTATATAAGCTGGTGGCTCTTCACCTGATTTACCGTTTGTCTTATACCAGAGGGCAAATGGTACACCCCAGGCTAATGCACTGTTGTCGGGAAGCCAATGGGCTTCTACACCTGGATAGTACACTGCTCCTTCTATTAATCTTGGGTGTGACCATACCCCAATATCTAATTCCCCTGCAAGAGCTCTCGTATTAATAAGTGTTCTTGCCATAGCTTTTGGCTCGACCTTAACGCCTATATCTCCCCAGTACTTCTTCATAAGTAACATCAGGTCTGTATCACTTCTATAGCCTACCCCTGCATCATCATACAATAATGTCAACTCCAAGGGTTTTCCGTCTGGACGTAATCTGACCCCATCGCTACCCTTCTTTAAACCCATCTCATCCAGAAGTCTATTTGCTTCTTTGGTATCATACTTTACATATGCATCTGCCCATTCTTTTTTAAAGAAGCTGCAGGTGGGATGAACAGTTGCCTGAGTCGGTATACCTGTTCCTCCCATAAGGAACTGATTAATCTCATCCCTATTTATAGCCAGAGACATCGCCTGTCTGAATCTTACGTCCTGTAAGATCTTTCTTATTACTGGATCTGGATGGGCCTGATTGAAGGAAAATACCACCTCATCATATATACTCTGATATAGAGACACACGATAATTCCCCTTGTTTTCATTCTCTTTATAAAGAGTAAAGTCCTTCATCATCATTCCAGCCATATAACCACCGACACTTGACTCTCCACTGAGGAGCTTCATAGTAACTACCTGATTATTTGCTACTATATCTACGATTATCCTGTCTATATATGGAAGCTGATTCCCTTCACTATCTACCCCAAAGAAGTATGGGTTACGTCTATATATCTTTTGGGTTGTTGTAATTCTTTCCATAACCCAGGCTCCCAGTCCAGGACGGTTGGTATCTTGCTGTCCCCACCCAGCATCATTATGAAGAGCAAATGCCTTATCCCAGGTATCAAAACCCTCCTGTTTTGCCAATTTATCTGCATCAGGATTATACTTTTTATGCCACTTTTTTACATAATGAGCTGGTGCGTATCCTATAGCCTGTATTACGGTGGGAGAAGTCATCATTGGCCTATAAGAAACCAGGAATGAAATCTCAAGAGTGTAATCATTGACTTTTGTAAACCTGGCAAGCTTACCACCAGGCATCCATATCTTGGGCTTTACCGGAGTAATTTCGTTATCTAGTACAATATCATTCCACCAGAACATTATATCGTCTATGGTAAACGGTTCCCCATCTGACCATTTTAATCCTTCTCTGAGGTATATTTTGAGCTTCTTCATATCCTTAGAGAATTCGTATCCTTTTGCAATATATGGGATAATACTTCTTGCATATGCATCTGTAGTAAATAAAGGCGGTGGATCTGTCATACAGTATAGCTCATGTCCTCCCCTCGGTCCCACTGAAGCGCTTTTCAGATCTCCACCATACTGACCAGTATTCTCCCCCTTATAGACCATATAATCCTTGGGTAGTCTTTTATCTACAGATGGAAGCTTCCCCTGTTTTACCAGCTCAGCTAATTCTGGAGCCTCACTGAATTTTGTTATCCTTTTACCTGTACTTTGCTGATACTCTTCTGGGGTGGCGTATAAAGCTACAGATACCCCAGGAGACTGAACAAATTTGGCAAAAGATGAACCTCCTGAGACAGAAAATAGCAAACCCAGAACGATTAAAACTAAAATGACCCTCCTCATAAATCTCAATCCTCCTGACTTTAGATTTTTGGAACATGCTTCCAATAACTATATACTTCTAAAACATAGCAGTAAACGACATAGGATAGCAACACAAATATTTACTTATTTTTAACTATATTTGCTCTCCATTGGGATGGACTGCATCCTTCGATCTTTTTAAATACACGGTTAAACTGTTGGATACTTCCAAAACCAGCGTCAAAAGCCACATCAGTTATGGTAGAACTGTGGCTTATAAGCAGTAACCTTTTAGCTTCTTCTATTCTTTTCATATTTATGTAATTAGTTAAAGTGATGCCTTCTTTTTGCTTAAATCTTCTGCTCAGGTAAGAAGGACTTACTCTTAGTTCTTCCGCAATAAGGTTTAAAGTTATAGGCTCAGATAAGTGAGCGCTTATAAAATTTTTTGTATTACTTATAAGGTCTGAAAATGAGGATGAATAGTGTTTATAAACTATAAGGGTAAAGCTTTTCAGTTCTTCTTCTACTAACCTCTTAAGTATCAGATAATCATATGTATTATTGATCTCTGACAGATAATCCTGAATCTTCTCAAAGATCCTGGTGATATCTGCTCCAGCTATTATCCCAGCCCAACCCATAACAGCGGTAAGAAATTGAAGTATAGGGCGTAGATATATTAAAGGGAAATATTTCTTCTCAAATAACTCCTGAATAGCTATCTCAGAAACTCTCTCTACCTCCGATATATTCCCACTATTTACCGTATCCCAGAGTATTCTTATCATATCTTGAGGTATAAGATATAAACTTGAAGATGGAGAATCTGAATAAACATATAACTTTCCTTCCCCTCTTTTAACTTTCTCTCTCTGTGCTACTACTGATTTCTGAGCTGTCCACCTCCAACTATCGACAGAATAGTCCGGTAGAAAAGCTACTCCTATAGTTGCAGAAAGGGAACATTGATTCCTGAGCGTATCTATCAAAAGATTTAATCTTTGGAACAATTCTTTTCTCTCTTCATCGGTTAACATGGGCAGATTACCACAGAAATACAGACTGTTATTATGGGCAAAACCCAGAAGCTTACACTGGTCTTCAGGGAGAAGATCGTGGATGATTCCCTTGGATATGTGTATAAGTTTTGCCCTTTTTTCTAAGGGGAAATGAAGAAGATTATCAAGAGAAACGCTTACAACAAAATCTGGATATCTCCTTTTAAGAAGGTTCTCATAAACCCAGGAGACATTAACTTCAGGATCGTATGTTTCATCCAGTGAGCTTTCAGGATATATCAGAAAGTTCCAGAAGGAACCAAGCCATAAATCTATATTACCATCTCTATTACGGTAAATCTTTTTTGTAGTATTTTTCGACCCTATTCTTACCACCGTATATCCTCCCTCTTATGCTCGAAGTATAACACTTTAGCAATATTTAATCTAGCACATTACGAATATGGACTAGGAATGAAACTCAATATAAAGTATTGTATAATTTTAGAAGGGTAAAAAGGAGAGAAGATGCCAGAAAATACAGATAAACTCAGTAAGCTGGAGGTCTTTATAAAGACCATATCGAAACTAAGTGGTATGGAAATCTGTATATACGATATGGTCTACTTTTCATATCAATTTGAGAATCTAATGCTCAACTGGCAAATTAAATCTCATAATTCTCCCCTATGTATATTCACCAAGCTGGATGATGAAAGGCATAAAAACTGTATTAAGATAGAACATAATCGCCTTTATAATGCTATTAATCAAAAGGAAGGCTTTTTAATAGAGAGATGTCATAGTGGATTAACGGATGTAATTATCCCTATTAGCCTAAGTGGCAATAGATTGATAGGTGGGATCTTTTTCGGACAGGTCTTTCTAGATGATGTACCTTCTTTTTCTTTATATGAGGACCTCTTTGGTAAAGATGGAGTTATAGATCTAGTTGATGTTAAAAAGGTTATAAATGATATCCCCGTTAAATCTTACAAGGAACTCCTCTTATGGGCGGATATAGGGAAGATGATAGCTTCATTTGTAAGTAGAGAGATAGAGATATGGGAATTAAAGTCTAAAAAGGAAGGATATCTCTATCTCTCTAGATTAGACCATCTGTTAGGTCTTTCTGAACCTATTCAAAAGGCGATAAACATGATAAAGGAAAGGAGTATTAAGGGGGTTAACCTTGAAGAGATATCTTCTGCTGTAGGTTATAGCCCATCTTACTTTAGTAAAAGATTCAAAAAAGAGGTTGGACTTGGTTTCTCAGAAGCAGTAAGACTTGTAAAGATAGAATTAGCACAATATCTACTTAAAACTACGGATAAAAGTATATGTCAGATAGCTTTTGAGGTTGGTTATGCAGATTTCTCATCCTTTGTGCGAGCATTTAAGAAGGTTACTGGGATGACCCCTAAAGAATATTTATCTCATCACGTTCCTATCATTTAATGCTAAATTTATCACAAAAAATGCAATTGAGTACTCCTCTCTTTTCTTATATATTTAATTTAGAATAAAAATCTAGATATAAAGAGAGGGAGTGTATATGTCTGACGACCAAGGTCTTTTCCATATCAGTGGAGTAGTTCCTGCCTTATCGGTAAAGGCTGGACATCTACCTGCAAGGACTGAAAGTGGGATTGGAGCGTTGATGCCCTGGGCAGATAGATTGTGGTTTGTATCTTATGTGTCTTCAGGACCAGGTTCTGGATCTAATACAGGACTGTTTAGTATCGATGATGATTTTAATCTAAAAAAACACCCAGAGAGTGTAGTAGGGACATATGCAAATCGTATGATTCATAGCCCATCCTGTCAACTTATCATTGGTCCATATATTATTGATACTGAGGGTAAGGTTAGGATTATAGACTCTATTAAAGGACATAGACTTACAGCAACTATGGAACATCTAGAAGATCCAGAACATAAGGTGTATTTCTTAACGATGGAAGGATTACTTCTGGAAGTAGATCTAACGACACTCCAATCTAACGTGTTGTTTGATCTAAATAAAGAACTAAATCTTCCTAAAGATGTATATCCCCACTTTAAAGGAGGATATACTGACCACAATCGTATAATAGTTGCTAATAACACCTATGAGGAAGCAGAGTTTCTAGAAAAACGTAATGCTGGAAGATTAGCCGAGTGGGATGGTAATAAGTGGACAATTATAAGATCAGACCCTTTTATGGAGATTGTAGGACGGAAGAATCTTGGGAGACCGATATTTGCTATAGGTTGGGACAAGATATCTGCGCTGTTACTTGTTTTTATCAACAATAAGTGGACAACTTATCGTTTACCACAAGGCTCTCATGCAGTTGACCATTCTTGGCTAACAGAATGGTGGCGTATACGAGAGGTAGAGACTGAAAGATATCTTATGGATTGTCATGGAATATTCTATGAACTACCAATCCCTGTATATAAAGAAAGAACCTGGGGTATTAGACCTATCTGTGCACACTTAAGGATTATCCCAGATTTCTGTTCTTGGAATGGACTACTAGTACTGGCAGGTAATCAGGTTACTCCAGTTCATGATTCTACACTTTTTGCAGGACAGCCTCAGAGTGGGCTTTGGTTTGGTAAAACTGACGACTTATGGGTTTGGGGAAAACCTAAGGGATGGGGGGGTGTATGGTGGGATACTCCTGTAAATCCAGAAGAACCTTCTGATCCATTCTTGATGACAGGTTTTGATAAGAAAGTGTTGCATATATACCATGATTCCAATAAGACGATAGATTTTGCAGTAGAGGTAGATTTTTTAGGTGATGGAACATGGAAGACCTACGAGATATTCTCGATTAATAAAGAACAGTATTTTCACTATGAATTCCCGGATGGTTTTAGTGCCCATTGGGTACGTTTTAAAGTAGACTCTAGCTGTAAGGCTACTGTGTATATTCATTATAATTAGGATAGGAGGATGATTTTAATGAAAAGATTTTTTAGAGTATTCATTAGTGCTGTATTGTTAGTATCATTACTTTCTGGGCTAATAAGTGTCTCTATAGCACAGGAAAAGCTTCAAGAGGTAAAGATATACAATAGTCCAGCAGAATACGAGAAAGCGACCAAGCAAAAAATTTCTAGGTATAATGAAGCACCAATGTTAAATGAACTGGTAAAAGCTGGCAAGCTTCCACCGGTAGATCAGAGGCTTCCTAAGAATCCAATTGTTGTAGAACCACTAGAAGAGATAGGTGAATATGGTGGTACATGGTTTATGGCAGTAACTGGCAGGCACTATGCCCTTAATTCTATGATTGATGGAAGAATAGGGGATATGGGTTTTGTAAGGTTTAACGAGACAGGGAGTAAGCTTTTACCTAACTGGGCTGAGGATTGGGGGGTTTCAAAGGATTCCAAGACTTATACCCTTCGTATCAGAGAAGGATTAAAATGGTCTGATGGGTATCCTCTTACTACAGAAGACATAATATTCTGGATTGAGGATGTATATGGTAATAAAGATCTTACCCCAACATATCCAAGCTGGTTGATATATGGAGGAGAAAGGGTAAAGGTAGAGACAGTAGATAAATATACCGTAAGGTTTCATTTACCCCAGAAAGATGCACTCTTTATGTATGCCTTATTTGGTAATTTCTTCCGATTTTCACCAATTGCACCAAAACACTATATGAAACAGTTCCACCCTAAATATACCCCTATGGAAGAGATCCAGAGAAAGATGAAAGAGGAAGGAGTAGATACCTGGTGGAAGTTATTTAGTAATAAGGCTTATGTCGAAAATCCTGAATGTCCAGGATTAAGGGTATTTAGAATAGTTTCAGTAAGTCCTAGCAGGGTAGTAGCAGAACGTAATCCCTATTACTGGAAGGTAGATACTGCAGGTAACCAGCTGCCGTACATAGATAGAGTAATAATAGATATAGTTTCTAATGAGGAAGTGGTGCAGATGAAGGCAATGAATGGAGAACTGTCTATGCAGACATTCCATCTTCCTCTAACAAGTTATCCGATATTAAAGGAGAATGAAAACAAGGGGGGTTACAGGGTTCTACTCTGGCCTTCAGCTACAGCTGAGGCGGTACTCTATCCAAATCATAACTATAAGGAAGATCCAGTTATAGGGTCCCTCTTGAGGAATCCCACATTTAAGAAGGCTCTCTCTACGGCTATAGATAGAGATGCTATTAATAAGGTGGCAACTTTAGGTCTAGCAGTTGCCTCACAATTATCTCCTCCAAAGGGAGATGCTCTATACGATGGGAAGTTTGCAAATGCGTATGCTCAATATGACCCCAAAAAAGCTAATGAATTGCTGGATTCTTTAGGGCTTACAAAGAGAGATAAGGATGGTTTTAGGTTACGTCCTGATGGTAAGACTTTAACTCTAGCTATTATAGGAAGGATAGACTGGCCTACCCATAAAGATGTATGTGAGATGGTAAAGAAATACTGGGAAGATATTGGAATTAAGACTACCATAGATTTACTATCATTTGAACTTAGTGGACAGAGAATAGAAGCCGGACTCCACCAGATTGGGATATGGAAGACCGATGACCCTCTTACTTTCCCTATATATTTAAAACCATATGCAGGGATTCTATGGCCATTTGGTATGTCGAGTTGGATGACGCCTTTATGGGATAGATGGGTAGCTACCGGTGGAAAACAGGGTGAAAGACCCCCAAGGGAATATCTGGAAGTTAAGAGCTTCACAGAAAGAGCAGTTTCTGCAGCTAATGAAAAAGAGAGGGTTGCTCTAGGTAAAAAGATATGGGAAAACTTTGTAAAGAATCTTTGGAGCATAGGGGTGTTACAACAAAAACCAGTCCCCATAGTTGTAAAGAATAACTTTAGAAATGTCCCTTCTCAGGTCTTAGAGGGATGGGGATTCAGGACTCCATCCAATTCTGAGATAGGGCAGTTCTTTATTAAAGGAGCAAAGTAACTTTTAATAAGAGACCTGTAGGGATTAAAGAGCAGAATTAACTATCCCTGCAGGTCTCTTAACTAATAATGGTAGGAGGTAAAATAATATGAAAACTATAAGAGAACCAGAAAGAGAGATCCCTGTAAAAGGAGAATTTGATGTTATTGTGGTAGGAGGAGGTCCCGCAGGAATTGGTGCAGCATTAGCTTCAGCTAGGAACGGAGCTAGAATACTGGTAATAGAAGAGAGTAATTGTTTGGGCGGATTAGCCACCTTTGGATTACATCTACATATGTCCAAGCTTACTGATGAAGGGGAAAATAGGGAGATTATAGGTGGTATAGCTAGAGAAATCTGCGATAGAATGCTCAGTTTAAACAAGGCTATTTATAGAAATGGTTGCTTGGATTACGATGGCGAGGTTATGAAGTATGAGCTGGACAAGTTATTCAACGAAGAAAATATTGCCACTAGATACTATACACTTGCTGTAGAGCCAATTTTAGAAGGGGACAAGATAACTGGAGTAATAACAGAGAGTAAATCTGGTCGAGAAGCTTTTCTAGCAAAAGTAATAATAGACACCAGTGGGGATGGTGATATAGCAGCTAGAGCAGGTTGTCCTTTTGAAAAAGGGAGAAAAATTGATGGTTTTATGCAGTCTACGACTCTTATGTTTACAATAAGAAATATAGACTACGAGAAGTTTTCTCAATTTCGCAAAAATGATCCAGGACTTACTAATACAATATATGAAGCAGTTAGAAACAATGACCTATATCTATTTGAAGATAGGACTATGGGGTTATGGTACTTTCCGGGAAGACCCGATGAACTGAATATAAACTTTACAAATATTACCCATATTGACTCAACCAATACAGACGATCTTACTAGTGCTACTATAGAAGGAAGGTATCAAGTTTGGCTATTATTAAATTTCTTCCATAAATATGTTCCTGGTTTTGAGAAGGCTGAGATAGTGGTAACTGCCCCGACATTAGGTGTCAGAGAATCTAGAAGAATCACTGGCTCTTATGTCTTGACAGAAGAAGATGTAAGGCATGCTCATCAATTTGAAGATAATATTGCCCTAGGCTCATTTTTTGTTGATATACATAATCCTGAGGGAGTAGGGTTATATTATCCTCATGAAAGAGGTAAAATAGATCCCGGATATGGTACTTATTACGGTATTCCTTATAGATGTATAGTCCCATTAAAGATAGATAACATACTTACTGCAGGGAGATGCATTTCTACCACCCATGAAGCTCTTGGTTCTGTAAGAGTTATGTTTACTTGTATGGCTATAGGTCAGGCTGCAGGAACAGCAGCTACTATAGCTATAAACGAAAATAAAGTCCCACGGAATTTAGACGTAAGAGAGTTACAGGCGCTATTAAAAGAGCAGAGAGCAGTTTTGGAATGAGAAATTAATGGCATTTAATTTCAGATAAGTCTTGGTGTACTCTAATATTGAAGTATAAAAAGTATTTTTAATAAATTTTACTTCTTTAATTTTAAAGAGGCAAATTTTTAGTAAAAAATAGTAAAATTTTTAGTATTATAGGAGTTAAATTTATGATATTTTTACTATTAAAGTGAGAGGGTTAAAAGAGTATGGTAGGGATAGAGGGTTAGGCTGTGGGGCAAGCGAGATTACTATCTTGGATTCAAGATTAAGAGAGGTTTTAGGGTTTCTGAAAATTTTATATTATTAAAAAAGAGGAGGTTGATAAAAT
>Ga0209204_1003649_pt1 | contig 11118 bp, 9 predicted proteins | sample AD_JPNMR2_MetaG_FD_184425 | JGI IMG/M metagenome (GOLD analysis project Ga0209204, IMG submission 184425) | Active sludge microbial communities of municipal wastewater-treating anaerobic digesters from Japan - AD_JPNMR2_MetaG (SPAdes) (version 2) | ecosystem: Engineered > Bioreactor > Anaerobic >... | reverse complement strand
CTCAATATAATCAGCAGGGTTACGTCATGATGTTTGAAAATGGTGTTTGGACAAATATTGACGGAAAAACCATTGAAACCCAAACAGGAAAAAGGGTGTTGGATTTTATGGACATTGCGGTTGATCCGAATGATCCTACTCATTTTTTGGTTCCTTCTTATGGCACGGGTATTTATGAATTTAAAAATAATCAGTTCAGTAAATGGTATAATTTCACTAACAGCCTCATCGAAACTATTTTTCCGAATGATCCGAATGGTTCTTATCTTTACATGCGAATGGATGGAGGTGTTTTTGATTCGGAAGGGAATGTGTGGTTTACCAATACCAGAGCTTCATACGGTATTAAAATTTTGAAACCCGACGGACAGTGGACGCAGCTTGCCTATGCTGGAATTACTTCACGTCCTACCTTAGGTCAAATTTTGATTCCTTCATTGAACCCGAATCAGAAATGGATTTTGTCCGTTCGTTCCGAACCCGGGATCTGTGTAATTGATGATAATGGTACCATTGATGATCAAAGAGATGATAAATCGGTATTTTTCCCCTATTTCCGAAATACGGATGAAGCTGCAAGTAATATTGCACCGACACTTTACAATTGTATGGTGGAGGATAAAAATCATGTGATTTGGGTAGGAACAGATATGGGGCCCTTGCTGTTTTATAATCCTTCCAATGCTTTTGATGCCGATTTTACCTGTTCGCGCGTTAAGATTCCGAGAAATGATGGCACCAACTTGGCAGATTATTTGCTGGCCGACGAAACTATTCAGGCTATTGCTGTAGATGGTGCCAACCGAAAATGGATCGGCACAAAATCATCCGGCGTATATTTAATGTCGGAGAACGGACAGGAAACCCTTCAACATTTTACAGTTTCCAACAGTCCGTTGCTTTCCAACAATATTATGTCTATTGCCATAAATCCTGTAAGTGGGGAGGTCTATTTTGGAACAGGGAAAGGAATCGTTTCTTATCAAAGCGATGCAGCGGAAGCCGGAAGCAGTTTTGGCGATGTACATGCCTATCCCAATCCGGTAAGAGAAACTTACAATGGAGTCATCACCATCACGGGATTAATGGAGAATACCCATATAAAAATTACCGATTTGAATGGGAATCTGGTTTACGAAACGACCTCCAACGGTAGTTTGGCTACATGGAACGGAAAAAATCTTCATGGACAGAAAGTCAGTACAGGGATTTACTTGGTGATTGGGGCCAGTAAAGATGGTACCCAAAGTACCATTACAAAAATATTGGTTATCAATTGAATTTTTTCATGAAAGGAAGGGTTAAGTGGGTAGATATCGCTAAAGGAATAGCTGTTTCTTTGGTCGTTTATGGACATTTTGGAACTTCTGAAGCAGCAAAAAGTGTAATATATGCTTTTCATATACCACTTTTCTTTTTCTTGTCCGGTTTATTTTTTAGTTTTGATAAATTTCCAAGTTATAAATTATTTCTTAAAAAGCGTTCGGTTCAACTGCTAATTCCTTATCTCTTTTTCAATTTTATAACTTATTTATTGTGGCTTTTCATTGGGAGAAAATTTGGAAGTGATATTTCGTCGAATATTCATCCTTTGAAACCAATTCTTGGAATATTATATGGAAATGCTTCCAATTTACCGCATAATGTTCCTTTGTGGTTTTTGACCTGTTTGTTTTCGGTAGAAAATTTGTATTTTTTTATCTTCAGAAAAACAAGTAAACAACAGCATTTTTTTTTATTGCTGATTATAGTTGCAATTGCTTTTATCAATTACAAACTCAATCATGTCTTTCGATTACCTTGGGGAATTGATATTGCGCTGAGTATGTTGTTGTTTTATGGTTTGGGAGTTAACCTGAAATCTGAGTTTTTGGAGAAAAACAGGAATAAAGCTTCATTATCGGGACTTTTGATAATTTCATTTTTTGTGGTGTTAATAATTGCTCGACTAAACGGAAAAATTGAAGTATCGGATAATTATTTTGGAAACTATATATATTTTGTGCTTGGAGCATTGGCAGGAATAATTTTTATTGTTTCTTTGTCGATGCTTATAGCTCAAGTTAAACTAAAATATTCATTACTAAGTTTTCTGGGCCGAAATTCCTTGATTATTTTCGGTTTGCATTTATATGCAGGAAGTTTTGTCAAAACAATTTCGGCCTTTGTTTTTCATTTACCTTTATCAATTTACGAAACACCTACCGTCTCTTTATTATTAACTATTTTCAGTATTGTGGTATTACTTCCTGTTGTTTTTTTTATTAATAAATATTTGCCATTTGTTGTGGGTAAATCAAGGAAATAATGAAATCGGTTATAAAATCTTCTCTTCCTTTTTTCTTGTTTGTTTTGTCGTGCACTGTATGGGCTGGCATTTTTTTTATTTTGCCCTATTTTCTCGACAACCCATCGAAAGGTTGGGAAGGCCGGTTCATAACTTTTTTTCATTGGGGGTTGGAATGTTTTGCCACTTTTTTGCTGATTTATGCATTAGCTGTAAATAAATTTGTTTTTGCCGTATTTTTCCCATTATTTTCATTGTTGGGATCCATTCTTTCTTTTTACCGTTATGCTTTCAAGGCTGTTCTTACGCCCATGCTCATTGATGCTTCGCTGCATAACGATTTGAGAACAACGCTTGATGTTGTATCTATTCCGTTAGTAATTTTTGTAATTATATCTGTATCTATTTCGATTTTAGCTGTCGTATATCGATTTAAAAAGATAAAAGTGACCAAGCCTCTGATTCATTTTGCTGTCAGTGTTTTGTTGTTGTGTATCCTGCTAACTGCAAATGGTCGGGTAACAAACAGTTTAATGCAGCGTTTCCCATTTAATGTTTACTATAACTTCTCTGAATACAAAAAATTACGTCAGACGCTCGTCGCCGAAAGAATTGACCCCGATCCTGCATTAAAAGCAACCTGTAGTGATTCAATGAAAGTAGTCATTGTGATTGGAGAAGCATTGCGGGCTGATCATTTGTCCCTGAATGGTTACCATCGTCTCACCAATCCGCGATTGTCGAAAAGAGAAAACATTTTTTCGTTTTCCAATATCTACTCGGAATTTACCAATACCAACATGAGTTTACCCCAAATTCTTACTCGTGCCGACAGTATTTATCCCGAGCGGGCTTTTCAAGAAAAATCATTCATCAGTTTGTTTAAAAAATGTGGCTATTATACTTCATGGATTTCCAATCAAGACCCTGCCGAAACATACGTATCGTTTATCAATGAATGTGATACTGTTCTTTATGGCCATCCCGAAAAATCGGTTTACAACTATAATGAATGGCTGGATGAAGATTTGTTTCCATTGGTAAAAGAAATAAAAAAGAAAGATTTTCCATGCAACTTGTTTGTTTTACATACGATAGGAAGTCATTGGTATTACAACAATCATTTTTCATCTTCTTTTAAGGTGTTTACCCCGGTAACTTCGAGTAGGATTCTTTCCCAATGTTCCTCAGAAGAATTGATCAATTCGTATGACAATACAGTGGTTTATACCGATTTCTTTCTCGACAGTCTGATCAGCATTTTTGAAAATGAAAATGCTGTTGTGATTTATTTGTCGGATCATGGAGAGTCGCTGGGAGAAAATGGAACATGGCTTCATGCCGGCGATAGTGAACCTTCTCATCGTCCGGCCTGTATTGTTTGGTGTTCCGAAAAATTTGAGAAAAAATATCCCGATAAAGTGGAAGCGTTAAGAAGGAACAAAAACAAATATTATCGCAGTAATTTTGTTTTTCACAGTGCTTTGGATGCAGCGAATATTCAAAGTAAAGTGATGGATAAAAAGCTTAGTATTTTCAATTTGCCGGCTCAATAATGGAAAAGGAATTAATTCATAAACAATCATCGTTGTCTTTCTTTTTGCTGAACAAATATTTTTGGGCAGCATGTGTTGTGCTGGGGTTAATTGTGAAGGCGTATTTCTTACCCGTAAAAACCGGCGATTACGTGGTGTATCTCAAACCCTGGATTGATTTCATAAAAACTCATGGCTATTTTTCAGCTTTAAAATATGATTTTTCCAATTATACGCCGGCTTATCTTTATTTTCTGACGCTTGTTGCCAAAATCCCAATTGAACCTGTTTTTGCCATTAAAATTTTTTCCATAGCTTTTGAATTTCTGGCTGCTTATTTTTTGGGAAAAATTGTTTGTTTGAAATATCACAATTCTCTAATTATCTTGATTTCATTGGCTGTTATCCCCTGGTTACCAACCGTGATGCTCAACAGCAGTTATTTGTCTCAATGTGATGCCATTTATGCTTCTTTTGTGATGGGCAGCATCTTTTATGCTTTAAAGAAGCGACCATTTTTATCGGTGCTTTTTCTGGGAATAGCTTTTGCATTTAAAATGCAGGCTGTTTTTGTATTGCCTTTCTTCTTTGTTTTTCTTTTGAGAAAAGAAATTAAATGGTATTATTTTTTTATTGTTCCTGCCGTTTATTTGGTAAGCATTTTACCGGCATGGTTCAATGGCCGAAGTTTTGTCGAATTAATTTCTCTGTATTTTTCTCAAGCCGATTACTATCGGTTGTTGACCATGAATTTTCCTAATATTTATATCTGGTTTTCAGGAGCAGATTTTGATACTTTTTCATTAGCCGGCATATTATTTACCGTTTTACTGACTTTGGTGGCAGGCTTTTGGCTGCGCACTCCAAAAATAACTTTCACCCTCGAAACATGGATAAAATTTCTATTTCTAAGTTTCATTGTGGTTCCGTTTGTTTTGCCCGGTATGCACGAGCGCTACATGTATCTGGGAGATATTTTCGGGTTGGCGTATTTGATGTTTTTCCCCAAAAAATGGTACTTGCCGTTCGGAATTTTATTGGTTTCCACTTATTCGTATATCCGATGTTCGCGCTTTAGTGAAGTTTTACCCATGCAACCGGCTTTTTTCTTATATTTGTTGGTGATTTTACTGACTTTTTACGACTTTGTTGAAAGTTTAAAATTTTCCCGAAAATGAATGCTGTTCATAAAGTTAACTTTACTTTTTTAGGCGTCATCATTTTTGTTTATGTCTTATTGACAGCCGGATGTTTGAATAATTGTTATTTTTGGGATGTTGTCCAGCAGGTCTCAAAGGAAGCCCATTGGTATTATCAAACGAATTTCAAATACTTAATCATTCCTTCCCAAAATTCTTTGTCCGATATTGTAGCAACAGGTTATCATCCGCCTTTGATGGGAATGTTGACGGCAGCGTTGTGGAAAATTTTTGGTGTGCATCTTTGGATTTCTCATTTGCTGACATTGATTTGTTTTTTTGTGTTGCTTTATCAGACATTAAAGCTGGTCGAAAAGTTTTTCCCTGCTCATCAGGCTGGATGGGTCATGCTGGTCGTTTTTATGGAAGCTTCACTTTTGGCACAATTTTCCATAGCTTCACCCGATTTTATTTTGTTAACTGCTTTCATAGCTTCGCTCAGGGGATTATTAGAGCGAAATACATGGCTTTCGTCCATTGCCTTGATTTTTCTTTTCGGAATCAACATGCGCGGAATTTTTGCAGGTATTGCCTTATGGATCAGTTTTCAGCTTTTTCTTTATCTCAATTCGGAGAAAAAATTCAGTTTCACATTGTTGGCTGCATCGATTCGGCCATTTTTGCCGGCTATTATTTTATCACTGATCTATTTTATTTTTTACTTTCGGATGAATGGCTGGTTTTCCGGAGTTTCTGAAGAGGGAGGACATTATTCGTTGCCCGAAAATATTTCCATGATAGGGAAACATTTTTTTGAATTTTTGCTTCGTTCGGTTGAAAACGGGCGCATCATCGTGTGGGTGTTTTCGCTATTCGCTTTTTATTGGATTGCCAAAAAGAAAGTTCCAATTTCCAACGAATTGAAAATGTTGATTTGCTGTTTTCTGATGCTCTTCAGTATCTACTTTCTGTTCGTTTTTATCACCAGAATGCCTTTTTCGGCAAGATATTTCATGCCTCATTTTTTCCTGTTGACGCTGATTACCCTTTCGGTATTTTCTTTCAGGTTGCCAGAAACCAAATGGAAAGCAACAGTACTTGTTTTTCTTTTGTTTGAATTGACCGGCCATTTATGGATTTATCCCGAAAAAATGGCAAAATCGTGGGATTGTACGTTGGCACATTTGCCCTATTACGAATTAAGAAAGCAGTGTTTTGATTATATCGACCGGCAAAACATGGATTATGAGCGCATTTCGGCGGGTTTTTGTCTGTATGGCGACAGAGGCTTTACAGAACTGAATCAGGCAGGGAAAAAAGTCGGTACACAGCTCAACAATCAGTATTTTATTTATTCCAATATTTCCAATTTGCCCGATGAATGGATAGATGAATTGCATAATCCGGCTCATTGGAAACCTTTACGTACTTTTGAAAAATGGCCGGTTCAAATTACTGTTTTTGAAAATATTTCTTTCAAACAAACAGAAAAATGAATTATCCCAAAACATTGGTTCAGTTTCTGAAATTCGGAATAGTCGGAATTTCCAATACGTTGCTTACCGCAGTAACGATATGGCTGTTGTTGCGGGTTTTCCATTCTTCCAATTATTTGGCCAATATTGTTGGTTACGTGGTTGGGTTGGTAAACAGCTTTATTTGGAATCGACGCTGGACTTTTGAAAATCATGCGCAAATTGGCGCAACCATTTTCAAATTTATTGTTACATTTGCTGTTTCCTATTTGCTTCAATTGGGATTTTTATGGCTTTTGCTGCATCAAACCGAAATCGATGATTATTTTTGTCAATTATTGTCGATTGTGGTTTATACGGTTTTCAATTTTTTCATGAACAAATATTATACTTTTAAAACCGAAATAAAATGAATTCATCCTTGAGTGTTATTGTTCCGTGTTTCAACGAGGAAGAGGTAATAAGCGAATCATATCATCGGTTGAAAAAGGTTTTACAGGAACTGCCTCTGGCTTCACAAATAATTTTTGTGAATGATGGAAGTATAGATGGAACGGAAAAAATTTTATCGGAAATTGCCCAAGCCGACAAAACGGTTAAAGTCATCAGTTTTTCCAGAAATTTCGGTCATCAAAATGCCGTTACGGCAGGTTTAAATCATTGTTTGAGCGATTTGGCCGTAGTTATTGATGCCGATTTGCAGGATCCTCCCGAATTGATTCCGGCCATGATTGAGACGCTGGAGAAAAATAATGCCCAAGTGGTTTATTGTGTAAGAAAACATCGAAAGGGAGAAGGTTTTTTTAAAAAAATCTCTGCAAAATTGTTCTATCGTTTTCTGAACTTTTTTTCCGAAGTCAGACTTCCGGTCGATACGGGCGATTTCAGACTGGTGGACAAAAATGTGATCAGAGAATTCAATAAGTTGCACGAAAAAGGGAAATATATTCGTGGACTGATCGTTTGGTTGGGCTTTAAACAGGTGCCGTTTTACTACGAGCGAGAACCCCGTTTTGCGGGTGAAACCAAATATCCTTTTTCCAAAATGATGAAGCTGGCAACTACTTCCTTGCTTTATTTTTCTAAAAAGCCTTTGAAAATTGCAACCTATTTGGGTTTTTTCACGGTAATTATTGCTTTGCTGCTGGCATTATGGGCAATTTTCGGAAAATTCTTCGGTTTCACCAATGCCGATCCGGGTTGGACGTCACTGATGGTTGCGGTGGTATTTTTTGGAGGTGTTCAATTACTGACGGTCGGGATTCTTGGCGCTTATATCGGTAATTTGTTTGACGAAATTAAAGATCGGCCTGAATATGTTATCAAGGATATGATGAATTTTGAGACAGGAAACAGTACACAAATCGCTGATGAACAAACAGGTTTACAAAACGGATAATTTGAAAAAATGATAAAAACGCTTTTCATATCGGCATGGTATCCCAATCGATACGACGAAATGTTTGGGCTATTTGTTAGAAAACATGCCGAAGCTGTGAGTTTGTATTGTGATGTTCAAGTACTTTATGTGCATCCTTCGTCCGATATTCGGCATTTTGAAACCGAAATTCGCCAGAATGGAAAAGTGAAAGAAACCATTGTTTATTTTCCGACTTCCAAATCAGGCGTGTTTAGCAAACTTTTAAAACAGATAAATTTTTTACGGGCATATCTCAAAGGTTGGCGTATGTTGCAAAAATCCGGTTTCCGTCCCGACATTGTTCATGCCAATATACTTACGCGTACCGTCGTGATGGCTTACGGAATTCATTTGTTTACCGGCATTCCCTATGTAATTACGGAGCATTGGACGAGGTATTTACCCTTAAGAAAAAGTTATAACGGATTATTGAGAAAAAAAATTACCGAATTTGTGGTCAAACATGCTGCTGCAGTTTTCCCTGTGTCGGAAAATCTGAAAAATGCAATGATTTCCAACAAGTTATGGAATAAAAATTATTTTGTTGTAAACAATGCGGTTGATGATGTTTTCTTGACAGATATTTCCAAAGTATCGGAAACAAAAAAAATTATTCTTCATGTTTCCTGTTTTGATGATCAGCAAAAAAATGTAAAAGGTTTGTTGAATTCGTTGAAAGCTTTGTCTGTAAATCGAAATGATTTCAAAATGATTTTTATCGGAACAGGCGTTGATTTTAAGGAAGTGGTAGATTATTCCGTCAAATTAAATTTTCCGGAAGACATGATTCATTTTGTGGGTGAAAAAAATCCTGCTGAAGTTGCCGAATACATGAAAAATGCCGATTTTTTTGTATTGTTTTCAAATTACGAAAATTCCCCTGTTGTTATTTCTGAAAGTTTGGTTTGCGGTAAGCCCGTTATCAGTACGGATGTTGGAGGAATTGCGGAGCATATTAATGAAACAAACGGGATATTGATTCCCGCAAGGGACGAAAATATGCTTTTTGAAAGTTTAAATTTCATGCTCGATCATTTTCAGGATTACGACGCCGAAAAATTGAAACGCGAAGCTGTCGAAAAATTCAGTATGAAAAACGTAGGAAAAACGATTGCTCAACAGTACGAAAAAATTTTAGGGAAAAATTCCGAATAATAAATTCTTCAATCATCAAGTTTGTTGCCTGATTAAGTTTTTTTCATTGTAATTCCATTTTTTTGCCAACTCAGTTTGTAACAATTATTTCAGAAACGGTTCTATGCACGGATTTAATGTTCTTATTTCAAAAAAAGCCATAAAGCAGCAACCCCATTTCTGTTGGAAGAAGCCTTTTGACTTTCAGCAAAAACTTGCGCTTCGAACTTTTTCTGACGAACATATTGTGGTGGAACAATTTACAGGGACAAAGTTTATTTCGGAAAAGTTGTGGCTGGACAACGAAGACTTTTTTATTCTTACCGATGGCGTCATTACTAATCTGAAAGCCCTTTGCTTGGAACATAAGGCAGCAAATTATGATGCGTTGCTCAGGAAAATAGTAAAAGAAAAGTCCTTTTTTAAAAATTTCCGGGGGCATTTTGTCGGATTTGTATATTTCAAAAAAGAGAAAACATGTATCGCTTTCAATAATCACACGGCATCGAAAAAACTTTTTTATTTTGCCGATCAAAATACCATTGTGATAGGTACCGATTTGTACACACTGAGCAAAACTCTCGAAACCGAAAAGATAAAAAGAACTTTAGACAAGGAAGCCGCCGTTTTTTTACTCACAAGTGGATTTATGCACGAAAACTTAACTTTGTTGGAAGAAGTGAAGCAATTGCGGGCCGGAGAATTTTTGCAAATAGGCAATTTCAACTTAAAGACAGATTTTTATTTTCATCTTCAGGATATTCAAGAAAATCACGATGCAAAATCCGATATTGTCGAACAACTCGATTTTCTTTTTAAGAAGTCGATTGATAACGAATTTTCTCTTGACAAGGAACATCAATTGATTTCTCTGACTACTCTGAGCGGAGGCCTCGATTCGCGAATGGTGGCACTCACGGCTTTGCAGTTGGGCTTTTCAAACCAGATGTTTTTAAATTTTTCTGCAAAGGGCTATGCTGATGAAATAATTGCGCGGCAAATTTCTGAACAATATCAAGTTCCGTTGGAAACTTTTTCTATTGAAGCCGAAAGTCTGAAACCTCTTGAAGAGGTGGTGCTGGTGAACGATGGACTAACCATTTATACCGGAGCAAGTGCAGTGTTTGATGCCATAAAACGGCACAGAATTACCAATACGGGCATAATTCATACCGGTATGCTGGGAGATGCTCTGTTGGGAAGTTATCTGATTTCGGATCATAAAACCAAACCACAAATTTCTGATGGTGTCTATTCTACCCAATTATTGAATAAATATGCTCCAGTTTTTCAGAAATACATCCAAAATTATTCTGACATTGAAATGTATAAATTTTACAACAGAGGTTTTTCCGGCATGAATAACGGTTTTTTGTATTTCGATTTGTGTGGCGAATCGGATGCTGCTTTTTTAAATCCCGATTTTTTGTCTTATGCTCTTTCAATACCCGCAAAATACCGATATAAAGAACAAATCTATATTGATTGGATAAAAATCAAACATCCCGAATTTACCGGTTTTACATGGGAATCCATAGGTGGAAAACCGACCAACAACAGTATATTGCGGTGTTATTATCGCTATCGTCGTGCTTTGGTGAAACGTATGCCTCTTCAAACCATGTGGAAAAACAACATGAATCCCGAGCAGCTTTGGTACGATAAAAACTTGTCGCTTCGGCAAACGCTGGATCAATATTTTTTGGAAAATATTCATTTGCTCTCATCCTGCAGCGATTTATTCGACGATTGTCAATTCCTTTATAAGAAAGGAAACATTACGGAGAAAGCGCAAGTGCTTACTTTACTGGCTGCCTGTAAATTGTTGTTGTAGAATAAATAAATAAATAAGTCTTCTCCGAAAAGTTACTCAAAGAGAATTAGTTTTTTTAAGACATTGAGATAAAAAAGGATACAAAATTTCACTGCCGTACGAAAGTTTTTAAAAATGTTGTTTTTGAAAATTCATATATTTGTATTACAGTAAGTTAAGAAAATAATCCCAAATTGTCCATTAGCATCATCAGGTAGAAAAATCGAATTGAAAATTGGTTGATTTTTCCCAGAGTTTCCTTATCCAAGCCCTCCTGTTCATTTGAAGAGCCATTTTCACGATAACTTTGTTGGA
>Ga0209204_1003638_pt1 | contig 11150 bp, 8 predicted proteins | sample AD_JPNMR2_MetaG_FD_184425 | JGI IMG/M metagenome (GOLD analysis project Ga0209204, IMG submission 184425) | Active sludge microbial communities of municipal wastewater-treating anaerobic digesters from Japan - AD_JPNMR2_MetaG (SPAdes) (version 2) | ecosystem: Engineered > Bioreactor > Anaerobic >... | reverse complement strand
CTCGTCTTTTACTAATATCTTTTTCCTATCAAATGAAAGGGATATGTGAAAGCCGTTGTAATTCGAGATTTTCCTTGCAGTTTCCTTCTTGATCGAGTAGATATATATACCATCGTATTTTGGCCCTGTGAGTACGAGTCTCTGGTCATCGAGGATTTCATTAACTATATAGGGACTTCCTGCTCTTAACATATATAGCAAAAGTATCATCAAATTCACGATGCCTCCTTTGTGAAAATAATAATTGATTCATATAATACTTCCAAATTTTTCCAACAGATGCTCCCTCGAATATTTTACAGCACTTTAGGGCTTGAAGCTATAGCACAGTTTTAGATATAACTTCCTATCAATAAGTGGTGGCAACGTATTTAGAGCACTGAAATTACTGATATCCCTTGTTTCATTTAAGACGATATATATGTGCGAACCCACAGAAAAATCGTATGCCAAGAGGAAGTTTGTCTGGAACTCATAAGAAATATCAGTCCACTGGATAAAATACCTAAAGCTGAGCTTATCGGTAACATTCCAGTTTCCTCTCACTGAGGTAATCATAACCTGTTCCTCATTTTCACCGGTTGTAGTAAAGTAATCCATTGAAAAATCGAGGGAGACATTCCTTAAAGGGTAGAGAGAAAACGAAATCGCAGGATACTTTAAGAATGCGTCGTAATATTTACCAAAGGTGTAAGAAGTAAAAATTTTCATACTTCCTGATGGGTATATAGTTGCATTAGCTGCGTAAGTCAGGTTATTGTAGTATCTATCTTCATACAGGCGATAGGTCTTCTCTATGAATAGATTAATATCGAGATACTTTGGAAAACTTATACCCAGGTAGGGGCCTATTTCGTCCTGCATGAGCTTTTTATCACTACATCTCGTCCAGTTAGAGTAGTAAGCACCGGGAGTGATGCTCTGCACGAAGGAATTATCGAGGGAAAAGGTGTATGAGAGGTTGTAATATCCTGCCTTTACATTTGGTACAGAGATAAATCCAAGCTCCGGATTGTAGTTTTGTTGGAGTACTCTATAGGATAAGACAGCTCCAAAGCCTTCATTGATGGGATATCTTGTTAAGTCACACCTAAACGCAAAATCGTCACCCCCCGTCAAACCCCCTGTGAATGTCTTAGAAAAGGCGAAGTCGAGATCTACATCAAAAGGTATCTTAACTCCTCCATCCAGGCTTAAACTATGGTTATAATGGTCGGGGGCAAATTTACTTACCTCGTAGAATCCGAACCAGTTATTTTTGAAATCTTTCTTGGAGCGAAGGCAGATAATATCACTTGGCGAATTACCACCTTCTGATACAAAAAAGGAGTAGAGATCAAATCCGTTGTAATTTCCGGTAATTTTGGCACCATACCTTATCTCTTCGATGGATCTTGTATACATTAATTGTAATATTGAGCTAAGTATATCGCTTTTTTCCATAAAGAACGGTCTCTTTTCTAAGAGGAATAACTTTGTTTTCGAGAGGTCTATCTGATCCACATCTCCTTCAATCTGTGCAAAGTCAGGGTTATATGTAAGATTAATGCTATAATTGTTACGAATAACCCATCCTAAGTCGCATCCTGCCTTATATTGAAAAGGTTTATAGGAACTTGCAAAATAAGGGATAATCTCGAGAGGAGTCGTCATTGGGGCATCGGGAAGGGCGAGTTTAATTTTTCTGAAGGTAGAGGGGTCGATTATGTTGCTCACTGGTATTGACCATGAAAGCACCTCTGTTTTTGGTGTACCTTTAACCCTTTTGATTGATTCAATGAAATTTAAACCCCACAAGCCTCCACGAAATCTAAATATCTTAATGGGCGTTATAATCATACCTTCCCAACCATTATCTGTTAAATTTGTTTCTGAATACCACTCCGCGTCCCAGGAGGGGTCTTGGGAAACAGCTGCATTGTCTCCATAAGCGTCTGACTGAACATTGATTGCATTAACGCTCAGTAGATAGGCGCTTCTTCCATTGTTGTAAGTATCTATTAAGATACCAAATGCATCTTGGCTGGTGAAGCTGAAGTCCCTTGTGGTTGAAGTAAAAATGGGTGGTTCTTCCTTAGGACAGAAGAACTTAATCCCGAGGTTTTCACCATCAAATAGTATATATACGGCTGGGGCATAAGGTGGATTAGTATCAACCTCAGGATAGATAGCATAGAAGCTGTCGATCTTTGTTCCGTATTTTTCCCAGAGAGTATCGTGGAGGGAAATTCTGGATATGTTTATATCAATGGGCGTAAGCTCCAAGGATAGAGATGCTGTAAATATAACAAGCAGAAGATTAATATGCACTGTATTTCCCTGTTTGTTTTACGTGCCTTACACTTTTTTTGAAAGTGATAACTGCAACTGTGAAGATCAATATACTGTAAAGGATGGTTAACAAAATTTCTTTAAAGAGTAGCATGTTTTTCTCTATTCCACTCAGCACCCTTATTCCAAGGCCCATGGGAAGAAGATTTGAGAACGCTCTCAACGGTTGTGGCATACTTTCATAAGGAATTACAATTCCTGAAAAGAAAAGTATCAGATATTGAAAAACTGAAGAAAAGGAACCTATTCTTAGGAACATGAAACCAAGAGCTGCCAATAATAGTCCAAACCCATAAAGGGTTATTATGATAGAGATAATCACAATGGTAGTGATAATCGAATTTTCTAACGTTGTAAAAAAGATGCCAATTTTCGGCGAAAACAAAATGAACATTGGTAAACCTATGAAAAAGATGCGGATTACTGCAAATAGAAGATCTACGAAGAATCTCGCCATGAAAATATTTGGAAGTGAGAACCTCGTTACCGAAATTTGCTCAATGGTTCCGTAATATCTCTCTTCGAAAAGATTGTCAGAGGCATCGGATATGCATCTTGCTGCGAAAATCCAGAGAATGAGCCCTATAAACGTTGTTGCATTGCCACTTTCTTCTGAAGAACTGGTAACTCCACGGTAGATACCCGTCAAGAAGATAAAAGTCGCTAAAAGCCCGATTAAATAGTTAAATTTATACCGCTTTAGGTCATACCAAAATTTTAGTATTTCAGCTTTCAGAACGTACATTGTTCCCATATTCCTCCTTGAAGATAGTTTCAAAGTCCCTTTCCACTTTTTCGACACTTATAAATTCATTTAGGCATATTAATCTTTGTAGTAAAGATCTGTTCTCGGAAGGGCACTTACACTTTATAATTCCTGCTGCCATTTTTTCCCATTCCACCTTTTCTTTTGAAAGGACTTTTTCCACACTATCATTGCTTCTCAAATAAACCTCATACATTTGCTTAGCTGTGAGCGATTTTAACTCGTGGGTCGAGCCTTTTCTCACAATACGGCCATTTTTTAACCATACCACCCTATCGGTAACCTTTTCTACAAAATCCATTCTATGACTCGCAATGATAAATGTTACATGCTTCTCCTTGACTATATTTTTAATGATATTGGTAATCTCCTCTGCGGCGATGACATCAAGGGCTGAGAGTGGTTCGTCAAGAAATACCACCGATGGCTCAGTTAAAAGGCAGAGGGAAATGGACAATTTTTTCTGCATTCCAGATGAATAGTCCATTACATAGTCGTTTTGGAAATCTTTTATACCCATTAGTTCGAGAAGTTCGTCGATCCTTTTTTCCGCAGTTTTTTTGGATATCTTATGAAGATATGCAAAATATAACAGGTTAATCCTGCCAGGGAGGTATCCGTAAAGGTTTCTCGACCCTTCCATCAAAAAAGAAAATTTTCCCAAGAAGCTCTCGGGATTTTTTACAATGGATGTACCTTTATAATATATATCACCCTTGTCTGGGATGAGGAGGGTTGCTATCTGTTTGATAAGTGTGGTTTTACCTGCGCCATTTGGTCCTAATATACCAAGTATCTCTCCCTGTTCTACTTCGAAGGTAATATTGTCATTTGCTACGATTTCTCTACCTTTAGCCTTATATATCTTTGTGACGCCGTCGATATAAAGGAGTTTTTCTGCCAGTTTGTTCTTTGTATATCTTTTCATATATCCTTCCTTTAGCTCGTAGCCAGACTTCTTCAAAATACTTTCGTTGGCAAGCTATCTCTTGAGGAGTTCCGTATTCTGCATAAGAATGATAAAAGCATCCGCCGTTACAAAGCGGTAAATAGGGGCAGTTTACTTCAATGCATTTTATGATTTTCTTTGAGCCATAAAATAAGAGTTCTCTGTAGAGCGGATATACCTTCCCTTCTCTACAGTTGCCGACTACAAAGTTCTTATTACCAACGAGGGAGTAGCAGCTGAACATGTCTCCATCTGGTCCGATGAAGAAAGCCCCATGAATTTTGGCGGGGCATACACCAAAGTTAAGCCCATTGAGTCCAATTAACAGTTGAGTATCGTCTGTAACCTCTATCATTTTGCTCCATACCCTTCCTATTAGGGGAATCCTATCATTTAATTTTAAAGGAACATACTCGTTACACCAACTTTGACCTGCGGTTGAAGGGTCCACTAAGCCTTGGTAGAAAGAAAAGTTTTTCTGACTTAGGAGATTGTTTTCTTTGAATAGACGGATTAAGTCTTGTACATACATTGTGTTATGGGCATCTACATTTATCCTCACAATGACATTTACATTCTTTTCTACGATTTTTTTGATATGCTCAAAAATGACATTGAAAGAGCCTTTACCACTTAGGAAAGGTCTTCTTTCATCGTGGATGTTCTCGGGACCATCGAGAGTTATCTGTATTTTTTCCAGTCCTAACTCTATTAGGGCATCTATTATCCTTTCACTATAGATTGTACCGTTGGTTACAATCGAAAAAGAAAAATTTACCCCCTTTTCCTTAAGCCACTTGTGAAGTTGTTGAGTTATGTTTAAAAAGTGTTCTGGAAATAAAAGCGGCTCTCCGCCATAGAAAACAATTCTGGCCTTTTTAAAGTGAAATTCGTTGTAGTAATTCTCAATAAATTTCTCTAACATTGGGAATTCAAGACGTTCGTTCTGTGGAACATCGGATAATTTTTCCAAATAATGGTGGTCTTCAAAACAGTATTTACATGCGAGATTGCATCTGTAGGTCGGTATTAAAGTAAGGAATAGTTCGTCATACACAGAGCGATATACGACGTTGTTATATAAACTCCAGTACAGGGAAGCCTCCTCTGACGGGGAATAGGGTACAAGAAAACCATTTTCTATTAAGTTATTTATCAGAGTTTCTTCAAGTTCATTAAATGTGTTATTTTTCAGTAATTGATATTGCCCATGAGTTAAAATTACACCCGCACCTGAGAAAGTGTTTAAGACCATTACTCCTGGTTCTATGTCTCTTTCTACGTTCCATATGGACCAATTGTACATAATTACTTATTCTCCTTAATTAATTCATTGCTGTGGCCACAGCAAAAAGAGTTTATGCTATTTTATCTGATGCCGCATCTTTGCTTTCCGCCGCACTCGTATCTTACGAAGCATGCTTCGATGCCTGCTGCGACTTTTACCACAATGCTGCTCAATTCTGGCTTGAAAGTTGCCTTTTCGATGATCATACGAGCCTCCTTGTTTTATTTAGATCCGCTATTATATGCTAGTTGCCTGTGCTTGTTGTGGTAATACATGTATTACCTATTTAGTATTACTGCAAATTTTGTGCCAATCTGTGCCTGAAACCCTCTGATTTTATAATTGCTTGAAAATGAACGGCTAATACAAAAAGTAGTGCATTATTCAAAAGTACCCACTGGGAAAATAATACGCACCTAATAAAAGATCGTAGATTTCATTTCTTTTAGCTCTTTGGTAGCTCAAGGTTTAACATACTGTGAACATAAATTTACATTAAGGCAGTGAATTTTCACATCTGTTGGGTGTTTTGTATACCCTTGTCGGCTCACGCATGTATGTTTTTATATTCCTTCAATAAAGGCCGGGTTTTGAACCTTTGTGCTTTCAGTCTTAGTGTTTTCCCCGCATTCTAAAATTATTTAAGTCTTTAGATTGCATAGGCTTCTGCCACTACCTAAAAGGATAAATCAGAAAGTGCGAAATAATGGTTTTCATTATGTACAATAGTTCTTACTACAACACTCAGGTACAGAGTGACTTAGAGTGCCCGCAAAAAATTAGGATTCATGGTTCGCAACTTTAAGCTTGATGTAATTCCCAACGTATTTTATTTTGGAACTCTTGGGAAAGTTCGAAATAGATGCACAGCCAGATTACAAGGGCTGTAGTGCAATGGAGTATTCTATGCATATGGAATATTTTATCCGTGTATCACTATTCCCAATAGGGTTGGGGAGCTTATACGAGCATCCTCGATATGTTAATTTTGTTCGGCGTGCCAGGTTGGAACAGATCGGGAGCTTTGAGGCAGGTACTTATGTTCCAGTTGTAGGAACAAACTTTTACAGCTCGGAATATACAGCAAAGGTTGAGTTCCAAAGTGCTGGTGAAGATTTTAATCCAATTGTGGAGCCATATTCGGCACTTTCGGAGACTGGAAACGGCTCTGTCATATCATCAGGAAGTGATATTATTCTGAAGGGCGGGTATATAACATCAGGAATTACCTTAAATCCTGAATACTTAACTGTGGAAGGTGATGTTGATATGTTCAATCTTGAGAAATCAGAAATGCTCTATTATCCTGAAAAAAAGCCCTTTTTTAGAGGGCTTCGAATTATGGAATATGGATTTTAAAGTACTTCATACGAGGAAAATCAGCGACATTAATGGAGGTTTAGAATTAAATCTCAAGTATAAAACGGCTCAATATTTTTGGTGTCAGCAAACTCGATTCTTCTCATATTGATCTAATTTCTCGTTATACGTACGGCGCAAGGGAACTTTATGCCACAGAATTTGCGAATCTTGGAGTGTTTTATCTCGCAGATCAGGATTCTCTCAATGTAAAAGGTGGGGATGCCCTTGTTTTTCTCCCTTCTTCCTGCCGTCTGAATATTTAATATACCGCCGATAAAGATGGTAAGGGAGATCTTTTCGTCCATTTCTACAGGTATGTAAGGCCCGGGATTAACATTAAAGGAGGTTATGAGAGCTTGATGGCGTTAATTATCAGCCTTTCGATAAGCATCTTATTGAAGTTGAAAGCTGGTTCGGGGATTATTTTGGTGGTGACCTCGTATTTTATTTTCTCGGTTATAGTGCTCAAAACTTGTCTATTTCATGCTGCTACGGATATGATCACGAGTTCCAAAGGCATGATGAAAGTAAAAGTGCAAGGTTTATCATAAAGTTCAAGGCAAGCTCCAGTGTTCTTTAGGATGATAGTCTTCTCAGCTTAAATTCTAAGAGAGGAAAGCTACTATTATCAGGTATTTTATTGTTCCACTTAAATTTTAGACTTTTTGGACCCATTAGCATGTTTTCCCCATTGGGATCTCTTTAGCAGATTAAAGAAACTAATGTATGAACACTTGTGTGAGTAGCGAATGGTTCAATGTTTTTATTCCAATTTTACTCCTGAATTAAACGAAAGGACGGCTCAAGGTGTCGCGTCGGGCTCCATAATTCGTAGAGTTTTAATGTCTTGAGCTTTGTGGAGTTTGTTAAGAAATGGTAAATCCTCGAGTTAAAGAGCGTTGGAAATTTCTCCGCACCGCCACTTCTTTATGCACATTAGAAGTTTGCTTGTGCCTTTTAAAATGGACCTGTTTTCGTGATGCAGTTTTATTCTTCGTTTAGTTCCTTTTATAATACATAAAGTTCTTATGAATATTACTGCGATTATTTTCCTTATAACTTATGTGTTGATCATCACGTTTAGAAAGTATCAATTGCTCGTTGCATTATGTGGAGTGTTGGTTTTACTTTTAACGGGCCTTTTGCCGATATCCGAAGCTATTGCTTCAATAAATCTCAATGTTCTGGCTATCTTTATTGCAACAAGCATAATTACAGCTCTGCTTTACGAAGTTGGATTCATCGATTACATCGCAACGCATTCAATAAATTTTATTGCACGCAAGACGAAGGACCCAGTAAAACTAAGGATTGGAGTGATGCTTTCCCTTGTTCTGATTGCAGGTATTATTTCGAGTTTTATGGAGAATGTTGCGACAATAATGCTTCTTTACCCTGTAGGGCTCGAAGTATCAAGGAAACTAAAGATCAATCCATCGACTCTTCTCATAGGGATGTCTGCAGTTACGAATCTTGAAGGTTCCGCCCTTTTGATCGGAGATACACCTTCAATTCTCACTGCTATGTTCGCTCGCATGGATTTCCTGGATTTCTTTTTTCTTAAAGCGTTGAAGTACAAACCTTCCCTATTTTTTGCAGTACAGTGTGGGCTTATTGTAGGAGTGGGTGTGCTTTATATTTTATTTAGAAAAGAGGTAAAAAGGGTTAAATACGATTCAAATGTAGAGGTTTTTATAAGCGAAAAGAAGATAATGAGTCTATTTCCCGTTGTTATATTTGCTTTGTATGTCCTAAGCCTAATCGTGAGTTCTTTTATTCCGGATAAACCCGAACATTACATAGCTTACATATGTACGTTTTTTATCGTAATTTCGGTGATCTGGACTTTTGCCTTCTTTAATAGGAAGAGGAAAGAAGAAATAGATCTTTTAAAACATATTGATTTTCAGACTTTTTTCTTTCTCATCGCAATTTTCATACTGGTTGGGTCACTGAGCTACAGTGGGTTCATAGATAGTCTTGCCCAGTGGTTTGTAAACATTTCTTCACGATTCAAAGCAAATCCTATCCTTTTGGCGTATTTCTTGATAGTGTTTATTTCTATGGTGGTTTCTGCCTTCGTCGACAATATTCCGTATACTATGGCAATGTTGCCCGTTGCTAAAATGATGGCGGAGGCTCTTGGTACTAACATGTATTTGTTCATTTTTGGGTTGCTTTTAGGTACTACTATAGGCGGTAATATTACTCCCATTGGTTCCCTTTCCAATGTTACTATCCTTGGGGTGTTGAAGCGAAACTCGTACAATCATGATTTCTGGACCTTTATAAGAATAGGCCTGCCGTTCAGCCTTACAAGCTTAGCAGCCAGTAGTATGTTCGTGTATTTTGTTTATAGCTAAGGAAGTAGTGTAAATTTACTGATTTTTTAGGCTCTTTTTGCTATAGGACAGATTTTTTGTTTCCATAATATGTAATATAATTCGCACCTACCATGCAAAAGAAAATATTTGACAGCCCGCCCCTTCCTCGCAATAAAATTTACACGTGATGGAGAGAATTGAGCAATTTAAGCCAGAGGAGGGATATCTTTTTCTACGTTATATACTATTTTTGTGTTACCACTCTGGCTTGAAATATTTGAAGGCGGAAAAGGTAGAAAAGAGTAGCAAATAAATTTAGTTTTTCAACTTGTGGGATATCGATGTGTGTAATATTGACCTTAGTAGTAATGTGGATGGTAGCTTTTGTTTCCTTTAGTGAGAGATTTTTAGTTCTTGTGTTTTGGCGGATTAGAACTTTTAATAGTTAACACTTGACAATTTACAAAAGTGCGATTATAATTAAAGTAAGGATTTAACAACTTGGTCTTTGAAAATTTCTGGCAAGGTGTCTGTACTCAAATCATGGCATCCCTGAAATAAACTCAGGGCAGGCTCTGAACTTGTTTCAGGAACTGTCAGGGGACGCCATTGAATAAACAAAATGTGGAAGCTTAGATCTATGACTCTGTCTTTCTTCCACATATAATAGTTAAGAGGAAAGGAGGCTATTATGCTTAAAAAAATAGTTGTGTTTGTAGTGGGGCTTTGTGCCCTGGGGTTTGCTGAAGAAATACCTGACGAGGTGGTGAGCGCCTGGATGGATGAAAATCGAGGTTTTGAGCAAAACATGGGTCAGGTTGGTGATTTTGATGGAAATCCGGTAAACAATATATTATTTACTGCAAGAGATAATGGATTTAGCATCTTTGTCACTCCCAAGGGTGTAAGTTATGTTATTTACCAATCTGAAGTTGACCTCGTCCATTTTGCCCGGATTGACCTTGAGCTGATAAATCCGAGTATTGAAAACGCAAATGTTGTGTATGAGGATGAGATACCAGGATACACGAACTATTATCTTCCCCAATGTCCGGACGGTGCTTTGTTTGTTAAGACCTACCAAAAGGTAAGGATAAAAGAGGTTTATCCTGGGATTGACTGGGTCTGGAGATATGAAGAAGGTAGGCTTCATCATGAGTTTGAGGCTTCCGAGGATGCGGATATAGAGAAAATAAAATTCCGGGTGAAGTATGCGGATCTTGAGGTAAAAGATGGTAAAAGGCTTATCCTTTCAACACCCATTGGAAAGATCGAGGATGGAAACTTAATTGGTTATGAAGGGAGAAATGCGGTTGAAGTTCTTTACGAAATAGCAGCAGATGGGCTAATTGGTTTTGATGTAAAGGATTGGTCAAGGAAAGAAAAACTTATAATAGACCCACCCTTAGCCCTATTATGGGGCACCTATTACGGCGGAAGTAGTTATGAGTGGAGCTATTCCATTACGACCGATGGTTCAGGAAATCTCTTTGTAACCGGCAGGACTGGTTCACCCGATTTCCCGACCCAGGACCCTGGTGGTGGTGCCTATTATCAAGGGACAATTGCAGGAAATTATGATCTCCTTATCTTAAAGTTTACCAATACTGGCGAAAGAGTCTGGGCGACCTATTATGGCGGAAATGAGTATGACTGGGGCTATTCCATTACGACCGATGGTTCCAGTAATCTTTTTGTAACCGGTGGGACTCGTTCAACCGATTTTCCGACCCAGGACCCTGGGGGTGGTGCCTATTATCAGGGGACATATGCCGGAGGTTGTGATGCCTTTATCCTGAAGTTTGAAAAATCGGTGGGCATTGAAGAAGAAACTTCTTGTGTCTTAGTGTCTAATATCTTATCCCCGCGATTCTTCAAAAACTGCATCATCCTAAAATTCAATCGGGAGATAAGGGCGCCTATCAGGGTTAGACTCTTCAATATCCTGGGTGCGGTGCTTTTTGAAGGTCGGTACAATCCTTCAGGCAAGGAGTTGGTAATTAGTGGCAAAGGGATAGAGACACTTCCTTCTGGTCTATATTTTCTTTCGGTCTCATCAGGTAAAGCTGATTCAGGAAGGCTAAAACTCATTAAGCCATAGTTTGAAACTGTTTGTGTGCATCCTGCCGA
>Ga0209204_1003636_pt1 | contig 11153 bp, 3 predicted proteins | sample AD_JPNMR2_MetaG_FD_184425 | JGI IMG/M metagenome (GOLD analysis project Ga0209204, IMG submission 184425) | Active sludge microbial communities of municipal wastewater-treating anaerobic digesters from Japan - AD_JPNMR2_MetaG (SPAdes) (version 2) | ecosystem: Engineered > Bioreactor > Anaerobic >... | reverse complement strand
GATCCATAGGGTTCCCGTAAAATTTTCGCATACCTTAATCGATCCATATTTTGTTATCCTGTTTCTTGTAAAATATATTTTACCTGTATCCGATACCGCAAATAATTCAGGTACATTACCGGTGGTATTGTTGATAAATTGACAGCTATCCACCCGGGCCGAATCTACCTTATTGAACATCATCAATCCATAGTAAATGTATGGTGATTCGTTGAGGGTGAAATTGCTGTTTTTGATGTGTATCTGTCCACCCTCAAAGTCCATAAAGTAAGGCAAGAATTTCGGGCTAAAGGCAGAGTTTTCAATCAAAACCTTTGAGTTAACGGTCTTTATCCCTACATAGGTATTGGTGTCAAGCGTCAGATGATCGATGGTAATGCCAGGGTTATCGATTATCGTCAAGGCGGTGTCGCGATTCGCATTGCCTGTTAGGGTATCGGCCAGCAAATGCAGGTAGCTAAGAGTTGATCCTGCTGTATTGGATTCGATATGAATCCCACCCCAACGACTTCGGGTAATGGGGATGAATTGGATGGGGTTGGAGTTATTGCCATTGGCGGTAATTTTACCTTGTACAAGGAGTGGGATACGGTACCCCAGCACCATCGAGTCGGCAATTTGAATATTGGTGCCCGGATTAATGGATAAGGTTTTTCCTGCTGGGACCATTAGCGTATCTACCAATGCAAGTGTTCCATTCCATGTTGTGTCGCTCAATACTTTTGATTTAAGGGTAGGCACCCCATTATATTCCCATGCACCAATATCGGGTTTTTGGGCATCTCTGCTATTCCCGCCAAAGTCTTCTGCTACCAGGCCAGCTACGGCGGTGTTGTTAGCGAAAGCAAAAGATGCATCAGGTTTCAGATGGGTAGTGTCGAGTAACGGTCGGATGGCAAACGAACGATCGTCGAGGTTAAGTGAGTTGCTCATGAGTCCACGCCAATGGTACATTGAGGAACTTACAGTTTCGTCATCGGAGTTGTAGGCTCCTATCAAATTATTATCCGCACCCTCGGTATGGTAAATATTGTTTGAACACACGCCTGGTTTTACACCGTCGAAGTATAAAGCAGTATTTCGTGTATTGGTTGCACTATTTTGTTTTTCTAGTCGGTTAATGATAAGATTGTTCCTTATGTCCATTTTCCCATTTACACTCGTAGGCGAGTAAGCTAAAATACCAACAGATGTGCCATTGTCTCCCAAACGGTTGGTGTCAGCCGTTGCCTTTAATTCAATGCTGTTGTGGTAAATTTTAATTGTATTTGGTGCTAAATTAGACATATAGTCATTAATTTCCACCCGGATGCCAGAAGGCCAGTAATTATTGTCATAAGGATACGGGTTGTCTCCTGCTACATGCCGAATAATGTTATTGCGTATGGTGATGAAATTGGCTGTATCGGTATTTACATAAATTCCGCTAACATTATAACCCGATTGAATTATCGTATCGATGAGGTTACGTTCGATTACAACATTGTAAGAATTCCATACATTGATTCCCGATACTTCGTTTCCACTGATTTGGTTATCGAAAATGTTACGAATAACGTTCTGTTGAATGAAGGTATTTTTAACCGAATTTAGTCGGATACCATGGTTTCTAACCCCTATAATTTTATTTTTTGTAATCCAGATAAAATCTGCATCTCCATAATTGCCTATACCTACTTTTCCCCCGCTAATGGTATTGTTCTCTAACCTGATATTCCTTGCATCGTAGCCAAAAGCAATGACTCCATCCATCGATTCATTATTGCCGTTAACCATCAGCTGGCAGTTCTTAATTACAATATCTTTAATAGATCTGCTATAAGAGGTTATGTTAATACATGAAGTAGCATCGGAACCATTAGCCATAATGGTAAGATTCTGGGTGTTACTACCTTTATTGGAACCGTCGAAGATGATATTCTGTGCATTATTGAGTGTTATGCCTGTAGAAAAAATATTAGTAGTGACCTGTATGATAATGGAAGCATTCACCCCGGGTGCTGGTTTGATAACGATTGGATAAGCTGCAACTCCCAGCGAATCAATCACTATGGGACTTTCGTAGTAGGTTGCATCGGTTAGTAACAGGGTAAGGGTATCGGTAAGATTGGAGACGCATTTGCTAACTACCTGTAAGGCATCGCCCAGCGAGGTAAAATCGCCATTCTGTCCAATGGTATAGGTTCCTCCAGTGATTGCATTGGCTGTAAATTCAACCGCCCCTATGTCGTTAATAGTGTCTCGGCTGTTCCCGTAATAATCGGTGGTTACCAGTGAACTTGTGCCCATATTATCCAGTTCACAATTCAGGGGTCGGGGATCATTCAGGCTTTGCAATATGGGCAAAACAAAAATAGGATTTTCGTCTAATTCATAACTGGAAATCTGGGAGGTATCCTCCAGTAAAGTGCCATTAATAGAGGCAATGGCATAGCCATTTGAATAATAATCGTTGCGGTCGATATCATAAGAAGAAGATGATGCATCTACACTTATGAAATACCCCTGGCGATAGTGGGCAAATATATTCTGTTTGATTTCTACCCCTGTAGCAGAACTAAGTGCCATAGCTGCTTCTACCAAGCTAGAATAGATCGATACAGTGTTATGATATATTCTTGCCGATATACTAGTTATATTTTTAATCATAATTCCGTAATAGGAGTTCATTGGCACCTGGGCAGGACCAAAAATAAATACGACATTGTTCCATATATCCAGATAGTTACTCGGATCTTGATAGAAATCTTCGGATACAATTCCACTCCCGTTGTTTTGCAACAAAATATAGTTTCGCTGAATGCTATTCACCGAGCTTACTTCCTGCTCAATGGCAGTCGCATCTGCCTTGTTGGATATCAGCCTGTTAGCCTCTATGTTATTGTAGCGACCTGCTATGATTTCTATCCCAAGATCCGCAAAATTCTCGAAGCTATTGTTCTGAATTACATTATGCTGTGAATATTTGTAAATAGGATGATTTGGCCAAGATTGTGTGTTATCATAGCATCCACCTAGCTGAAGTGCCTTGTAACCTCCAATAAAACGGTTATTCCGGAAGGTTAGGCTATCGGATACTCTTGTTGTATCAGGTCCTCCATTGGCAGAATATACGGGGGGCGCCATTACCAGGTTCTGGCCATCATAGCTGTATGTGCTACAATTATTCTCAAATACGCAATGTTCAAAAACAATGTTCTTCGAACCTTTGCTAAATACTACCACGTTGGCAAAGGTATCGTCAGTGGCTTTAAAATGTATGTACTTAAAACGTAGGTTCTTGCTACTGTCAATTTTTAGCAAAAAGTTATTAGATAAGTTAGCATTGAATTCAATCGTTACAGCCATAGAGTCGTTGCTGTTACCTATAAATTCAATAGGATAATTGTATTGCCAGCCGGAAATAATCAATTGTTCGTTGTATGTTCCATCTTTAATTTGAAAGGTAACTGGACCAGAAATCCCCTTATTAGTCAAAGAATCAATTGCTTCCGAGACTGTAGCGTAATCACCTCCACTACCAATCAGGTATGTTCCATTTAAAAGCTGGGCATGCAAACCTCCCCACGAAAGTAGTCCAAGGGTTATCATCAGAAAAATCTTACGAATGGATCGGGTGAATAACCCGATAGGATCAGGCAAAAGGAAAATAGTCTTCATATGTTGTTTTTTTATATTAATAATATTGGTTCATATTAAAATCGTATTTCCCTTACAAAAAGGCTTAATTCGTGAAGCTCGTTTTTCTGATAATAGCTTAAAAAGATGAGAAAACATTACAGCTATGGGATCGCAATTGGTGAGAGATAAATAACTTACAGCTGGAATGCTTGATAATATCAATATTCACCAAAAAATTCTTTGCTTCACTAAATCTTAAATTCTGATATGCTAAGTTAATCTAAATATTTAAAAAAAAAAAAGTTTTTCTGAAATTCAGTAGCAACTTCTGAAAGGGTTGTATTCTTAAGTAGTCCAAAAATAAATTAAGTTAGTTTTTTGATATTTCCTACTCATAAATGGGGTATGTGCTTTTTGTAAAAATTATATTTAAATTTAGTTCGTGAAAATTTTTATGAGGGGTCAGCGGTCACTCGCCTGAAATATGTCTATAAAAGCATCATCAGGCATTTCAGAGAAATAATTACATGCCCTATTCCACGCCATTGTGGTTTGCCTCTGGCAACATCTTAAATCTTTTCTTTTCCGGGGTTTTTAATACGGAGAGGGGTGTTTGCAGGGCGGGCGGAGGTGTTAATTTTATCCGAAAATATTTTTATTTTTTTAATGGTCGGATGGAACTCGCATATTAGAGTTTCCTACACATGGCAAGTACGAAAATGATAAATTTTTCATACTCGTTTGTGAATACTGTTAAACATGCCGTTTCATGATAAAATACACAATTGTCATTGTTCAGCCTGCTGTTGCTGGAAAAAGTTATGCTTGTCCCTTCCTGATAGATTCTAATTTTCGTGGTATGAAAGAAGATGAGGGCGCATACCTCTATAGTTGGTACTCGTGTGTAATTTTTAGTTTCGATGCTTACCTTTGTAAAAAAAAATACGATGCGTGTAAGGGTTGCTATTCTTACTTTTTTCATTATTCTACAGAATATTTCTGCCTTAAATTCTTTACGGAATATTGAGATAGCGATTAATGACTCACTCATTTTTTCTTTGAATGCGCACAGCCTCGTATATAAGGGTGAAAAATACCTTGCTTTTCGGTTTATACAACCTCGTTTTGTTGCGCAATTGCGTATCTGGCCCCAAGAGGAAGGCATCACACAGGTCAGGGTATTGCCTTCACCCTTCTGTCAGCCTGTCGACACAGCTATGCTCATCAACAACGAATATTTTTTGCAGCATGTACAGTTTAGCGATATTTTCAATAGCGGTCTACTGGTATTGCGCCTGCAGATCGAAGATACTTCGGGGCATAGCAGGATAGAAGAGATTAAGCTTTTTCCGTATACAACGACTGTGATAACAGCATATTTGCCAGATAATGAGGTTTTTATTGGGGAGGAAAAAGTTTTTGAGCTTTTTTCCAATTTGCCCGAAAATATTAAATTTCCGGTAGGGTGGGTTTCCAACCAGGATTTCGACTACCGGGTGGAGCAGACAGGGGGGAGTATTCGCTTGCATTTAATTCCTAAGATGTTGGGAAAAAAGGTTTTCACGTTGCAGCTTTCAACCCTGCGTCCCGATTTGATTGATGATCGTACGGTAAGCTACACTCTTCCTCCGCTTGTGATGAATTTTACAGTAAAATCGGGACGTCTGGCATTTTTAACCCTCGATAGGCAGGAATTAACCTTCGACGAGGTCTCCCGTCGAGAGGGGATTGAGGTGCAAATTGACAATAATCGTCTATTGCAGATCAACAAAACCTATCGTATTGAGGATCAGGAAAAACCGGGGGGTGCGCTTATCGGCGAGCTTTATACAAGGCAAAGTCTTAACAACGAAAAAGTCTTGTGTCGGCTGCGATTGTATAACCTGCACCGTCCTACCGAAGGGTATCTCTACATCAAGGATGGCGATGAGGCGAAGTTTATTACCAACTTCGGAATCAGCCCCAAAACCACTATACAGACAATTAAAATCCTTCGTAATGGGGTTGATTGGAAGGAAAGCAATGTAGTATATCCTGGCGAGCTAGTGAATATAAGGCTTGAAGGGGTGGGTATGCAAAAGGCAAACTTTAAATTTGAGGAGATTGAATGGGCGCTCAAAGATTCTATTGTGCAGTCGGACAATGCTGTAGAATATCGCATCCAGATCCCCAAAAACATTTCGAAAAAAAAGATTTTTATATACAACAAAGGGGAAAATACGGGATCGTTTCTGCAGGTAAGGGAATTTCAAATTCCCAGGGAGTTTGATTTTATCAGCATGAATCTTGGTAACGGTTTCAAGACTGTTAAGGACTTTACGGGCCCTGAACTATACGAAAAAACGCTGAAGGATATTATTATCAGGTTTAATCCAGATAAAATCGATGAACCTGATAAATTGTACGGGAAACAATACATTCAAATCACGGCCAAGATTACGGGAAGTAACGGTACCTTGATAGAGATAGAAAATTTACCGGTGGTAGTCGTTTGTCCCGGCGACCGCTCAGTTCGCCATGCTTTTTATGACCGGCAGGATTGCTCGAGTGAAGAAATTAGCCTCAACAGTTTTCTCGACAAAAAAACTTTCGACTTTGACGACTGGACAAAGATCCGGCTGAGCTTTAAACATGTGAAGGAGAGGTATGAAGAAGTACCCCAGGAAAAAGTGGTAGAGATTATCCTGCAGCGTAAAATTAAATTTGATATCGATGTATCCTTCCCCAGTTTACTTACAAAGATAGTCAACCAGGAAGGTTGGCAAAATGGATTGGGGGTAAGTATGGCTATGATTGCGCAGCTGAGTTTTTACCAGAAGGACAAAATTGCTCGTTTTATGCCCTATAAGATTGGGGTAGGTTTTCTTGCCCTCAATGCATTTGACTTTAGCAACAATAACAATGCCCGTGACCTGGGTATCGTTATTCTGGGAAGTGTATATCCTACACGACGTGATACAAAATTATCCTTCCCGCTGTACATTGGAGGAGGCTATCTGCTTAATACCGAGAGCTGGTTCTGGGTCTTTGGACCAGGAATCAGGGTGTCATTTTAAGATAGCTCGGCAAACATTTTTTCGCTCAGGGAAGTAACATACTGACTGGCTTCGGCATGTCCGCTTTCATTCAGTACGAACTTAATCATTTGCTCCAGTTCTCGCACATCGAAATGGTTATCGGCTCTGCGCATGATTTTTAAACGGTGCAAGACCTTATCTGCCAGGTTAAGCGACAACAATCGATCGGTCTTGCCCATGTACTGCAACGAGGTGTAGATAACTGCAGTTACATCATCATGCTCCAGTGGAACAACCTTGCCCTGGCTGTTCTTTACAATAATGTATTCCATATCCGCAACAAATTCCATAGGTGGCTTTTTTTTGTAATGTTAGTACCCCTTTGCAAAAAAATCCAAATTATTTTTTCAACAATGCCCGTGAATAATTTTTGTAATGCCCTATTTATCTTAAGTTTGCCTGTTGAAAACGTAATCTATACGCTTTTCCCTCCAAAAGTATATTGTTTGTATCGATAAACGCAAGGTCTGAGGGGTGACTTTCATCATTGACCGGCATCTTTAACATTTTATTAACTTTTTAGCGTTATGTTTTTTTGAGACCTTTTTTTACAATACATTCTTTGTACATAATTGTTATAATAAGATAACCAGTTATCGGCTGAGTTTGATTGGTAAGAACAACTGCTTATGGTGGTTTGCGAAATTGGTTTATATTTGTAGTAATATAGATATGGTGATAATTTTTTATCTGAATATCAATTTATTGCAAACCAATAGGGGTGTTTATACGTACAACGGGTTGAGCGTAGCGTGATGAAATTTTTTGGTAAAAAGACGTTGCAATGGAAGAATGTCCCTCTACTGGGCATGGGCAAGGGAGTGTTGTTGTTACTACTCCTGATGGGATGGCTACAACCTGTTGTTGCGCAGAAAAAGTTTATTTCCGTTCAAACGGGCAATTGGAATAATGCTGCCACCTGGACGTCGGTTCCGGCGGGAGGTACCCCCGGGGCAAACGATACCGTAATCATCTCCGCCGGCCATACTGTGACCCTGACGGCGGCTACAAGCTGCAATAAAATAAGGGTTTATGGTACCTTGCAGGTAGCGAACCAGGATTTTACCTGTTCCGATTCGGCTTTTATCATGAGTGGCGGTGTTATTACTGCCAATAATACAACAGGTACAAAAAGTTTTTATCATCTCATCTTAGAAGGGGGTACTTTAACAGGTACTGCTACCGAAACCTATAGCATAAATGGTCGTCTTATCGTGCAGGGCAATGCTATATCTACAATCAATGTTGATACTATTATTGTTTATGGGAAAACTATCATTGAAAGTGGTTCTGAGTTACAGTTTACCAGTACTTCTGGAGGTAAAACCTTTCGGGATACCTTGTTCATTTATGGAACATGGAATAGTACAGTAAATGAAAACTATACTTTTCGTCGGGGAATTTATAATTATGGAACCTTTATATCAGGTAACGGCATCTACACTTTTAACACCAACAGTCAGACCCTTTCGGGAACCCAGCCTATTACCTTTAATGGGAATGTAGCTATTGCCAATGGCATAACTGTTACCAACAAAACTTTTGTGATCGTAAATGGGGTGTTGAATAGTAGCAATAATACCTCAACCTGGGTGAATGACATCAATAGTACGCTGCAGTATAACAATACGAGTACTGTAATAATGAACACCAACGGTACCCTCACGGCTTCGGCTACGGGCAATACGGTAATCTATGGTGGGGGTGGAGCACAAACTATAAGAGCTACCACCTATTATAATGTTTCGCTCGAGGGTTCGGGGACAAAATCCCTACAAAATAGTACAACCATTAGCAATAACCTGACCATAGCAAATGGGGTTGCTTTCAGCCTGGGTAATCAAACCCTGAATATTGGTGGAAACTGGGATGATGCTAACACGACAGATCAGTTCACTGAGGGTGGTACGGTGGTATTTAATGGGGGTGGCTTGCAAACAGTCAAAGAAGTAAGTCCTTTTCAACACATTACCAAATCCGGTTCTGGAACCTTGCGGTTGTTAAGAGATTTGTCAATGTATGGGAATTTAAACCTGCAGGGCGGTTATATCGATGGGAATGGATATACCTTTAAGGTAACCAATGGAGTGGGAACGGCTGTAACCCGTTCCGGAGGCTGGTTTTACAACGGTACTTTTACACGCACGCTCAATGGTACCTCGCAGGATTATCTCTACCCCATGGGTACTAGTTCCTACTATCGACCCCTGGTGATGAATTTTTCTACCATTTCGGGTAGTACCGACGTGAGTCTGCAGTTTATCTCCAGCAGTCCTGCCGGCTTCAGTCCCTATAACGACGGGGTCGATCTGGCCAACCTTTTTGAGGAGGGTTACTGGCGACTGCAATGCACAGGTACACCAACGGGTACATATACCTTAACCCTTACAGGCGATGGGTTTTCCTCCTACACCATCGATAATAATTGCCGTATCTCGGGACGTGATGCCGGTAATACCACCTGGCGTGCCATGGGCTCGCACGGGACTGTCACGGGTAACACCATTACCCGTACTGGCGTAACTACCCTCAATAATGCATGGTTTGACTTCGCCTTTGCTTCGCCATGTCGGATCAATCGAAATTTAACCGTTTCCGACCCGGCTATCTGTTCGTCAGTGAGCACGCAGGTGATAGTTCCCAATTCGCAGACAAATGTTACCTACCAGCTTCGTCTCGATGCCGATAATTCCAATGTTGGTAATGCTGTCAACGGTACGGGAGGTGATATCCTCCTGCCCGATGTTCCAATCTCGCCGCCCTCATCTACCGTCTATAACGTGCTGGCTACCGACAACATCTCGGGATGTTCCCACCAGCTTTATGATAAGGCCAATGTAACCGTTTATCCTTGTAATATATACAGTATCGCCAGTGGCAACTGGAATGATCCTTCTATCTGGTCGTATACGCCCGGCGGACCATCCTGTGGCCTGGTGCCCGATGCCGCTTCAAATGTGTTCATCCAGAATGGCCATGCTATCACTTTAAATACTAACGCCAGCATTGCCAGTCTCAATATTGCCAGTGGGGGATCGTTGCAGCTATCAACCTATAACGTTACCGTCTCGGGAAGCACTCTCGTAAATGGAATGCTGAGCGATAATTCAGCTTCGGGAAATAATCTTTTCACTGGATTGCTCACAGTTAGCAATACCGGTCAGCTGGATTTTTCTCTTGGCAACCCCGCGGTTGAGCTTAGGGGTGGATTGCAAAACGATGGGGTATTTAATTCAGGAACCGGTACCTGGAATTTTACAACCAACAATCAGATTATCTCTGGCACACAGCCCGTTGTATTTAATGGCAATGCCCAGATAGCAGCTGGTATAACGCTTACCAATCAAAACGTAGCGGCTGGTACAGGCTTGACCTTTAAGGCTGCCATCGATGGTGTTAATCCAACTTCTATATTAAAAAATGAAGGAATATTAACTATCGAGGGTTCCAATGCCCCCATGTGGCCAGGAAAACTCGATGCTACCACTACCGCAGGCAATACGGTTCGTTATGCAGCTGCTTCACCACAAACCATCCGTGCAAAGGATTATTATCATTTGCAGCTGCTGGGTTCGGGGGCTAAGACTTTTAATACCAACCTTCACGTTTATGGCGATCTTACCATCAATGGCGCTACCCTGACCTTTGGTTCAGGGAGTGCTTATACCCTTGAAGTGGATGGGAATCTTAATGCGTCGGCTGGTAATATTGATATGGATAATGGCACCCTGGATCATGTGCTGATTTTGAAAGGACAGAATAACAGCTGCGCCAGCCTGTCAGCCGATGATATCAGTCGCATCGAATATCGCGGCACCGACAATCAGCAAGTTTTTGCTTCCCCCAATTATCAGGTACTGGTACTGGCAGGTACGGGTACCAAGCAATTGATGGGTAATGTTTCGGTGAATGATACCCTGCGGGTGGAAACTTTTGTACAGGTCAAAGCGTACGATCTCTATGTCAATAATCCTGCCGCAGAGGTGGTGCGTACGGGGGGGAATGTTATGGGTACTTTAAAAAGAGCGGTAGGCATAATCGGTAAAGACTATAATTTCCCTGTGGGCACGGCTACGGAATATCATCCTTCTCTTGTGAGTTTTTCTGATCTTACCGCAGGGGACCTTGCTGTTCAGTATCTGGCTGCTGATATTGGTAACAGTGGTTTGCCCTTAAATGATAACGGAAACGATATTTATGAGCAATTTGCCCAGGGCTACTGGCAGTTAAAAAGCAGCGCGGGTTTGGCTTCAACCAATTATAGTATTTCGCTCGATGCCAATGGCTTTGGTATTGACGCTGCCTCCCGCATTATCCGCCGTGACGACGGGGGAAGCCTGTTTGTGCAGGGGAATCATGGATCGGTTGTGGGTAATGTTATTACACGAACAAATTTTAGTGGGATATCAACAGGAACCAGCGATTTTGCTGTAGGGAAAGGACAACCCATCATCA
>Ga0209204_1003628_pt1 | contig 11171 bp, 9 predicted proteins | sample AD_JPNMR2_MetaG_FD_184425 | JGI IMG/M metagenome (GOLD analysis project Ga0209204, IMG submission 184425) | Active sludge microbial communities of municipal wastewater-treating anaerobic digesters from Japan - AD_JPNMR2_MetaG (SPAdes) (version 2) | ecosystem: Engineered > Bioreactor > Anaerobic >... | reverse complement strand
GAATATTACCTTGAATTAATCCTTGTGCTACATTAAGTTCTCTGTTTTGTAAAACCTGACCCTCTACAGCCAAAAACTTAGAATACCCTTTTTCAAGCTCTTGATCTGTAGTATCATAATATGGTGCTATATTTAAATTATTAATTGGTAAAGGCATTTATAAAAACCACCTTATTAAAATTCTAATACCCAAGCAAAGTACTCCACTAGTTCAGGTGATCTAATAATTAAATTATCTTTATTTTGATATAATTCTAATATTCCATCATATCTATAATCAGAATCATTATTTCCACTTCTTGAAATTTCAGATGGAGTAAAAAAGTTTTTAGTATAATCTACTCCATCTAATATTTTAAGATTACTATATAAACCTACTTGTTTATAAGATGCAGTATCTGCTTCTCCCGAACCTAGTGTTGCACTTATAAATAACCATCTTGATCGTTGGTTTAAAACATTTAAATATCTTGACATCCAAACATTTGGATCTGCTGGTTCTATTAAATTTACTCTTGACCATGAAATATTTCCAACATTTAATGAACCTCCAGTATCTGGTACAACAAAATACATTTCATCGTATCTCTTAAAACCACGTATATAACTTAATTGAGTCGTATCTAAAGTTGGTAAAGGTGCACTTCCATCTGGCCAACCAGTGTTATCACCTGGACCACCAGCAATACACACCATTAATCCAGTTTGCGAAGTTTTATCTTCATTTGCTTCAAAAAATTCTATAGCTTTTTTTGTTCTCGCAATATATGGAGATATTGCGGGAGATATATTTGTAACCATATCAAAAATTCCTCCAATTATTATATAATATTAATTTTATTTTAAAATTTTATATCATCAATAATATTATAACTTAAGCTATTGATCAATCAAATTTGAATAATTTGTCGAGTATCTTAATAAAGTATAATTGTTATCTTCAGATTCATAATACAAATTATAAAAATCTATATCATTTAATGTCAGATAATTATCTACTGTATGATCAAAATAGTTACCTTTTAAATCAAACGTCTGACCCATAAAAACAATACTACCACTATATTTTGTATATGTATAATTTGTCGAGTATCTTAATAAAGTATAATCATTATTTTCCGATTCATAATATAAATTATAAAAATCTATATCATTTAACGTTAAAGAATTATTAATCATATGATCAAAGTAATGACCATTTAAATCAAATATATGACCCATAAATACAATACCTAGTGTATTTATATAACCTGTATAATGTGTTGAATATCTTAATAAAGTATAATCATTATTTTCAGATTCATAGTATAAATTATAAAAATCTATATCCTGAAATGTCAAATAATTATTAATCATTTTGTTAAAATAATTGCCATATAAATCAAATGTGCGACCCATAAGTACAATTTCAATAAATGTTTTAAATGTATAATAATAAATTGAATTTAAAAAATTAATATAATAATCTTTATCTTCTCCAAAATCTAATATAGACAAATTTAAATTATTAATATAGTTATTTCTTACAACACCATCAACTTTAAAATGTAAATTATAATATAACCCATATTTTAATTCTATTAATATTTTCCAACCTGCAGGTTTAATCATTGATAACAAATCATAAATTTCAGGACTTAAATTATCTATTTTTATTACCAAAATTCCCCAAGAATAATATTCCCTACTCGATAAATGATATTTTTTTGATCTTTTTTTAAATTTAACCTGTTCAAAAATTATACCATTAATAAAATCCGCTTGTATACAAATCCAGCCTTTATTTTTATTTATTAATCCATTTTTTACGTAATATAAAGCATTAGATAATTTAAGTTCACTATCTGCATCTTCTGATCTAACCCAATTTTCTTCTTTAACAATATATATTCCATTTTCTATAGGATTATCTTGATTCTTAACTAATACTCTATCATTAATATTAACTCTTATATTATCTATTATTTGAATCCCATTCAGTATTATATTTTCTGTTGTAGCTACATTTACAGGAATTTTCCAAATAAAATTTGGATAATTCTCATAATCAAATTCATCAAAACCTGATTTATTTAATATAAAAATATCTTTATATGGTTCATAAAGCGTAACTGAAGGATCTAAATGATATAAACTAAAATTAAAAGAAAATTTAGTACCTTTTCTTTTATACAATTCTAATATATTAGCTAATATATTTCTCTGTATTGCTGAATCTAATCTAAAATTCCATTTATAACCTAAAAGATAACCTAAATAAGGTAAATATTCATCATTTATTTCATATATAGATCCAAATGATAATATCTCTTTTACTGAATCAGATATTATATCAAATATCTCTTCATCTATAATATTCATAAATTCTTCTAATGTTTTTACTTTACCTTTAATATTATTATCAGTTAGTATATCACTATTTCTAGTATATTCTGGTAATATAGAATATAAAAATGTCATTTCTTATATTAACCTCACATTTTTATTATACAAAACTAATATTGACAATACCAATATCTGCAATTTCATTAGGTAATATATTATAAACATCTGTTCTATATTCAAAAGTGGTCAATTCATCCATTTTAGTGGCTGTTGGTGGCGTAATAGTAACTCTCTTTTTATTTATATCTTTAACATAATAAATAATATCTGTATCAGTAGTATTAATAACTTTTTTAATAATATCAACATAATATACTGTATTAGATGTTATTTTTGTTCTTCCTGTTGGTGTCCATTCTATAATTTTTCCATTATCTATCAAATTGTAATCTATATTCTCTTTAAAGACAATATTATTATTAATATAAACTCTATTAACTTTACTTAAATAATCAGCATTCATAACAGTATTTATATAATCTGAAGTTAAACTACCTCTTAACATAGTAATAGTATCAGAAACAAAATAAATCATAGCACTTTTAATTAATTCTGTACCTTTCGAAAATCGTGGATAATCAATAAAATAAAGAGTATCTGATCCTTTTGGTACACATGATTTAAGAGTAGGAACATATTTTTTACTTACAACAATTATTTTTGTACCACTAGGTATATCACGATCAATTGGTTCTTGTAAATATAATTTATTACCATTTTTAAATAACACTTTATAATATCTATTTGGAAAATCTTCAAAATATATGTTAGTATTTGTAAAATTCATTAAAGGATAATTGATTTGTTCTCCACTTATTAGAGATTCTACTCTGAAAGTAATTTCTTTATCTCCATATCTATGATTTAAATCTGTTTCTAATACTGGATATATTAAACTTCCATGTCCTATATTCATACTATCATCAATTGAATCTTCAATTATAATTTCACTCAACTCTTCGTTGATACTAACAATTTTTGTTGTTAATACCAAATCCATGTTCAAATTTAATATATTAATTGTCGCTCCATTTTTTAACATATTAATATTATCAATATATTTTATTGTATTAGGAGAAACTATCTCTGTTATATATATAGTCCTATTTTCAGTAACTGTTAAATCATTAATAATATTAACACCTTGTACATTAGAAATCAATTTATATAATTCTTGAACTGAAACTTCTTCTCCAAAATCGCGATTTTTATAACTTAAATAATTATTAACAACTTCACGTATTTTATTTGAAACAATTGAAGAAGATAAATTTGGATTAATATTAATATTAATATTAACATCATAAGGTATAAATGTAGGATCTATAACATCTACTTGAGTAGATACAATTTTCTTTTCTTCTAATATATTTTTTATGTAATTTTTAAATGATTCAGTCGGATATTTTTGATCTTTTGGAATTACACATACTTTAACCCCAAATATTCCAATTTCATCCATCATTGAATTATCAATAACTGAAACTTTATCTACCCCAGGTATTGTAAGAGCTATATCTTCAAAATCTTGTCTTGTTACACATCTACTTTGAGTTCTATATATGCTCGGAGCATTTCTTTTTACTTCATCTATAGACTCACCATTAGATGCACCAACAGCATTTTGTTCATTTATTACTTTAATATTTGATACAACATTATTCTCAGAATCAAAAATAAAATCATTTATCGTTGTGATTTGAAATGGCATAACATTATGTTTAGAATTTACACCAACTACATATAACACATTAACAATTAAATTTTTAGCTGGATTTATACCATAGTTACCATCACCAAAAGATATATATGCATAAAATTCACTATCGTAATCAACAGTAAAATATTTACCTTGACCAGGAGCGTCGATAAAATCTACTCTAGTATATATCTCATCATTTATAGTAAGTAATTCTATAAAGCTAACAGGAGACTGTCTTAATTTATAACGTCTTCTTGGTTCACCTGTAGAAATAAAAGATTCTTCAACCAAAGTACCAGATTTTGCCTCAACTAGTATATTAGTTTCTCCACTATAAAGTACTTTATTTTCAGTTGTATAAAATGGTATACCATCTTTTGAAGTTATTACTGTATATTTAGGAATAATTATATCTCTAGAATGAGAATTATCTAAATAAAATTTTAACGTTACAATCGATTGACCTGGAGGACTAGGATTGTAACCTATAGTTTTTGCTAAAGAATAAACTCCAGTTTTTGTTTTAGCTGTAGGTAAAAAACATTCATTAACACTCATATTTAAATAATAATTCATAAGTGTAGCTTCATAAGCAAAAGCTTCTAACAACTCAACGCCAAAATTACTAGCTAGAAAATCAGTCCATCTGTTAGGTAATCTGGCTTGAACTCTATTTTTAAGTAACTCCATAATTTCTTCAAAATCTATTGGTAATCTTTCAATATCTGTTAAATCTAAATTATTCATTAAATATCCACCTTAATCTCTAATATAAAAATTAAAGCTATCTTCAATTCCACTTCTTTTATAATAAAAAGATATCATTATTATAATAGTATGATTATCATAATCTATATCAAAATATACATCTCTAACTGTAATTCTAGGTTCTTGTTTGTTAACAATATTGTATATCTCGCTTTTTAAATCTTCAATTATAATTTCATCCAAAGGTTCAAATAACATTCTTTTTAAATTATTACCAAATTCTGGTTGCATAACTCGTTCACCTTTAGATGTACCTAATATTCTCTGTAAAGAAGCACGTATTAAATTACGATGATCATCTACTTCAATTAAACCGGGAATATAATTATTAGTATCAATGAGTATAGGTACTGGTCCACTATAACCAGCTGCCTCTTTATTTTTTGGATATGTATATTCATATGTATAAGACATTTAAATCACCTTAGTATTAAATTTAATTTGCAAAAACGTCATTACTACCAGTAGTATGATGTCCCGTTTGTCCACATTTTTTACATTTAGTACTATCATTAATTCTTACCAATCTTAAATCATTAATAAAAATATCGGGACTTCCTTCAATTGATTCAAAAGTTCCTCCATGAGGGCAATTAGTTGGTCCAGTATCTGTTAATCTATGTGCTTTTTGATCATTAATGTATACATTATCACTACCAGTATTATTAGTTCCTTTTCTAGAATGTGGACAGCACTTTAATCCCAAATTACATATTCCGATTGTACGATCAGTAACTCTAGTAACTTTTAACATTATAATTTATACCTTCTTATTAATATTTAATTCAATTTATTACTCATTATATTGCAAAGGTACAGTGGTATCTTTACCAGAAGGATTCATTACAATATAATGATCTGATAAAATAACAACGTCATGCGCAGCGTGAATTGTAATATTACCATCATCTGTAAAAACTATTCTAGAACCACTTCGGTGTTTTATTTCGATATATTGTGATTTATCATCAAACATTATATAACCGCTATTAGTTTTTATAATCTTTCTATCAGGATATACATCTTTAACTTCTGAAGGTACTACATTTTCTTCTTCTCTAAATATTGCACCCAACCATAATGGTTTATAGGGGCTTCCATTTATAAACATAACTGATATTAAAGAATTCAATTCTGGAATAAAAAATATACCCTTATCATTATGGCCATATGGAAAACAAGGCTCTGCCCAAGGAAGATCTTCTTTTTCAATATTTCCGTAAACGGATGGGATTGAAATTTTTAATCTACCAAGTTTCTTAGGATCATCATTGTCAACTACTAAACCGATATATATACCTGTAAATTTAGAAGCCATTATTCTATAGGTCTCCCTTCTGGATTCTCCATACCTTCTGAATCAAGTTCTGTACACAATACCATATGCATATGTGGTTGATATGGATGCATATTAGTCATTCCATAACTATATGTTATGGAAGCTATATAATATAAGCCATCTAAATCTTTAGTTTTACCATCTTCTTGGCTTAAAATTTCTATGCAATTCAATGGGGTTAATTCTGGTATAATTTCTGCTAAAGTATCTACCAATTTTCCAAAAGTATATACTCTATGTCTTAAATTTGAAACATATATTTTTTGCAATTCTTCTTCATCAATACTACTTGTAATATATTGAGAAGCAAAACCTTTATGTTGTTTTCTTTCAGAACTTCTAGAAGACGAATAACTTTGTCTAGACATTGGATTAGGTGTTAAACTTTTAAAATTATTATAGCCACGGTTAAAATGAAATAGATGATCTTTGCTACCATATTTTTCAATTAAACTTTTAAAATTAGTATCATACACTAATTCTTTAGAATTTTTAATCATATCTAACTTCAACATATATGGCGATTTTAAGCTCTGAGTAATAGGTGCAAAATATGCTTCTTCATTGAACATAAAAAAATTATAAAGTAAATCTCCACTAGTTGATCTAGCATATGGTAACATTGATCTAATCATTTCATAATCTGTTAATTGAGCTTGTAACCAATTATAACTAATATCAGTTGGTTCTATTTTTTTTATTTTACCACCATTTCTAGAAACTAGTTTATTTACTATCTCGGAAATAGTAGTTTTTCCATATGATTCATATTTTTCATCTAATTGCATTACATAAAAAATAGGATCAACACATTTCAAAAGAATTAATTTACCAGAATTTATATCACTATAATTAATATCCATTTCAGTTATATCAAATTTTGTAATTTCATAACTTATAACACAAAATTTAAATGGTCCAGAAAAATATTTTTCATTTTGTTTCAGATTATATAATTCATCTTCAAACCAAACTTCAATAACTCTATCTTTAATTGGAAGACTTTCAATATTTTTAAAATCTTCAAAATAATCATCATTAATTATTAATAAAATTTCAGCATAAACAGAAGGGGTATATTGTGATAAATGATATGTAAAGCTTTTAACAATAGTAGGATTATGATTATACCATGGTAAATTAGCTTTTGTTATAAAATAATCAAAATATTGTACAATATTCACTATAATACACCACTATTTTTTATAATATCGAATTAAATTGTACTCGATATAAGATTTAGGAATAATTCTTAAAATTGTACCTTCTTCAATACTAAAAGGATTTACAATATTATTAACTGCCATTATAACCCAAAATAATTCAGGAGTTCTATAATATTCCCATGAAATTAAATCTAATCGATTAATTTCCTTCTCTTTAACTATATGTATACGTTCACCGTCTATATAATTTGGAAGATCATCAACAAAGTTTCTTAAAAATAAAGGTATTACTCCAATATCCTTAAATTTGTATAAATCAGAATTTACAGCCATATGATGTTTACTATCATCTTTATAAGGTTCAACTTTCTCTCCATAAGATGTATTTACAAATTCTAATCTTTGATTATAACTACTTATCATTTTTATAATACCTCGTTAATTATATTCAAACTTGAATATAATAATTCATTTATATTATTTGCTGATATAGTATTTATTTTTTTAGTTTGATCATAAATAGATTTATATTTAATAATTTCATTTTCAGTTAATATATTTTTACCCTTAAGATTATATGCTACTTCATACATTAATTGATTAATATTTTTTAAATTATCTAAATTTTTTAATATTTCAGTTTCTAATAACATCAAGTTTGAAAAATATAGAGTTGTTATAAGTGCTAAATCATTATACTGTGATATATCACTATTTAAACTTTTATTTATTTCATTTAATGTATTTAAACTTTTTTCTATATATAAATTATTAGTATATACAGCTTCATTTAAATTATTTTTATTTATTAAAGATGAGTTTTCTAAAACATTAACTAATGCTAAAATATTACTATAAAATTTAGTTATATTATTTAAACTTATACCAGAGTCTATTGTAGATAATATATTAACAACTGGCCGATATAAATCTACAACAGTATTAACAGAATCTGAAATGGTAGAACTAGATGAATTAAGTATTCTAGATAATGATGTTAATGAACCATATAAATCACTTTCTCTGATATTTTCTAGCAAATCAACATAATTTGATATATTTTGTACAGAACCAATTTTATTCTGAATTTCTTTTGATAATAATAAAGACTCATTATTACTATCTATACCTAAAAAATTAAACTGGTCATTATCCATAGTGCTTATTATGTTAGCATAATCAAAATCAATTGATCGAATAATTTCTGGGTCAAAATCTAATAAATTAAAATCACGATTAATATCAAAATTTTTCATATTTTGATATACTCTATTTAAGTTCTCATAATTAATATCATTATAATCAAAATTATTATATCTATCATACGCTCTTTGAATAGCAGTTATGTTTTGTTCTCCAATAGCAACCGATTGTATACCTAAATTATTAATAATTGTAGGTGCAGTAGTTGGAACATTTTCTCCTGCAGACACACTTGTTATTAAATCCTCATCTTTATAATCCATGCCGAACAAAATTTGTGGATTATCAGAAAGCACAAATGTACGTGCTATCTCATGATGTGTATCACTCCATGAATACATAAAAACATTTATAAATCTTAAGCTACCACGAATAATCATAGGAAACATTTCATTTCCTAAATCTAGCATCTCTTCACTTGTGCGAATACTTACTTCTCTCAAAAATCCTTTAAATCCTCTGTATAACCCACCTAATTTTACAGATAAAAGCGGCGGATATAAAAAACCAAAAGCCCTAGGATATACTAATCCTTGAAGTGCACCTAAATAAGCTCTTACATTTTTCATAAAATCTTTAACTTCAATATTTTCTTCTCTAAATCGCCTAGTATTATCTAATTTATCTATTGTGTAATGAGTACCACCAGCAGTCAAAAATGTTCTGTTTATAGGAAGTATAAATTCTAAATCTAATGTTTTACTTAAATTTTGTGCATTATATTCAACAAGAACAATATTAGCTAAATCACCACTTAAATAATTAGCTACGAATTTTGCTATAGCTTCTGGCCATTGTATTCCAGTATTACCTCTTCTTGAATAAGATACGGAAACACTATCTGAAATTTCAGATGGTAACCATGGTAATTTTATATCGATTTTAAAATTTTTTCCATCTTCAAAATCTATAGATGTTTTTTCTCCAACTTCATTTCCATAAAAAGAAGCATTTCTTATAATAATAGGCATAAAACCTAGATAGTTGTCTTCACTATTATCTTGAGAAGGTTTATACTCTGGTATACCATATAGACTAAAAAAATCCATCTTTTGAAGCAGAGCTGATCCTCTAGTTCTTAGATCATTCTCTGTTTCAGATGTTGTGGTTTCTTTAGCACCAGAAGTAGTATAGCCAACACCTTTATCATTCTTCCACTTATCTACTTCTTTATAGGCATCTATTGTACCGGGTAACTTTGCCACTAGAATATACCTCCAAGTTTCTTATCTTCTCCACCAATATTCAAACCAAACATCATTTCCATAATATACTTAGGTATATTACCTATATAACTTCTATCTATTTGACGTAAAGGTGCTTCTACCATTCCTCGATTATCATCTTTATTTTTAGTCTCTTTTATTTCTGTTTTAAGATCATTAATTGATTTTGTGAAATTTTCAGAAACGTCTTGTAACCCAGTTTTAATCTCATTGACAACTAAAGAATTAATAGATTGTTGATAAGAATTTAAAGTTTCGGGAATATTTATATTATGAGATACATCTTCTTTTAAAATTTTAATATCTTTATAAATATTATTAAGTTGATCAATTTCTTCTAATCTTCTAGCCCTAAAAGGAAAACTTTTATCTTCTTTTATTATTTGTGCTATCTGATCAAAATCAGTTGTTCGTAATCTAGTCTCTAATAATTTTTTAAAACCAGTGTACCCATATTGATTAATCATGCTAGCAGCAAGAGATAATTCTCTTTGTCCTTGTATACCCAATTCACGAGCTTGTTTAAAATACTTTGATATATCTTGTAAAGCTAATCTATCGGTTTCCGCTCTCATTCTAGGATCTTCTAATAATTTAGCAAAATTACGACTTTCGTCCGTAGAAAATGTTCTATTACTCCAATCTTTATTATTTAAATCTAACAAGATTTGAGATCCCATTATATCTTTAAATAATTTAGGATCTATTTTATAAAGATTTTTTAAATAATCTCTAGCTCGATTAGCATTCCATTGTAATACTCCTAATGAAACAGCACCTGAATCATTTCTATTTACAGCACCATATCGTCCACCAGCTTCAGTATTTTTTAATATATCATATGTAATTTGTAAAGCAGTTTCTTCACCTACAACTTTATTTAGAGCATATCTAGATTTATCGATATTAGAGGTAAATTCTAAACTAGAATTATATCTAACACTATTTTCTCTATATTTATTTGCTTCTCTTCCAACTGGAGCCCCCAATACTCCACCCGGCTCAAGACCTTTAGGTGTCACACTATCTTTAAGATCTTTAATCCATTCTAAAAATTTCTTACCTGACGATATAGTAAAATCCACTATATTATCTCTAAAACTAGTAACCCAATTTGTTAAATTATCTAAATAAGGTTTGAAATTCCTAATACTTCCCATCCAATCTGAAAACATACCACTAAATAAATTATCAATGTTTTTTAATAATGGAAGAATAGTTTTATCATACGTATTAGAAGCTGATTCAGCAATATTACCCCAAAAATTTTTTACTGAACCAATAGCATTTGACCATATATTTTGTACACCATTCCATTTATCAGTAATCCAACTCCAACCAACCTTTAAAGTTTCTAAACTATTCTCCCAACCACTAATAAA
>Ga0209204_1003626_pt1 | contig 11179 bp, 8 predicted proteins | sample AD_JPNMR2_MetaG_FD_184425 | JGI IMG/M metagenome (GOLD analysis project Ga0209204, IMG submission 184425) | Active sludge microbial communities of municipal wastewater-treating anaerobic digesters from Japan - AD_JPNMR2_MetaG (SPAdes) (version 2) | ecosystem: Engineered > Bioreactor > Anaerobic >... | reverse complement strand
AAAAATACAAAAATGATGATACCATTCTAGCAATAGATTTAAAAAATGAGCCCCACGGTACACGCGGCTATTCCGGTCCTTGTCCTTCCACAACTGCAAAATGGGACAATTCTACTGATGAAAACAACTGGAAATATGCAGCTGAACAGTGCGGTAAAGCTATACTTAAAGCCAATCCAAACATGCTTATCGTTATAGAAGGAATTCAAGTATATCCAAGAACTGAAAAAGGTATTACATGGGATGACCCGGATGTTTGGAATGCAACCGGTGATAATGCTGTATATCATAACGCATGGTGGGGTGGAAACTTAAGAGGTGTTAAGGATTATCCTATTGATTTCGGTTCACCTCAACTCAATAAGCAAATTATCTATTCACCGCATGACTATGGTCCTTCAGTTTACAATCAGCCATGGTTTGATAAGGATTTTACAACACAAACGTTATTGGATGACTATTGGTATGATACCTGGGCATATATCGATGACCAGAAAATCGCTCCTCTTCTCATTGGTGAATGGGGAGGACATATGGACGGAGGAAAAAACCAAAAATGGATGGAGCTCTTAAGGGATTATATGATTGAAAAGCGTATCAACCATACATTTTGGTGCATAAATCCAAACTCAGGTGATACTGGCGGACTTATCGGTAATGATTGGTCTACATGGGATGAAAAGAAATACGGGTTACTTAAACCTGCTTTATGGCAATCAGGCGGCAAGTTTGTCGGCCTTGATCACCAGATACCTCTTGGTAAAAACGGTATTTCATTGGGACAGTATTTAGGAAATCCTACGTCACCAAGAAACACTCCAACTCCAACTACAACGAAGGGTGCAACTCCTACTGCTACACCTACTGCAATACCTTCAACTTCAACAGATAAGATTTCAGGGTATATTTCACCTGATATCACTTCATCAAGTACAGAAATAAAGAAGGGCTTCAAGGTTGAGATAGTTGGTTCTAGTGTTTCTGCAGCAACCAATGCTTCAGGCTATTTTGAAATCAGCTCATTGCCTGATGCAAGCAGTTATACCCTTAAAATAAGCAAACCCGGATATCTTGCAAGAGAAATTACAGGCGTCAAAAAGAACGACACTATCGGTACACAAGCATCTCCTGTACTTATTTGGCCGGGAGACATTAAAACACCTCAGGACGGTGTCATAAACATGTCGGATATCATTGAGGTTGCAAAGGTATTCGGAAGCATTTCAGGCGATGACAAGTATGACTCTGTATTTGACACTAACCTTGACGGGTCAATTAATATGTCAGATATCATAAATATAGCCAAACATTTTAATGCAACTACTGCAAGCTACGGAAACTAATGAACCGTTAAGACACTAAAATACAATTAAACAGCAAATGGAACAAAGAGCCTGCTGTCAAGATTCAATAATGACAGCAGGCTCTTCTTACCTCATACCGCTTATTTCTTACCTCTTATTTAAATTTCATTTGAAGCAATTTTTACTTTCGTAACCATCGGAACCTTTTCAATTTTTTCTTCCTTACCGTTTTTCGAAATCCTTATAACATAATTGCCGTTTGTGTAAACTATATTTCCATCTTCATCAATGTCAAAATCCAATACACCTTTTTTTATAGTCACTAATTTCCCATCATCCCCCATTTTAACCAATTCCCAACTTCTGGGTGCAAATCCGGGATATTTTTCTCCTGAGTCCATATTCTCCTTTAAAGCATTTTCTACATTGATAAGATTACCCTCTATAAAGATTTCTTGCTGGGATTTTTCTCTAATCTTAGCAGGGTTATTCCCTTTTGATCTGAGACTCTCGCCGGAATATCTCATTGAAAAGAAATTCATCCAGGAAAATATTGCCTTTAGCATTCTGAATGGAAAAAGAAATATGTCCTTTAGCGTTTGCCCGGGACTCATTTTGTGTTCATCACCAAATGGCCTTTTTATAAAATACAAATTACCTTCCATGTCTTCTTTGGGCTTTTCAAAATTAAATTTTTCATCAACCATGCATTCTTCAACAGTGCCCGCACTTATATCCAGCTTGCAAATAAATCGATTACTGAATGCAACTTCATTATTAGACCTATTCAAACCTATACCGCATGAATCGTAATATATGATATCTTTATTTCTTCTTGACCAGAAGGGATTTTGGTCTCTCGACTCCCCTTCGGTAACAATTCTATAGCTTCCTTTTTTCAAGTCTATCAATGCAATATGCTTCTCAAAGCTTTCTTCACTAACAGTAACAACTGCCTGACCACTGCTTCCATTATAGTCTATTCCCGAAAACTCAGTATTGCTTTTATGAATTATATGCCCCTCATTATTGGAATCATGGGATAAATTTTTAGAGAATATACCCGACATGTTATTGACCGTTATTGTATATATGATTTCATCTGTATCCTCTAAAAATGCAATTCCCGTAATGTTGGCTTCTTCACGAGGTATCTCAATATCCTGCACCATACTATGAACGCCCATGAACCTTGCTCCCTGTCCCTCTGTTTTCCATGAATTCTTTTTTATTATTTCATATCTGTTTTTATTGTATTTCTCAAGATATTCACTTGTATAATATGTAATTTTTGAACCGTCAATCCTGCCTATCTTGCCCTCAGATGCAAAAATTATCTTTTGACCCATATACGTCCCCCTCTGACCCAATAATATATCAAATGTATCAAATATATCAAATATTTCCACTTCTCCATATTCTAAACAATTGTACTCCTCCTGCTGCAATAACCTTAAATGCTGCATATGCGGGAACCGCAATCAACATGCCTATAAATCCATAAAGCGATGCTGCACCTAAAAATAATATTATTATAGTCAATGGATGTATGTCAAGCCTTTTGCCCATAAGATTGGGAGATATAAAGTTTCCTTCCAACTGTTGTACCAACACGGCAACTATCAGAACCTTCAATGCCATGAAAGGGCTGACCGACAGTCCGACGAAAAACGCAGGAACAACACCTATAATTGCTCCAAGCATAGGTATAAATGATGTAATCATTACAAGAAAAGCAAGAATGAAAGAATATTTAAGCCCTACTATAAGATACCCTATATAGGATAAAATGCCAAGAATCAATGCTATAAGTGCCTGCCCCGTTATATAGTTTGACAGCGTTTTATCCGTTTCTTTTACTATGCTTACAATATTTCTTCTATACTTTGATGGCACAGAAACAATTGCCTTTGCATAAAACTTCCTATCATCTCTTAGAAGGTAAAATAGAATAAACGGTACTGCCACAAGTACTGAAGCCGCACTCGCGATAGCCGAGGCTGCACTGAATATACCGTCCCTAACAACAGGAAATACACTTTTTGCATAAGAAGTAAGCTGTTCATTCAATTTACCCGAAAATAATGCGGCAATATTTTTATCTTTTATGAGCTCATCAGCTTTTACTCTAGCTTTCTCCAAAATAAGAGGCATATCATCCAAAAGCTGCTGTGCTTCTTTTACTATGAGAGTTCCTGCATAAATGCCAACCAATGTAAAAACAAGCAGAAATACAAAAAACACAATAAGTATTGATGGTGTTTTGGGTATCTTTTTTTTGCAGAGAAATTTTACCAAAGGTCTGAAAATATAGTATAGCATAAGGGCAAACAATAAAGGAAAAAACACAATAGCAATAAATTTTTTGAAAGGTGCTATAAAAAAGTCTATCTGCCCGATTAGAAAAATTATAACAAGAAGTATAATTATTCCAATGGAGTACTTAAAGAAATTATCTTTTATCCACATAGAAACTCTCCCCTCATGAATAATTTCCAACAATAACCATTAAGTCTTATATTAAATATGCTATTGCTCTTGTTCTTACATTTAGCAGAGATAAATATAAAAGATTAATAGCATTTAATATAAATAATGAGGCCAATTACTACCAATATAACTGAAATGCTACAAATAATCAATACCACCACTTAAGAGGATATGTAAATCTTTATAATTTTAATCCTTATAATTTTAAATCCTTATAATTTAAAAACCTCCCTAAAAGCATATTTGCTTTCAAGGAGGCTTTATGGTTTGCTTATTCAGCCCAATGTCACATGTTTATGCCGTTCATGAGTTTCTTACAAATTTCCTTTACCTTTCCTTTAAGATACAACTTGTCTTCATTAGAGGGGTCCTTTTTATTTTCAATATAATCCATAACTTCAAGTACAGGATTTACAATCTCACAGCCGGAAAGGCTGTCTATCACCAATCTTCTTGGGCTTGCTTTGAGGCTAACATTAAAACGGTATTTGATCATATTGTTAAATATATTGTATATCTCATTGTGGTCATTTGTGTTTTTAAGCTGCTTGTAAAAGCTTAAAAGAGTCTTGTCCTGCTTTCTCTGATATGAAATCATCCAATAAACTGCAGCAGCGATAATTGCCAATAATATAACAACAATTAAGCCTATAATAATATTATCCTTTTTCAATTTCAAAGTAACATAACCGTCATTTTTCGGTTCATAACTTATCTGGTCAATTTTTATTGTCTCAACAGGTCCCGAATTTGAACCTCCGTTTATGCCTGATTGATTCTGTACCTGACTTTGAGGCATATCCCCATTTACCCTGATAGTTGTACCGGGTATTTCAGCCTTCTCATAATTACCGGATTTTGGATTGAAAAAAGGTATATAGACCGGCTCTATTTTTATATCCCCGTTTCTTTCAGGAACCAATATTATTTCAAACTCTTTTCTTGCATTATATTTATTATCGACTATACTCTCTTCTACATTTTTTTCGGTTTCATATACGGAAAATCCCGGTATTGTGTTATTTATAATCTTTTTCACACTATCTAAGCTGCAATTCCCCGACAGTGTCACGTTAAGGGCAAGGGACTCCTTTAAATCAATCTCCTGCTTGCTGTATTTTGCTTCTACATTAAGGCTCCCTACTATTCCGGAAAAGTTCGCAGGTTTATTATTTTCGGGCAGTTGCTTAACATTTATTTCCTTAGCATCTGTCTGCATATAAACCGGCCGAGATGAAGAAAAGAAATTTCCGGTACTGACATTAGCCTGAAATTTAAATGAAGGTATTGTGTATGTGCCTGCCTTTACAGGAGATAAATACATTTGTTTGGCTTCATATTTCACATATTTTTTACCGTTAATATAAACATATTCTGCCTTTAATTTATCATCAGAAATCTCCTTTTTTATAAATCCGTTTATATCTGTTTTGTCTAAAATCCCAAAGTTTTCTATGTTGTATCGTGAATACAGCTCATATGTCAGTACAACCTTCTGTCCTAAATATATTTCATTATCCGACAGAACGGTTTTGACAAATATGTCCCTAGCTTCTTCATCCTGAATATTGTTTCCTTCAACCACTTCTATCTCAAGCACATTTGTTTGGTAAACACTGCCATTATATCTAACATTTCCGCAAAGGGTAAATTTCCCAGTTTTTTTGGGCATTATAGTATAGTTAATACTCCTCTCAATAGTAGTATCTCCATTGATTATCTGAGTAGATACAGATGTGTTTTGCGAAACAACATCAAAGTTCTCAATGCCCTGAATACTGTCGATTTCAGCACTTTGGGCATCTATAATGGACAACACAAGATTTGTGCTTTCTCCCCTGCTCATTTTAATGCTGTCGGCATCAAGCCTGAACTGAGGCTGTTTAGCCTCAACACTTGAATTCAATAAAAAGATACTTGAAATAACTATAATTAATAAAATACTTATTCTTTTACCAGTCATGTTCTCCCCCCTTACCGCTATCCTTTACCTCCTGATTGTTTTTGAGGCTTTCTTCTTCCTGCTGCTCCAACATTTCTAGGACCCTTTGTGCCTGTTCTATGGCTTCCTTGTCCTGTCCTGAATTCTGATCTTTTTTATCTTCGTTATTTGACTCATCGGACTTATCGCCCTGAGACTCATTTCCATTATCATCTTTTGAATCCTGCTCCTTGCTGTCCTGCTTGTTTTCCTGGCCTTCCTGATTGTCTTTATTCTCGCCTTCTTTATTCTGGCTGTCTTCATTTTGGTTTTCATTATTCTGGTTTTCTTCACTCTGGCTTTCTTGGTTCTGATTTTCATTATTTTCCTGTTGATTTTGGTTGTGTTGATTCTGGTTATCTTGATTTTGATCGTTTTGATTCTGCAATTCATTTAATTTTTCCAGTACATATTCATAATTATATTTTAAATCAATATTTTCAGGAAACTTAATGATTCCCTGCTTATATGCTTCTGCTGCCTGTTGGTAGAACTTCAACTTACCTGTCTGTTCTTCCATTTTATCGCCCAGCTTCAAACAGGAATTGCCTGATTTTAAATATTTTTCTACATTTTCATCAGCTTTACTATAATAATTCAAAGCCTCTTCATAGTTATTCAATTGATATGCCGCAAGACCTGAATTTTGGTTGAGCTTATCATCATTGGGATTCTTCGCAAGTCCAACCTTATAGGCTTCCAGAGCCTTGTCATATCCGTCTATAAGTGCTTCAATATGTTTATTATCAAAACTAATAATTCCTGTGATAAACAATATCAACATAACGGCTGACAACAATCCTGAAACAAGGAATGCCGGCAATAAAACCTTATTCATACCAGCTTCCTCCTTTCAGGCAGCATGTAAGCCGCTATAAACAACAATATTCCGGCACCTAAAAAATACTGGTACTGGGATTTAAGCCTTCTTATTTTATCTGTCTTTGATGTGTCTCTCTTTAAAGATGCCATATCCTTTAAAATATTCTGAACCTCATCTCCCGACACAGATGCCTGATAATATTTACCGTTACCCATATCAGCCAATGTTTTAAGTGTCTCTGAATTTAAGCGTGATGTTACAAAGTCTCCTTTGTTGTCCTTTTTGTATCCTATACGTTGATTGCTTTTTTCATCATACACAGGTATCAAACCGCCTTTATCCGAGCCTACGCCTATTGTAAAGACTTTCAACTGCTCATCGTCTATATTTTTAACAACATCCTTGCTGTTTGAATCCAACTCCTCACCGTCACTTATAACTATAATAACCCTGTCGGCACTTGAAGACCTTTTAAATGAACTGTCGGCAAGCTTTATAGCAGCAGCTATGTTAGTACCTCCTCCGGCTATCATATCGGTATCAACAACATCAAGAAACATCCTGGCCAACTGGTAATCATCAGTCAACGGCATCTGAACATATGCATCCTGGGAAAAGGGTATAAAACCAATCCTGTCCCCCTTAAGATCATCAATAATACTTTCTATAATCTTCTTTGCCCTGCTGATCCTGTTTGGCTGTATATCTTCAACCAGCATGCTTTTTGATGTATCAATCAACACATAAATATCCATCCCTTTTTTGCTAACCTCAGCATAACCCATAAAAATCTGAGGCCCCATAAGAGCAACTACCATTAAGCTCAATCCAAGGGTGATAAGTATGCTGCGTAAAACCTTAAAGGGTATCTTTATTTTCACCTTCATTACATCAAGTATTTTTTCCTTTTTTCTATAGGCCAATATCATCACTATTAGGCCCATAATAGGAATTATACCGAATAAAATATATAAGGGCTGTTCAAATTCAAAATTGTCCAACGGTACACCTCCCCTTTGCCAAAATTCTAAGGAATCTGGACAAAATAATACTTATCGATGAAAATTCCCACAAGTAACAGTATAAGGCCTATAATAATCAAATAATATGCCAGTTCGAAATACTGTACAAAATTATCTTGCTGGAATTGACTCTTTTCCAATTTATCTATGGTTGAAAATATCTGTGCTAGAGCCTCAGGGTCCTTTGCACGGTAATACTGCCCTCCGGTAGTCTGTGCAACATTTTTTAAAAGCTCTTCATCCAGTCCTCCTTCGACTTGCTGGTACCTGGTTTCTCCAAAATACTCCACCGGTATAATGGTCTTATCCGTTCCCACACCAATTGTATATATTTTCACACCCAAATCCTTGGCCAACTGACTGGCTGTCATGGGATCAATATCTCCCGCATTGTTATCGCCGTCAGTAGCAATTATCAATATTTTGGATGCGGAATCGCTCTTTTTTAATCTGCTCAGTCCTACCGAAATAGCCATCCCTATTGCGGTTCCATCCTGATTGACAGATTTTTCATGCACTGCTGCCAGAGATTCCCTCAATATATTATGGTCCAAAGTCAACGGAACCCTGGTATATGCTGTTCCTGCAAATATAACCAGAGAAATCCTGTCCCCGCCTCTGGCCTTTATAAAATCCTCAATCGTTTTCTTTGCAACTTCCAGCCTGTTTGGCTCAAAATCCACAGATTGCATTGACCCCGACACATCTAATGCCATGGCAATATCTATTCCTTTTTGAGGAGTAGGGCCAGTGCTTTGAGGCAACTGAGGCCTTGCAAGAGCAACCAATAATATTGTTAGCCCTGACAGTATTATATATTTACCGATTTTATGCTTCACAGTTTTCTTCATGCCTGCACTCTCAAGAAGCTTAACACTTGAAAACTTTAAAACCGATTTATTTTTTCTCATTAAAAACAAAAAAAACACCAAAGGTATTAAAAACAAATAATACCAGTTAGCAAATTGAATCATGATTTTACCTCTTTTGCATAATCAATTTTTCTTACCAGCTCTAAAAGCAATTCTAAAAATTCCTGCTTTTTTTCCTCCCCGGCTGTAATACCCATATATTTAAATCGATCGCTGTCTTTGAGCCAATTATGTATAGCCGGCAATACAGGCTGCAAATCGGGTATCAATCTTATTTCTTCAATTAATTCCGACGTTGTCTTGCCTCTTATGGTACACGAATAAACTTTTTCGATGTACTCTTTAAAGCTTTTGGTAAGCTTGACAAGATATTCACTATCTTCTAAAGGCACACCCTTAACCTGCATCTTAAAAATGCCGTATGGATCCAATTGAGTTTTCTTTCTGCGTTTTAACAGAAACACCAGATTAAGTACTCCGGTAATCAAAAAGATTCCCAGCATTACAAAAAACACATACTTCCATGCAAAGGATTTTCGTGCCGATATGGGCATTGAATCCCCTTCAAATATGCCCTCCCTTTTTATTTCCTTGAGGGTTGATTTCACATCAATCTTAATTTCCTTATTACCAATCCGTATTGTTTTTTCACCGGGCTCAAAGGAGCGTAAAGTCAACAGTATGCTATCATTATCCTCTTTAATATCAACTATCTCAAAATCCTTAAACTTGTCCCGAATCTCATCAATGCCAATGCTCTCTGAAGTAATTTTCAATTCAATAAGATCGCCTATGAAAATGCTCCTTTTTTCACCTTCTGCCAAGCTTATACCGGAAGCACATATGCAAAATATTAACATAATAAGCACAAATAGTATTATTTTAGCTCTTTTCATCCGTGACTCCTTCTTCTGAAAAATTGTTTCAACGGCTTTACGTAGTCTTCATCGGTATATATGTTTATACAATTCCTCTTAGGCAAGCTGAGGCTGTTATCCGGCCTAAAATCATTTTTCATGTTGTCGAGTACAACAGTTCTACCCGACTCAAGGTCCTCAAATGTAAAAATAGCCCCTGCAGGTATAAGCTCCTCCGCCCTGTCTACAACACGTATTAAGACAAGATCATGCCTCTTTGAAGTTATTTTCAAATCTTTTCTGTATTCATCATCATCAAGAAAGTCGGATATCAAAAAAACAACACTGGGTTTCTTCTCAATCCGATTAAAATATTGCAATGCTTGTGCAAGATTAGTTCCACTGTGCATAGGCTCAAAATTTAAAATATTTTCAATTATTGATAATACATGCTTTCTTCCATTTTTTGAAGGAATGAACTTTTCCACCTTTTCAGTGAAAAAAATAACTCCAACCTTGTCGTTATTCCTGTTTGCAGAAAAAGCCAATGTTGCTCCTACCTCAGCAATAAGCTCCTTCTTACTTCCAAAGGAATTTGAACGTGACATGTCAATGAGAAGAAATATATTTAATTCCCGTTCCTCACTGAATTGTTTTACATATGCCTTATTATGGCGGGCAGTAACATTCCAATCGATATTCCTGATATCATCACCGGGATAATATTCTCTAATGTCCTCGAACTCAATTCCCTTTCCCCTGAATCCCGAACGGTATTCTCCAGAAAATATCTCTTCCACCAATTTATTGGATTTTATTTCAATCCGTCTTATTTTCCTGATAAGTTCTGTTGAAATCATATCTAACCTCTTCTTAAGGAATGATTAAAGAATTACTTCTTTATCACACCTAAGGTAAATTAATCTGTTCTAAAATTTGAGTAATGATATTTTCAGAAGTGATATTTTCAGCTTCCGCTTCATATGAAAGTAAAATCCTGTGTCTTAATACATCATAAACCATAGCTTTTACATCATCAGGCACGACAAAACCTCTTCCTTCCATAAATGCCCTGCATTTTGCAGCTTTTATAAGATTAATGGATGCACGTGGAGAAGCCCCACAGGAAATATATGAAGACGGTTCCCTGGTTTTAAATATAATATCGAGAACGTAATTTTTTATATTTTCATGTACAAAGATGTTATCAACGGCCTTACGCAATTTAAATATATTTTCCTTGGTCAATATCTCATTTACCGAAGGAGCATTTGACTCATCTCTTGAAAAACGGTCTATAATGCTTCTTTCTTCATTTTTATTGGGATATTTGATTTTTAATTTCAGCATGAATCTATCCTGCTGTGCTTCAGGCAAAGGATATGTTCCTTGCTGTTCAAGGGGATTTTGGGTTGCTATGACGAGAAAAGGCTTATCCAACTCGTATGTAGTCTCTCCAATGGTAACCTGCTTCTCCTGCATGGCCTCAAGCAGTGCTGACTGTACTTTTGCAGGTGCTCTGTTAATTTCATCTGCAAGCAGTAAATTGCAAAAAATAGGCCCTTTTTTTATTATAAACTCACCTGTCTTTTGATTATATATTTCAGTACCTAATATGTCTGCCGGCAGCAAATCGGGAGTAAATTGAATCCTTTTGAAATCCACCCCGATAGTTCTTGCTATTGTGCTTGCGGTAAGGGACTTGGCCAATCCCGGTATACCCTCAAGCAATATATGTCCTCCGGTCAAGAGACCGATAAGAATTCTATCCACCATATACTCCTGACCGATAATAACCTTATTTATTTCTGCTTTTAAAGCCGAAATAAG
>Ga0209204_1003624_pt1 | contig 11183 bp, 10 predicted proteins | sample AD_JPNMR2_MetaG_FD_184425 | JGI IMG/M metagenome (GOLD analysis project Ga0209204, IMG submission 184425) | Active sludge microbial communities of municipal wastewater-treating anaerobic digesters from Japan - AD_JPNMR2_MetaG (SPAdes) (version 2) | ecosystem: Engineered > Bioreactor > Anaerobic... | reverse complement strand
AGACGAGCGGAGCGTCGTTTGGCCTCCCGTTTGGGCCAGTTTCTGGAGGTTTGGCAATTCATCCCACCAGCGATCCACCAAACGGGGATCGGCGCCGTCGAATCCCAGCAGGATGATCTTTTTCTTGGTCCGGAATAACCGGGGTTTGAAGGGATTGAAGAAATACACGCAAAACGCGATGACCAAAAGGGAAACCAAAAATTTCCGGCGGTGCATGGAAATTCCCGCCGGTTTCGCGGGCGCGCCGGTTGAGTGGTTTGTACCGTTGGGGTGTTCCAAATTCATGAAAACCTCGTTCCGGTGGTTCTCGGGATCACCGTTCGGGAACGATGCGCGGCAGGATTTCTCCCGCTTTCCCTTTGAGGTGCAAGTCAACATAGGGCGAAAGGGCGGTATCGCCGGGATTGATTTCGATCAGGGAATCCGGCTTCCCGCGAGTCCGCATGGCCCAATCCAGAATGTATCCGAAACTGGATTCCGTCCCGATTACGAGGATTAAGTTTACCTCACAGCGGGAAAGAAACAACTCAGTGGCCTGGGCAGCGTCCTGGTCGATCATTTCACCAAACCAGACCACGTTAGGGCGTTCAAGCGCTCCGCAATGGGGGCAACGGGGTGGGATTTCGGGCAGGGGGGCGCGAAAATCCTCCCGTACCGTTTTTTCCCGTGTGCACCGCACTTCCCAGATCTTGCCGTGGATGTGGGCCAGCCGCCGCGATCCGGCCCGTTCATGCAGATCATCGACATTCTGGGTGAGGAGGAAGAATTGATCCCCCTTGGCGGCTTCCAGGCGGGCCAGGGCGTGATGCGCCGGGTTGGGTTGCACTTCCTTCAGTTGGACGCGCCGTTCGTCGTACCAGCGCCAGACAAAGGCGGGATCAGCGGCAAAGGCTTCGGGCGTGGCCACCTTGGCGGGATCGATATTGTTCCACAAGCCGCCCGCGGTGCGGAAGGTGGGAACCCCGCTTTCGGCGGAGATCCCCGCGCCGGTGATCACCAGAACGCGCTCCGCTTTGTCTGCCAGGGATTGCGCGCGTTGGATATCGTGTTCCATAGCAAACCTGATTTTTTGTCTCGTGATTCGTGATGGATCCGTGACCGGATCGATTTTTTACAAAATAAACGCCCGCCACGGATTCGTCCAGATGCGCGGTGAACAGAATAGTCTCGCCAAAGTGGATCCTATTTTCAGTCACTGAAGAATTGGGATAAGGCAGGGCAGGCAAAATTCCAGTTTGTGCAGAAATGGGTGGGAATAATGGATTACAAGGAATGAATTCTGAATTAATTTCTTCGCTTTCCGCATCTTGGTGGTGATGTCACTTTTTACTGGAATGCAGAAATATCTAAGCGCTTTATCATTTGGGATGAGTATGTATGGGAACGCGAAATAATTCCCTTTTCCCCAGTGGGAGAGGGATAGGTTGAGAGACGCCGTTGGGACCCTTAGGTCTTTTGATCTTCCACCCTTGCGCCTTGCGAAATCAATCAACGAACTTATACTCTGCTTCCCCGGTGTCTTCGGGATGATGTTTTCCTATGGCTTTTTACCCTTTCATGATCCGCAAAAAATTCGCCAAAAGCCGTTTGCCTTCCACGGTGAGGATGGACTCGGGATGGAACTGTACCCCGAAGACCGGATAATCCTTATGCCGTAAACCCATGATTTCCCCCTGATCTGTTTCCGCGGTGATTTCGAGCACATCCGGCAAGGTAGGGCGGTCCACCAGCAGGGAATGGTAACGGGTGGCGACGAAGGGATTGTCCAAGCCGGCAAAGATATGACGGCCGTTGTGATGCACCAGCGAGGTCTTGCCGTGCATGATCCGGTCCGCGCGCCGCACGAGGCCCCCGAAATATTGGCCGATCGATTGATGCCCGAGGCAGACCCCCAGAATGGGGATTTCCTTGTGGAAGCGGCCGATGGCTTCCAGCGAAATCCCCCCGTCATCGGGCGTGCCGGGGCCGGGAGAGATCAACAGGCCGGCTGGATTTTTGCGGGCGATTTCGTCCACCGTGATTTGGTCGTTGCGGTGCACTTCCATCTCGGCGCCCAGCTCGCCCAGGTATTGATACAGGTTATAGGTAAACGAATCGTAGTTATCGATGACGATCAGCATGGCTATTCCTTTGAGCACTCGGCCATCTCGATGGCGCGCAGCATGGCCCGGCATTTGCTCATGACTTCCTCGTATTCGAAATCCCGGTCCGAATCCGCCACGATGCCCGCCGAGGCCTGCCAGTAGGCTTTTCTCCCGATCGTGAGAATCGTCCGCAGCGTGATGCAAAAATCCATCCCGCCATTGAGGCCGAACCAGCCCACCGCACCGGCGTAGGGTCCCCGCCGCGTCTCTTCCAGTTCTTCGATGATCTCCATGGAGCGGATCTTGGGCGCGCCGGTAACCGTGCCCGCGGGAAACACAGCGCGCATCAGGTCGAAGGCATTCTTGTTTTCCAAGAGCTCGCCGGTCACGTTGGAGACCAGGTGCATCACGTGCGAGTACCGCTCCACGTACATCAGGTCCGTGACCTTGACCGTATGGAAAGCGCACACGCGGCCGATGTCATTCCGGCCCAGGTCCACCAGCATGATGTGTTCGGCCTGTTCCTTGGGATCGTTGCGCAGGATGTTTTCAAGGTAGAGATCTTCTTCCTGTGTTTTGCCCCGCCGCCGGGTTCCCGCGATGGGACGGTAGGTCACCTGCCGGTCCATCATTTTGACCAGAATTTCCGGTGAACCGCCGATCAGGTTCAGATTTTCGTGGCGGAAAAAGAAGGTATACGGCGAAGGGTTGATCCGCCGCAGGGCGCGGTACACATCCATGGGGCCGCTTTCCAGATTCACTTCCGTGCGGATACCGATCTGGATCTGATAAATGTCGCCCGCGCGGATGTATTCCAACGACCGGTCCACGGCATTTTGGAATGCCTCCTTGGACCAGTTGGTTTCGATTTGGAGCGGCGGAGTCCTCCCCGCGCCGAAGGAAATGCGGGGCAGGGGCTTGCGCATTTTTTCCACCACCAGGCCGATGCGCTGGACTGCCTCCTCGTAAGCCTTTTCGGGCGATGAATCGATATGGGCGTTAGCGATTACCGTGATGGTCCGCTGGAAGTGGTCGAAAGCGATTACCGTGCCGGCATAATAAAACACCGCGTCGGGAATGCCAAAATCGTCGCGGTTTTTGAATTCCAGCCGCTCGAAATGCTGGGTCATCTCATAACCCAGGTAACCGACCAATCCTCCGAAGAAGGGAGGCAGGCCATCGGTCTCCACCGGCTGGAACCGCTGCATAAATTCTTGCAGGACGGCAAGCGGATCGTGTCCGGGAGCGATGGGATGGTCTATAACCTCTTCGCCCCGGATTTCTATCATCTCCCGGCCACGGCAGATAAAGATGTGAGAGGGATCATAGCCGATGAATGAATAGCGTCCCAGCTTTTCTCCCTGCTCGACGCTCTCCAGCAGAAACGCGTGGGGATTATCTTCGGCCAATTTAAAGAACGCGGATACCGGCGTTTCCAAATCGGCCATGATGACCTTGTAAACCGGGACCAGGTTTCCCTGACGGGCGAGTTCACGAAATTGATCGAATGCGGGAGCGTACATAAGGAATTTTTAGTCAATGGATAGAATAGCCCTTAGCAGCCATTTACGGGAATCATAGCGATGAACACGATGGGAAGCAATCCGCGTTCCGGAATCTGAGCGCGCTTGAGACTTTTAAACTGCGCTTCCTTCCGTGCCTCCTTCGGTGCCATCCGCGGTTCAATTCGGTTATCAACAGACTTCGCATTTCTGGTCCCCTCTCCCTCGGGGAGAAAGCAAGAGTGAGGGACGCCTGCTATATCGTAGCCAAAGCCCTTCTTTTATCCCCTCTACCTGCCGACCATCAACCACTCCCCTGCTGATTCATGAACAGGATTTGCTCAAAATCGCGCAAAAATGTAATTTCCTTACTCTTTTTATCTTAATGCATTTTATTCAAGAAAACGATTTAACTTTTTATTTAAAAGCATGTTATTCATTGAATCTAAAAATAAATCGATAGAATTTTGGATTCAATTTTGCGCTTTCCCGCACATAAATTCCGACTTTGTTCGGCCCACCTGACCATGAGGAGGAAGAGTAATGATGAAGAAAAAACTAATCGTGCTCATTATCGGAACGGCGATTTTACTCGGGGGTGAGGGAATGGCAGTTCAGGCCGGATCGTTGTCCGACGCCACGGCCGAATCGCTTTGGGGGATTAAACTCGGGGGATATTTGGACATGTCCTACATTTACAACTTGAATGACCCAGAGGAGAACCAAGGCGGGAATATCATGCGGGTATTTGACGTGGACCACAACGAAATCAATTTCCAGTTGTTCCAATTCTACATCGACCGGCTGCCTGAGGAATCAAACGAGGTTGGCTTTCGTGTGGATTTTGCCCTCGGTGAGGATTCCAACCTGATCGTGTTCGATCCGCTGGTGGATTTTGGCGATGATTTCAATATTTATCAGGCCTACATCTCTTACGTCGCGCCCATTGGCAACGGATTGACCATCGATTTGGGCCGGTGGGTTACGCATCATGGATATGAGGTGATTGAGAGTCCTGCTAACAGTCATTTCTCCCGTTCCATCTTGTTCGGTTGGGCGATCCCCTTCACCCATACCGGCTTGCGGCTGACTTATCCCTTCAACGATATGTGGGAAGTGAGCGGCGCGGTCACCCAAGGGTGGGACTGGGTGGATGACAACAACGATTCCAAGACATTTCATGGCGCGGTCCGCTTCCGGCCCACGGAGTCGATCTATATCCAAAACTCTGTGGCCTGGGGTCCGGAACTGGATGACAACAACCACGATTACCGGCTGCTGTACGACCTTGTGGCTACCTGGCAAGTCAATGAACAGTGGTCTGTAGGTGCCAATTTCGACTGGGCTCAGGATGAAAATCAGGCACCCGGTGGAGGAGACGCCGAATGGATGGGTATCGCTGGTTACGCCCGCTATGATCTTTTGGAAAATCTTTACGTAGCGTTGCGGGGCGAATGGTTCGATGACGCGGACGGCGCGCGGGCTTCGGCCTTTAACCTGAGCGGACCCGGCGGCGTGGTCGTACCGGATGTGGATGTGTGGGAAATCACGGCGACCTTGGGATACAGTCCGGTGAAGAATCTCATGACTCGTCTAGAATACCGTCATGACGACGCCAGCCGGGAGGTGTTTCTGGATGGCCATGGCCTCTCTGACACGCAAGATACCATTGCGTTCGAGGTCATTTACAGCTTCTGATGGGTATTCATGCCCAACGGCATTAATTCTTCCCAGATTAATACATGCTGAAATCGATGATCCCCGTAAGCTCGGCCCTGGACGGCAGAAGATAAGCCGAGGCGGGATTCAAACCAGTCTCCCGGGTACTGATCAACACCATCTCCACTCCGGACTTATCGACCAAGTTCAATCCATCGAGGGCGCTCCCGAATAAATCCCCTTTCTTTTTCCCAAAATAGATTGGAGCGGCGAAGGGGTGTACGTCCAGGACCGTTTTTCCGAGCAAGGGGGTGAAATCCTTCAGAAAATAAACGCCACCCTGTTGGCTTTCGGTTCCCGAGGGATTACTTCCTTGAACGGCGCTGATCGCGATTCCCTCGGAAAGGCTGGCCATGCGGGCGCCGAAGCCGGCGTTTTCCTGGGGAAGGCCAAGCAGGGCATGGCTTTGCAAATTATCCGGAGTGAGGAGAATTTCCTCCGGGCTGGTTTTCGAACCATGCACGAATGCCACGACTCCGCTTCCTGCGGGATTACCGGCCAGGTGCGCGCGGGAAAACGCGCAGAAGAGATCGGGCACACCGTCTTGATCCACATCGCCATGTTGCAGTTGCGTAATGACATGATCTTCGGGCTTGTCAAAAAGCCGGAAGGTGATTTTCTTCGTGGCGAAGGGTAATTCATCTACCCGAAACGTGCCGGTCAGTTCGCCTCCGCCGGGAAGCACCAGCAGCGTGGCTGCGCTTTCCCCGGAAGCAGGGGTGGCCGGATTTTCAGGTTCCCGATATGTGACCCCTTGGAACAGCCCTACGTCTTGGAAAAAATTCCGGTCAAAATCCCCGATGAATTCCATGACATTGCCGAACAGGAAGTTGACAAATCCTTCGGGGGTTTTGGGAGGGTAAAGGGTCAACGTAGAGGATTGATCCAACGATTGCGTGTTGATCCTTTTGTTTTCGAAAGCGGTTTGGCCGTAAATGATATACGCGGCGCCGATCACCGGCTGGCCGTTGCTATCCCCCACAAAATTGGGACTGGGGATCAAGATGTCGGACGAGGCGTCATTGTTGAAGTCGCCTCCATCCGCCAGGACTTGCCCAAGCGATTCACCGGAACTCCCCTCCACAATGAGCAGAAAATTTTCTTCGCTCAAGACATGAATGGGGAGCAGATTGAACATTCCCTTAAGCAGGTACACCCGTCCCCCTTCTCCTTCGAAAGGGGCGCCGATCAAGAGATCCGCCCGGCCGTCGCGGTTGACGTCGCCGGCCGCGCCCAGCGACCAGCCGAAACCGCTGCCGGGGTTGCCGTTGACCACAAAACCATTGGTGGCTAACAAGGAGAGATTGATCACCGGCGGGTAGGTGCGCCGTCCAAAGAGAATATAAATCCGGTCGTCCAGCGGTGAGGATATGGCAAAATCGGGAATGCCATCGCCGGAAAAATCACCGATGGTTCGGACCGCGAATCCAGTTTCTCCCCCGGGATTGCCCCCCGTGATCCGGACTGTCCCTGCCGGTGGATTGTTCATGTCCAGAATCTGACTTTCCGCGGAGGCTGCCACACCCAAGAGAAGTATCGATAGGAGAGATAAATTTTTCATAAAACAATCCTTTTTTATCCTTGCAGGATTGAAACCGATTCCAGCGGTTGACTTGCACGCCTATAATCTTGAATATCTATAATATAGTAACGGGATGAGGTTTCGTCATTGGGCCTGGAGGCGGGAAGGTCATGATGCTCGTGAAGAAAAATCCTTAAAAGTATCATTCGGGGATCTTTTCTTGGAGTATGGATTTTGGTATAAGAGGGGTACGTTCGGTCTATCGTTTGATATGACCGCGGCATCGATCAAACGCGTCGGAAAAAGTGATGTTTCTCTTTTTCCCCGAAAAAGACTGAACCCGGTCCCGAAACGGGGCAGCCGGCAGTAAATGGGGAACAACGAATCGGTCGTTGGGGAGGAAAAATGCCGCGGATTTCAAATGACCGCTCTTCGGAGCGGTTTTTTATTTTAGGCTGGGACGGTCCTAAATACCTGGCCGTCCTCACCGGATTTGAACATCCTGATTAGAATCATTACTGGCCTGGGTGGGCAAATCCTCTAGTAAAAAATTCACTTATTCCCTTTCCTTTCCTCATGTTTCAGTCAGCGATACCCGCGTATGATATAACCGCTCTTTCACCTTCCTGATACTCCATCATTTTTCCATCCTGTAATTTTTCATCCTGCTTCATCGGCTGGTTTTTCCTATTAAGAGGAGGAATGATCATGAGTCAATTTCGGAACCTGGTGTTCGAGGGGGGCGGTGTGAAGGGAATCGCTTACGCGGGCGCGCTGGAGTTTCTGGACCAAAAGGGCGATATCCTTCCCGAGATCCGCCGGGTGGCCGGCACGTCGGCCGGCGCGATCACCGCTGCCATTCTGGCCCTGGGAGCCAGGAGTCAGGAAATCAAGGAAATCGTGGGCGGGACGGATTTCCGGAAGTTCATGGACGACAGTTTCGGCCTCGTCCGCGACACGCGGCGGTTATTAAATAGCTATGGTTGGTACAAGGGAGATGCCTTTGCGCAATGGATGCGCAAACAGGTGTATGCTTTAAGCGGCGTTCCCGACATGACTTTGCGTGAATTGCGGGACAAAGCCCAGGCGGAACCGGGACGCTACCGGGAACTTTACGTAATTGGGACCAACCTCTCCATGCAGGTTCCCGAATTGCTTTCGCATGAAACCTACCCGGATATGCCGGTCTGGAAGGCGGTGCGGATTTCGATGAGCATCCCCCTCTTTTTCGCCGCCGTGTTCGAATACGCGGGCGTGTGGGTCGACGGCGGGCTCACTTGGAATTATCCGATCGACCTGTTTGATGATTTGCGGTTCGTCGAGGATCCTTCCCGGACCGAGACGTACACGCGGGTAGATTATCCAACCAAGTACCATGAGAACCATGTATACAACAAGCAAACCCTGGGCTTCCGCGTGGACACAGAAGATGAAATCCGGGCGGAAAAAGAAGGATGGCGCAAGCCACCGGCGGAAATCAACCACTTCCTCGATTACGTCAAAATCTTGGTAGGGTGCATCACCGAAATGGCCAACAAGAGCCATTTGCATCAAAATGATTGGCACCGGACGGTGTTTATTGACGCCGGCGGCGTGAAAACCACGGAGTTCAACCTGCCCCGGGAAAAAGTGGATCAACTGGTGGAAAATGGCCGCCAAGGAACGGAAGCCTATTTCCAATGGTTTGAAGATCCTAATCAACAGCCTTTGAACCGGGTGGATCACATGGATTCCCGCTCTTCCACTCCAAAAACCACTTCCAAAACCACGCGCAAACGGCCTGGGTGAGATATCGGATTTTTTCTAAGTATATCCCAGGTCATCCTTGAATTATGTGGCAAGCCATCGTTCTGGCCCTTGCCTGACCTGGGGGGCGTTTCGTCTTGCAACGTCTTCCTATTCACCAATCCAAAAGAAAAATACCCTTCCTAGATACCGAATCTTTATTATCCGAGGCCATCATTATTTTTCTGTTGCGGAGCCGTGGATTTCGGGTACAATGTCTACATCATATATAGATATTAAGGTGAATTTGCGGTATTCGGATTCAAGGTCCGTTTATCCACTGGCCGACAAACCGCGCATCATGAATCCTAGGGAATAAAGGTCGAATTCGCATGGCACCTTTAACCGAACCGGTTATCGACTTGCAAGCGCTGAATGAGCGGTTGGAAACGTATACGTTGCGGGAGATCATCGGGTGGGCGCACGAAACGTTTGGATCGCATCTGGCCCTGTTGTCCAGTATGCAAAAAACGGCGTCGGTGTTGATCCATACGCTGTACGCTATGGGATTGACCCAGGTCGAGATCATTTTCATCGACACTGGATATCACTTCCCCGAGACGCTGGAATTGCGGGACCGGATGATCGAAAAGTATGGGGTGAACATCCAGACCTACAAGCCCGGGAAATCGCCGGAGGAGCAGTTCCGGGAATACGGGCGGGAATTGTATCTGCGGGACCGGGATTACCAATTGTGTTGCCAGTTGCGCAAGGAGGAGCCTTATTTGAAAGCGGCCCGCCGTTTCAAGGCGGTGTTGTCGGGATTGCTGCGGAGTGAAGGCGGGGCGCGGAAACAGATTCCGATCGTAACGGTGGATCCCCGCATTCAAGGATATAAAATACATCCTTTGGCCAATTGGAACCGGGAGCAGGTGGATGAATACATCCAGGCCCATGACGTGCTGGTGCATCCCTTGCATGCCAAAGGCTACCCCAGCATCGGTTGCGCCACGTGCACGACGCCGGTGCGCGATGGGGAAGATGAGCGGGCCGGCCGCTGGCGTCACATCCGGGAGGCCAATCCGGGCAAAGAAATCAAACTGTACTGTGGGATCAACTTCAGTGATAAGAGGAAGACGGGAGGGTAGGAGATTCCTCCCGGCCGGAATATCTCCGGAAAATGTATTGACATGCGTTATCAAACACCCTGTATCGAATGCGCCAAACGGCAAGGGTTGCGGATTTACCGGCTGGTTTTGGATGGGCGGGAATCCTCTTCTTTTGACAGAACTGAAGAAGCTCTGCGGGCCGATCTCGACGCACTGATCAGCCAGGCGGATCCCGCACTCTCCCCGGCGGAACTTTCACTCATCGCCATCCGGGCGGGGCAACGGCACGCCGGTTCGGATGATCCTTTCCGGGAAATCAAGAAACATAACAACCAGTTGGCGTTGCGGCTCTATCCCGAATTGAAGGAACGGATCGCGGGCCATCCTGAACCTTTGCGGCTGGCCTGCCAGCTGGCGGTGTGCGGCAACATCATCGACTTGGGCATTCACGAGGATTTCGATATCCACGCGACAATCGAAAAAGTGCTGCGGGAGGGATTCGCGCGGGATGATTTTGACTCTTTCCTAGAACTTGCCGAAACAATCCATCGCGAGAAAACCGGTCCCAAACTTCTATACATCTGTGATAACGCCGGCGAGATCGTCTTTGACCGGATCTTCATCGAGGAATTGATCCGCGACTATCCCCGGCTGGACATCACCGCGGTAGTGCGGCAGGTTCCGGTTTTGAACGACGCGACGATGGAGGACGCCCGGGAATCGGGTCTCACCGCGGTGGTACCGGTGATCGACAACGGCAACGCGGAACTGGGCACAGTGTTGCGCACCGCGTCGGACGAACTACGGGACGCGTACGCGGAGGCGGATGTCATCATCTCCAAAGGGCAGGCCAATTACGAAACCCTGCCGCACGATGACGAGCGCGTGTTTTTTATCCTCAAGGCGAAATGCGAGGTGATCGCCGCCTCGCTGGGGGTGAAGCTTTGGGACGCGGTGCTGCTCCGCGGGAAGAAGGATGGAAACGAACCGTGAGCCAATTCTGTTTTTTCAGGGTGGAGGCTGCAAAAGTACAAAACGAAAGATAATCCGGCGGACATATCCGTTTTCCAGGTTCTCCAATATTATTTGTTGAATTCCCAGCCGATCCGCCGGCGAATCATTCCCGCCCAATCCCATGGCTTCAATTTTTTAACATATTGAAATCCATTGATACGCAGTTTACCATGAACCAAAGCTGATTCGCATGGCAAAGGAGCCTTGGGAATTTGAAAACCTTCGGTGATCTGCTTCGGGAATATCGCCTAAGCGGGAAATACACCCAGCAAGAACTGGCGGACCGTCTCGGATTGTCATCGCCGTATATCGCTCAAATGGAAAGCGGATTCAAGCCACCCCCGCCGCTTCCGTTGGTCGAAAAAATGGCGGTTTTTTTCCAACTCCGGCCGGAAGAGCGTCATCAGTTCGAGCAAATGGCGAAAAAACAGCGGGAATTGCAAAGCCTGGTGAAGGCGGCCAGAAAAATCGGCTATGTGTTGGCGGGCAACAAAGTCTGTGTGTCGCA
>Ga0209204_1003621_pt1 | contig 11196 bp, 9 predicted proteins | sample AD_JPNMR2_MetaG_FD_184425 | JGI IMG/M metagenome (GOLD analysis project Ga0209204, IMG submission 184425) | Active sludge microbial communities of municipal wastewater-treating anaerobic digesters from Japan - AD_JPNMR2_MetaG (SPAdes) (version 2) | ecosystem: Engineered > Bioreactor > Anaerobic >... | reverse complement strand
ATGTCGGTCAATTTTCGTATCTCGCCAAGGACTTTCATGGAAGTTTGTTTGTCTGTTATGAAGTCCCAGGCATCAACCCTGAGCTCGATAACGTCGGGAGAGCCTGTAATCGCCTTCTTGGCCTCCTCTAAAGCTGCCTCGGGAGTTTTCCCTACCAGGGGAAAGCAAATCAGTGGCTTATCTCCTCCAAGTTTCTTTCCCCTAACGACGACCGGCTTGGCTGCCTTTGGTCTCACGGATTTGTCCTCCTTTTTTCATATTTAGATATATTTGCATAAAATTTTTTGCCCTTTACGATACCTTAATTTTTCCTCCCGACGTTACGGTTTCCAGGTCTTTTGAATAACCCAATTGATAGGAAATTTCGCTTGCTGCGTTTATAATCGCCTCTACCACCTGTGGAGTTATTTCAAAGCGGGAGACGGGGCCGCTGACGCTTAAGGAGGCAAGGATCTTTCCTTCTTCGTCAAAGACGGGCGCAGCAACTGCTGCCACCTCGACATCTCTCTCGCCGAAACTTACTGCATATCCCTGTCTTCTTATTTTGGCAAGCTCCTCTTTAAAGAGACCTGCATCAGAGATCGTGTTTTTGGTCAAAGGTTTAAGTCGCGTATGGGAGATCAACCTTTCGATGAAATCCTCAGGTTGCCAGGCAATCAACACCTTCCCGGCAGCTCCACAATATGAAGGGATCTTCTGGCCAAGGCGGACCACCTGTCTTACCAGGTGAATGCCTTCAGCCTGCTCAATACAGACACGATCAAAGCCGTCTAAGACGTAAAGGTTTACGGTCTCCTCCGTAGCGTTGCGCAGCCGCTCCATTACGGGACGGGCAACGTAACTAATGTTCATCGTGTTAGCAGCGATCGTTCCAAGGTGAAATAACTTCACGCTGAGACGATATTTGCCGCTCTTCGGGTCCTGACACACATAACCTTCATCCTGGAGGACTTGAAGCAGCCAGTGAACCGAGCTTTTCGGTAGCCCTAGTTTCTTTGCGATTTCGCTCACTCCAAGAAAGGACTCCTCCAAGGAAAAGGCAGAAAGCACCTTTAAAGCCCGTCGAATCGATGTGCCCTGTTCCCTTTCAGCCATCTGCTCTGCACTCCCTAAATTATTTAACTTTAGTGAAGCTCCTTCTTTGCCCTTTCCAAACCCTCACGGCCCTGATACCTCAGCGCGATCTCTTCTTCAGTGAGGTAGCGCGACTCCAAGTCCCTGATCTTATCCAGCTTTACAAGGCTCTCAAATTCTTCGAAACCTATCACGCCCGGCAGGTCCTTTATTGTGCCCTTTTCTTTTATGTATTCCAATGCCTGCTTGACTCCCCACGCAGCAGCCATTATGGAAGTGACGGGTATGCTGACCCTGGCAGCCCCCCATTCCTGCAGCTCCTGGATGGTGACGAGTGGCGTCCTTCCGCCCTGAAGGAGATTTATGGAGACGGGAGCATCGATGCCCTTTATCACTCGCTTGATTCCCTCCACGGAGGTCACGGCCTCGACGAATATGAGGTCAGCGCCTGCTTTAGCATACATGTTGCCTCGACGGATGGCCTCCTCCTCCCCGTAGACCATGTAAGCATCGGTACGGGCGTTTATCACAAAGTCGGGGTCCCTGGCAGCTTCCCTTGCCGCCTTTATCTTTAAGACCATCTCCTCGGCGGAGATGCACTGCTTTCCCGTGATGTGGCCACACCTTTTGGGGCTAATCTGATCTTCCAGGTTGATGCCTGCAGCACCTGCGGCCTCAAACTCCCGGACCGTGTAGTAGGTATTCACGGCGTTTCCAAAGCCGTTATCACCGTCGGCCATGACGGGGATATCGACGGCGTGACAGATGCTGCGCGTAATTTCAAGCATCTGCGTGCTGCTTAGAATGCCGATGTCGGGCAACCCCAGAAGCGAAGCTGCAAAGCCAAAGCCCGAGCACTGCACTGCCTTGAAACCGGCAGCCTCTATCAGGCGCGCCGACAAGACGTCGTAAGCACCGGGCATCACCAGGATCTCGGGGTCATTTATCAGTTTCTTCAAAAGGGTAGTTTTCTTCACTCAGATCACCTCAGTGTTCAATATCATTGAACATAGTACCAGAATATCGAACGTTAATTGTATTCTACCACTCCACTATTCCTTGTCAAGCTTCCTCCGTACAGAAAAATGGACAAATGTATGGGTAATCCTCCATCATGGTGCTGTAAAATAAAGGATATGATTCAGGCAAAAAAAGACATTGGAGGTTGGCAAAATGACGAGTCGCGTCACAGGATTTATCAATTGCAACGGCTTTGGCAACGTCGGGGAGGATCATTTCTTTGAGGCATTCCTCGTCGCCCACGGCAAAATCATTTCATTTGGATCAAGCAAAGACATTGCCGAAAAAGCAAAGTTCTTGGGCGGTGAGGTCGTAGATTTCAATGGCAAATGCGTACTGCCTGGCTTTGTTGATTCGCATTTGCACATCGATGAGCTGGGAATGTACCTTAATTCCCTGGATTTAAGGGGCACCAGGAGCGTAAGCGAGCTTCAGGAAAAGCTTCAAAATTTCGCCTCAAAGGTGACCACATCGTGGATTCTCGGCCACGGCTGGGACCAGGAGCTTTTCATCGAAAAAAGGTGGCCCACCAAGGATGACTTGGACGCCATCGAGGACAAAAGGCCCGTCATGATATCAAGGGTATGTCTTCATGCAGGTGTCTTAAACTCAAAGGCACTGGAGATCTCGGGGATCTCCTCTCCCAGTGGCATCGTTGTGGAAGGAGACTTTCAGCGTGCAAGAGACGTCTTTAAACAAAGCTTATCGCTTGAAGACTTAAAAAAGATGATCAAAGACGCCTTAAGGCATGCTTCAAACCTCGGATTGACGTGCCTTGGCTTCGTAAGCTGCGACGAAAGGGCGTTGTCGGCATTGATGTCCCTGTGGCGAGACGGGGAAATTGCCACCAAGATCAGGGTATACCTGGAACCGGGCAGGAGATGTCTAACGGGAGAAAGGATGTATGAGGACAACGAAATCCTTCAGGCCCTCGTAAATCTCGGCATAAAAAGGGGTTTTGGCAACGAAATGCTTAAGGTGCAGGGCATAAAGATATTGGCAGACGGTTCACTGGGAGCTCGTACGGCATGGCTTACCGCGCCTTACTCGGACAAGCCGGACCAGCAGGGATTTCCAAACATCGGCAAAAGCGAGCTTGCAACACTCATAGCGCAGGCTGACGGCGCGGGCCTGCAGTTGGCGATCCACGGAATCGGAGATGCCACCATAGACATGATCCTTGACGCATTTAACGATTCCAAGGTCTACAACCGCGGCCATCGGATCGAACATCTTTCTGCCTTAAGGCCCGATCAGATTAAGCGCCTGAAAGAGCTTGGCCTGTATGCCTCAGTGCAGCCCCATTTCGTGATCTCCGACCGCTGGGCAATCGAAAGGCTGGGCCCGGAAAGGGCAAGCTTTATACATCCCTTTAAAAGCATCTTAGAATCAGGAATTCCCATGGCCTTCGGCACCGACGCCCCTGTAGAGGACGTTAACCCGTGGCAGACCGTGTACGCTGCGGTAACCAGAGGCAAATTTGAGGACATCCCGCTTGCCCAGGCAACCCCAACCGAAGCCTTGAGTATAAAAGAAGCCATCTATTGCTACACGAAGGCAGCTGGAACCGTCATGCAAGACCCGTACATAGGCGTCTTGAAGGAAGGAGGTTTTGCCGACTTCATTGTCGTAAGCGAAGATCCCTTTAAGGCAGACCCCGTGCGCCTGAAGGACATAAAGGTGCTAAAGACTTACGTAAACGGAATGCCGGTGTAATTTACACCATAAATAATTAAAGCTTGGTTCGTCAGAAGACAGCCCCGAAACTTGAGCTAAACTTGTTCTCAAATAATGGCATGGATCGTCGATACGTACGAAAAGCTCAAAGGCTTTAGTAAGCCATCTGTCATCACCGGCAAACCCCTAGAGATGGGCGGTTCCCTGGGGCGGGGCAAGGCCACGGCCCAGGGAGGAATTTTTGTGCTTTTCGAAGCTTTAAACGTCCACTACGTAAAGGCAAATATCATATTAGAGCTGGCCAACGGTCCCGTAACTCCTGAGGCTGAAAAGGTGCTCATCGACAAAGGAATCCTCATTATCCCAGGCGTGCTGGCAAACTCCGGCGGCGTAACCGTCAGCTATTTCAAATGGGTTCAAAGAAGGACTGGGGAATAAGGATATACCAGGCCATGCGCATCCGCGGCATTTGGCCTTAATTCTTAGGTAATCGTTCTTTTGAGGTTCATCCTACGTTTCGGTAAGTTTCGCTTGCCATAACACAGGATGGTAGTTTATAATCAAAACCGCGGTGGGCGACTAGCTCAGCGGGAGAGCGCTTCCCTCACACGGAAGAGGTCACAGGTTCGAAACCTGTGTCGCCCACCATTTTTATTGGATTTTCGCTTGAGGAACATGCATATCCTGTATATTAAATAGCCCCGATGCTATGGAGAGGGCACCAGTAATTCCCCATTCGACCAGAGGCGCAAAGTAATTGGCACCACCAAAGACAAGCATATACCCGCGAGTACGATCCTTAATGCTCATTTGGTATTTCTGAGGCATCAGATAGCCCAACTCAAAAAGGCCGCTAATGTTGTCGTTCTTACAATTTTTGATGGCCTCAACAACTGTTTCGTACATAAAGGACGGAAACGTCTTAATCGCAGCGGTAACATATCCTCTTCCGGTGCGCACCGCAGACATTACGTCGGTAAAACCACCTCTGACGAGAAGCTCGCCGGGGCTAAGCGTGGTCCCCGAATGGGAAATGATATCGGCAAAACCCTTATACTTATGATCCTGTATCCTAAAAAGACCTGTAGCGACCGTTTCTACATGCACACCACATCGCCTCAAGACAACATCGTAGTTGGCGGAAGAAAGACAAAGAATTGCCCTATGGCCTTCCGGTACCCTGTAATTCCATATTCGCTGACCTCCCTCCAAAAACGCAACCAATGGAGAAACTATAATGTTGGAATTGGATACTTCCTTTAAAATGGACACAGCCTCATCGAAACGCTCTTCCTGCACAGCAGTTATGTTTACGATTGCTTTTCCCTTGTTAGAACATAAATCGAGGTCACTTTTCGTTATGAGTATCTCGGTTTCCATAGAAGACAGGCCTATCCTGTCAAAGACGAACAAAGCCCTTGCCTCTTCGCTGCCCTCGGGAGTAAGCAGCACCCCCTTTCTTCCAAAACGGGTAATGAAGCCGTCTTTTTCCAAATTGGAAAGGTGATAACGAACAGTCCTGTCATCGATGCTAAAGCCACGCCTAGCCAATTGATCTTTCAATTCAACGGACGTAAGCGGATCTTCGGAGAAATAGAGGCTTCTAAGTATCTCAACTACCGTTGGAGGGTATTCCTCCACATTGTTTACCATTGGAATCTCCACTACCATAACCTCCTGATATCCCAGCTGCAAAAACTCATAGCTTTGACAGTTGTTATATCTTGCAATCAAAGATAAAAGTATTTTAAACCAAGATTGGTTATTTTTCCTGCAATTAAGATATTGCATATAATAAATCGGAGAGGTACTAAAAATTTAGCGGCTCTCCGATTTTATTATATTATATTCATCTACCGAATTGTTGGCATGCTTTTAAGAAATGAACTCCGGCAAATACTTTTTTTCAAGATCTCGATATTTGTTAAATCCTATCAGTTCTTTAAACTCTGCAAAGGGAACCACCAGGTCGTCCCTTCCTTCGGCGATGCCATCTTTTATCACGTCAAGGTAATTGATCATGCCCCTTATGGCAGCAAACAGAGGGCCTACGGGGATGCTTATGCGAGCTACTCCCATCTCGCGAAGCTCGTCAATGCTTATAAGAGGAGTCTTGCCGCCGCTTACGGCATCGAACAGATTAATGCTTATGGGCGCCTGAATTTCCCTGGTTAATCTCTTTATGTCTTCCTTGGTGCGCGGAGCCTCGATGAATATCAAATCCGCTCCGGCATCGGCATAGGCATTGCCCCGTCTTATTGCTTCATCCACACCGCTCACGGCTATGGCATCGGTCCTTGCGTTAATGACGAAATCCGGGTCTAATTTCTTTTTGACCTCTATGCAAGCCTTTATCTTGAGCACCATTTCCTCCATCGGGATTATTTGCTTTCCTTCAAGGTGCCCGCAACGCTTTGGGAATACTTGGTCCTCGATGTTCATCCCCGCTGCCCCGATCTTTATAAATTCCTCAGTAACCCTCATTGCGTTAATGGCATTCCCAAAGCCCGTATCGGCATCCACCATTACGGGTATTTCTACTGCATCTATTATGTTTTTGGAAAAATCTAAAGCCTCGGAGAAGGATAAAAAGGCCATATCCGGAAGCCCAAGATATGAAGCCGAAAGGCCGAAGCCGCTGACCTGGCATGCCCTAAAGCCTGCGCGCTCTATGAGCTTGGCGGAAATTACGTCGTGAGCGCCCGGACAAACGAGGGCTTTTCTTTCAGCAATCATATTTTTAAGTAATGTAGATCTCTTCATAGCGACAACTCCTCCAGTTTGATTTTTTTGGTTACAGCCTTTTGAGCTATCAACATGGCGATAGCTACGGCTAGCCCTACTGCCGAATAAAGATAGTTAGGAAATAGCAACAAAACTCCGCCAAGGAAGAACGCTATCCTAAAAATGAAGTTGACTTTGCTATTCATGTGGCCAAAAAACCCATATCCCATAAATATGGCTCCCAAAAATCCCGTTACAGCACAGACCGCCACATCCACAGGATCACCACGCCCGACAAAGGCGGGGTTCCACACAAAAAAGAAGGGCATTATAAAAGCCACTATTCCCAATTTCACGGCGTTAATCCCTGTCTTAAACCAATCTCCCTGAGAGATGCCGGCAGCTACGATAGCCTGGGTGCACGTTGGCGGGGTTACTCCTCCCAACAAGGACCAATAGATGAAGAAAAGATGCAGCGCAACCGGATCTGCTCCCAAACGAAGCAAGGGCGGTGCCAATATGGAAAGCGAAAGCACGTACGTGGGCACAACGGGAAGCGACGTCCCAAGCAAAAAGGGTATGACAGTGGCTATCATCAAAGCTATGATGAAGTTGTTGCCGCCAACGTCCATAATCAGCCCGCTGATCTTTGGGGCGATGCCTGTTATGCCGACCATGTTCACAAGTATGCTTACCGAGACCAGGATCGGAATTATCCTGGCAAGGCTGGTCCCGCCATCTTCCAGGGCCAAAAGCAGGTTCTTAAAGGTTTCCTTAAAGCCCTTCTTGGGAATGTCGGTTATGAGCATTAAGACTATCGTGGTCAAGCAAGTATAAAAGCCGGCAGTGAGAAGAGGCCTACCGATGGCAATCAACCCAAGCAATACAACCATAGGTATTATGAGGCAGGCAAGGCGCTGAAATGTCAAGACATCCCTCCACTTAGGTATCTCTTCCTCGGGCATGGGCACCAATCCCAGCCGTAAGGTCATAAAATGAACGCCGGCATAAATGCTGGTATAGTAAAGAATGCAAGGGATCAGGGCGTACCCTATGATTTTTAAGTAGGATATGCTCAGAAATTCTGCCATCATGAAGGCGGCTATGCTCATTATGGGCGGTGTGATTCCTCCGCCAGTAGATGCTATCGCTTCTACTGCGCCGGCAAAATCTTTGGGGTAACCCAGTTTTTTCATCATGGGGATGGTGTAATTTCCCGTCACGGCAACGTTGGCCACGGCACTACCCGATATGCTGCCAAAAAGCGCGCTGGCCACTATGGCAGCTTTGGCAGGGCCTCCCCTCCATCGACCTGTCAATGCAAAGGCTATATCTATAAACGTCTTTCCTCCTCCACCGGCAGACAGCAGCGATCCGAATATGATAAACAGGGAAATAAAAGTGGCTGACATGGCTGTGATGCTGCCGTATATCCCCAATGGAGAATAATATATCGAATTTACGACAAAATCCCAGGATAAACCCCTTAATTTCCACATCCCGGGAAACAGGTCACCGAACATCGCGTAAAATATCAGACCAATCACTATTATTGGGATAGCCCAACCCACAGCCCTTCTCGTAGTATCCAAGATGACAATTGCGAGGCCAATACCAAGCAGTAAATCCAGCATCCCGGCACTTCCGGGATACATGTATATGTTAAGCGTTTTAAGGTATATATTTATATTTGCAGCAATAATGATAATTAGTGCCAAGATATCTATAGATGTGAGTTTATTGGCTTGATATTTTTTTGAGAAAGGAAATACAAGCGCAGCAAGCGATATTCCCAGGCCTACGTGAATTGCCCTGAGCTGCAAATCGAGCAAATGGAAAAATACCGGTATAGTGAGCTGCACTATAGAGAGTATAACGGCTAACCAAAAGATTATGGAGGTCTTCATGTCCTTGGCCATGGCAAAATATTAATCCTCCTTTTCATTCAAAAGCCCGTTTCCGACAGCCAACGCAGGAACATTTACTGACGTCGGCTGTCGGATTCCTACCAAACAGCCGACCTACTTTTTATATTCGGGGGGTATAAACCTCTCAGGCACTTCAATTCCCCTTTCTTGAGCGTAACGTATCAGACCAGCATGGGCGTAAATTTCACCGCCTGGAGGAACGTTTTTGAAGAAATCGGCCACTGGATCCCAACCCTTAATAGCCGGATAGGCGGATGCCACTTCTTCCAAGTTTTCGACGTAGGCCTTCACGATTTTATATCCGAGCTCCTCGGGCAACCTCGTAGAAGCAACAGCACCTACTATGGCACATTCTTCCATGATGGGTCCAACTTCAGGTAACTGTTTAATCTTACCTTTGGGCGTCTCCAGGAAAATCATGTAGGGGTAACGCTCTCTTATCTTTGCGACGTCGTCTTCGCTATAACCGATCACCGTTATGGGGAGGGTCAAATTAACTTCGATCATAGCGGCATCTAAACTATCCAAGGGTGAGGTCTTTTGAAGCCCTGTTATCGCGCCATTTTTCATGGCGTCAACTGCATCGCCGATAGCGGCAGGCATGAGCTTTATGTCTGCTTTCAGCAGATCGTTAAATTTAAAAATATAATCGGCCGAAGCGGAACCAGGGATTCCGGGGCAGAATTTTTTGCCCTTCAATTCTTTAAAGGTAGTGACACCAGAGTCCTTTCGAACGTACAAACGGTCAGCAGTGATGTTGCGTGTAAAAAGCCACCTGACATCTTCCCACTTTTCCTTTTGAAAAGTGTCCATTCCCCTTACCATTTGAAAGGCAGAAGGCAGATCAACGCACAGCGCGAAATCGAACACCCCTGCTTTGATCTTTCGTAAGTTGTCCAGTGCAGCGCCGCTTTCTATGACCGTCACCTGAATGTCGTTTTGCGACTTGTTGATCACGTTTGCCGTTGCGACGCACCAGGCATATACTCCCGAGGTAGATGACGTGCTTCCCATGTTCAGATAATGTTTTTGTGCCATCGCCGGAGAAGTCAGAAGACATAATGTTAAGACGAGGAAAACGAGCCAATATCCCTTCTTTTTCAACTTTCTCCCTCCTTTTGATCTTAGTTGCTTAAAACATCTTCTAAAAGCTGGACATTCCGTAGGGAGCGACATAGAGCTCTTATTCCCTTACGAAATCCCCATATTTTTTTAAATAGGGCACCAACCCTCCTTCTCTTAAAATGTGCTTCATTATGTCGGGCATCGGTTCCATTGGAATTTTTTTATCTTTAGTGATGTTTAAGACTAATCCATTTTCCAGGTCGACCTCAAGCTCGTCCCCGTCATCTATTTCATCCGTATTGCACACCAAGGCAGGAAGTCCGATATTGATGGCGTTTCTAAAAAATATCCTGGCAAAGGAGTGGGCCAACACGGCAGCTATCCCAGACTCCTTGATCGCTATTGGAGCCTGCTCCCTTGAGGAGCCGCATCCGAAGTTTCTTCCGGCTACGACAAGGTCTCCCCCTTTCATCTTCTTAGAAAAGTTTGGGTCAATGTCCTCGAACAGGTGCAACGCCAGGTCATTTAGGTTTAATGTCTTTGTGTATTTGCCGGCTATGATGTAGTCGGTGTTGATGTCATCGCCAAATTTATGAGCTCGACCCTTTAACAAAAAGCCGTTCATCTTGCATCACCTTTCCTTAAAGCTCAAGATAAGTACTTTCGCGGATCGGCTATCTTTCCCTCAATGGCGGAAGCAGCACATGTCGCAGGAGAAGCCAGATATATGTTAGATTTATTATTTCCCATTCGACCCTTGAAGTTTCTGTTTGCAGTGGATATCACGTTCTCGCCATCTCCAGGCACTCCCAAATGGGTTCCCGGGCAGGGACCGCAACCGGGTGGGATTACCGTAGCTCCGGCCTCGAGTAAGGTGGAAATAATTCCTTCCTCGACAGCTTCAAGTAAGGTTTGCCTGGAGGCGGGACATACGAGTAACCTTACATCATCATGGACGCGGCGCCCGCTCAAGATTGAAGCTGCTTCCCTTAGATCTTCAAGGCGACCGTTAGTGCAGGTCCCCACAAAGACCTGTTGAATAGGAATTCCTGTTGCTTCACTGACGGGATGAACGTTATCGACTGCATGGGGAAAGGCCACCTGAGGTTCAAGACTGGCTGCATCTATATGGAGGACATCGATGAAATATGCATCCTTGTCGCTTGTCTGAGGGGTAAATGAGCGAGATGAACGGCGGCGAACCCATTCGAGCGTCTTCTCGTCCGGTGGGACTATTCCGCCCTTTGCACCAGCTTCGATCGCCATATTGCAAAGCGTCATCCTGCCTCCCATGGACATCTCATCGATGCAGCTGCCTGAAAATTCCAGGCAAAGATAATCGGCACCGTCTGCCTTAAGGATTCCGATGACATTGAGCATGAGGTCTTTGGGATATACGCCCGGCTTGAAGCTGTTTGAAACAATTATCTTCATTGTATAGGGCACCTTGAGCCACAACTTGCCCGTAAGGAGAACTCCGCTCGCATCGGTTGAACCTATGCCGAAAGAAAGGGCGCCCACGGCTCCGTAGGTGCACGTATGAGAGTCAGTACCAAGGGCGATGTCGCCAGGCAAGACCAGCCCCTTCTCCAACATCAGTTGATGGCAGATGCCTTCGCCGACGTCGAAGAGCCTTATTCCCTGCTCCTTCGCGAAGCTTCTCAACATGTCGTGAAGACCGCTTACCCTCTCGTTAGGGCTCGGCGCA
>Ga0209204_1003614_pt1 | contig 11222 bp, 9 predicted proteins | sample AD_JPNMR2_MetaG_FD_184425 | JGI IMG/M metagenome (GOLD analysis project Ga0209204, IMG submission 184425) | Active sludge microbial communities of municipal wastewater-treating anaerobic digesters from Japan - AD_JPNMR2_MetaG (SPAdes) (version 2) | ecosystem: Engineered > Bioreactor > Anaerobic >... | reverse complement strand
TTTTTTATATAATGAAAAAGCAAATGAAAAAATAAATAATTTTATAAATAACCTTCCTTTTAAATTAACTAATGCACAAATAAAAGTAATAGAAGAAATAAAAAATGATATGTTCTCAAACTATAGAATGAATAGATTAATTCAAGGTGATGTTGGTTGTGGTAAAACAATTGTTGCTGCGGTTGCTATACTTTATGCTATTTTAAGTAATTATCAAGTGGCTGTTATGGCGCCTACTGATATTCTTGCACGTCAACATTATTCTACTTTTAAAAAATTATTTTCTAATTTAAATCTTAATATTGCTTTGCTTGTCCACAAAATAAATAAAAATGAAAAAAAAAATATTTATGAAAATTTAAAAAATGGACGAATTAATTTAATTATTGGAACTCATACTCTTATTCAAAAAAAAGTTGATTTTAATAATATTAAATTAGTTGTAATTGACGAACAACATAGATTTGGTGTGCAACAGCGTGAAGAACTAATTAAAAAAGGTTTTAATGTTGATGTTCTTATGTTAACTGCCACCCCTATTCCAAGAACATTAACTTTAACTATTTATGGAGATACTGATGTTTCTATTATTGATGAATTACCTGCACATAAAAAAACGATTAAAACTTTTGTTAGAAAAGAAAAAGATAGAATTAATATTTTTAATTTTATTAAAGAAAAAATCAGAAATGATAATGAACAGGTTTTTATTATCTGTCCATTGATTACTAAAAGTAATAATTCTAATTTTAAAGATGTTGAAAATTTTTTTAAAGAAATTTCTTCTAATTATTTTAAAGAATTTAATTGTTCTTTTATTCATAGCAAAATCAAAAATAAAGATGAAATTATTGAACGCTTTCGAAAGAATGAAATAAGTATTTTAGTTTCTACTACTGTTATTGAGGTTGGTATTGATATTCCTTCTGCAAACATTATTATAATTGAGGATGCACAAAAATTTGGTCTGTCTCAATTACATCAATTACGCGGCAGAGTGGGCAGGGGTAATAAAGAAAGTTATTGTATTTTAATGATAAATGATAATATTACAAAATTAGCAGAAACGCGAATCAAAACACTTGAAAAATATAATGATGGCTTTAAGATTTCTGAAATTGATTTATTATTAAGAGGAACTGGCGAATTAACTGGTATCAGACAATCTGGCTTATCTGAATTTCATTTTGGAAATTTATTGAAAAATAAAAAAGAATTATTATGCGCTTTTTATGATGCTAAAAAAATTTTTGATTTTAATTCTTTTAAAGCCAAATTATTAATTAAAAAAGCAATTGAAAAATTTGGAAATAAAATTGACAAAATTTTTATTTGAAAATATTTATTATTATTTATATTTAAATACAGGTGGCAAATATGATTTTAGTGACTGGTGGGAATGGTGGTTTAGCCAATAATTTGCGTTCACATATTTTACTAAATAATTTTTTATTTCTTGATATTGATGAGCTTGATATTACTTCTTATAGTGCTGTTCAAAAAATATTTAATAATTATAATATTGAATTTATTTTTCATTTTGCTGCTTATACTAATGTTGATAATGCAGAAATAGAAAAAGAAAAATGTTTTAATGTAAATGTTATTGGCACACAAAATTTAACTGAATTCTCTATTAAATTTAATATTCCAATTCTATATATTAGCACTGATTATATTTTTGATGGAACAAAACCAATTACTGAATGTTATACTGAAGAAGATAAACCAAATCCTATAAACTATTATGGTTGGACAAAACTTAAAGGTGAAGAGGAAATATTAAAAAATAAAAAACATTTTATTATTCGAACAGAATGGCTTTATGGTCAAAATTCTCAAAAGAAAAATTTTGTTTCAAATTTAGTCAATAAAATAAAAAATAATGAAGAAATCAAAATTGTTTCTGACCAATATGGCACTTTAACTTCTTATAACACTGTTAATCTCGTTATTTTAGAATTAATAAAAAATAATAAATTTGGAATTTATAATGTTGTAAATTATGGTTATTCTTCAAGACTTGATATTGCACTTTTTATTGCTAATTTTTTTAATTTTAAAAAGTCAATTAAAGAAATAAAAACAGTTAATACTAATGATACTGCTAAAAGACCTTTGAATTCTAAATTAGCATTAAATAAATTATTAAAGACAATTAATATAAAAATTCCAGATTGGCAGAATGAATTAATTAATTACTTACAATTTTTTAAATAATAAAATATATGAGGTAAATTTATGGCTAATTTTTTACTTGCAGATGATGATAAATTTATTGAAAAAATAATAAGATTCAAATTAGAAAAAGAAGGGCATACATTAGATTATGCTGTAAATGGTGAAGAAGCATTAAATAAATTAACTCAAGGTTCAAAAAAATATGATATAATTATTCTTGATATAATGATGCCAGTTTGTGATGGTTTATATACTTTAAAAAAAATTCGTGAGATTAATGAATTTAAAAATACTCCTATTATTATATTATCAACTAAAAATAGAGAAGAAGACATAATTTTAGCATACGAACTCGGTGCAACTGAATATATTATTAAACCATTTAGTCCTTATGAATTTTATGTAAAAATCAAAAAATATTTAACTTAATTTTATTTTTAAAAAATTATAAAATGCCTTTTACAAATAAACTTTCTAACAATATTTATGTTCCTAAAAAAATTTAAAACTTTAAATGGTAAGTTAATATTTTTCTTTTTAATATTATTTCAATTTTTTCTTATCTTACCAAAATTTATAGAATTAAGAAAAATCTGGACTTATAGTATTTATTATTCTTTTGTTCCTTATTATATTGTTTTTTTGATATTGATATTAATAATAAATATTCATAAACTAAAAAAAGATTTAACAATCTTTTATGAAAATATTTATAAGCAAAATCAATATTTTTGGTTGATTTTTTTTATTATTCTTTTTCTTATTTCTTTTTCTTTTTCAATTAATTCTTTTACTAATTTTATATTTTCAGAATATATTTTTTTTATTTCACAAATTTTTTTATCAATTTCTTTTTCTTTATTATGCATTAAAAAAAATTATTTTAAACCTTTTTTAAAATTTTTCCTTTTATTAACAATTATTTTTCCTTTACCTTATTATAAAAATGAATTTTTATTATTAGAACCAAAAATGTTAAATGAAACTGAAAAAAATCAATTAATAAAAAATCTTTTGTTTATGAAAAATATTTTATTAATAATGATTACTCTTGTTTTTATTTTATTTATTATTTTAGTAATTCACAGAAAAATTAATGAAAGAAAAAATAAAATTAAATCAATCTTAAAAGAAAAGTATAGTTTTATTATTAATAATTATTTATACGACGAAATAAGTTTAGAAGAAGCAATATCGCAATTTAAACCAATTAATTATCCAATTTATTTAATGACAAGTGATGAAATTTTGAATGTGATAAAAGGTGAATTTAAAGATAAAATTATCAAATTAAGCAAAGAACTTTCTGTTTATAAATTTTTATTAGAAGAAGCGAAAAATAAAAAATGGTGGAAAAAAGTTAAAGCACTTTATCATTTAGGTAGATTAGAATACTACGATGGTTTAAATAATAATTTTTTTGAAAAAATGCTAAATGATAAATCAGCTGATGTTCGTGCTGCAACTATTGTTGCTTTATCTAATTTAGATAATGAAAAATCAATTAAAATTATTGCTAAATATTTATTTAGTGATAATAGTTTGGTTCGTGAAAAAGCCAGAGAAGTAATTATTAAATTTGGTAAAAAAGCATATAATACAATAATTGAATTACTTGAAAATGAAAAAAATGAAATTAATATTGTTCATTTGCTTGAAATAATTGCTATTATAAATGATTATACTTTTATTGAAAAAATTGATTATTATATAAATCATTCTAATTTGAATATTGTTGCTGCTGCAATAAATATTGCAAGCGAACTTGAATATCCAATAAACATTGAAACATTAAAAAATCTTTTAGATAAAAATAATGATTTACTTACTAAAATTATTTTAAAAAATATTTATAAAATTTCTGATGATAATATTATTGATTATATAAAAAAATATATTACACATAAAGATTGGAGTATTCGATATTTCACTGCTGTTGGTTTATATAAATTAGGTAAAAAAGGAAAAGAAGAATTACAAAATATTATTATGAATTCTACTGATAAATATGCTGTTGATATGGCTTATATGGTTATTGATGAATTAAGTTTAACTTAAAATTTTTTAACAATGACTAATTTCTTTAATACTTTTATTTTATACTATTTTATTTTGTTAAATTCTGTCTATACTTTACTTCTATTTTTATCTTTTTACGGTGTTATTTTATATTTAAGAAGATTAAGATTGGTTAATTTTAAAGATTATTTCAAGTATCAAATTGTTCCACCAATTTCAGTTATTGCACCTGCTTATAATGAAGAATTAACTGTTGTTGAAAGCGTTAAATCTTTATTAATGTTAGAGTATCCTGAATATGAATTAATCATCGTAAATGATGGTTCAACTGATAAAACACTTGAAGTATTAATAAAAAATTTTGATTTAAAAGTTTCTCATAAAGCAATAAAACTTCAACTTAAACATCAACCTATTAAAAATATTTATCGTTCAAAAATTTATAAAAATCTTGTTGTGGTTGATAAAGTAAATGGTAAAAAGGCTGATGCATTAAATGCTGGTATAAATTGTGCCAGATATAATTACTTTTGTTCCATTGATGCTGATTCAATCCTCGAAAGAGATTCATTATTAAGATGTATTCGTCCTTTTATTGAAAATCCTGATAAAACTGTTGCTACAGGCGGTATTGTTAGAATTGCCAATGGTTGTGAAATTAAAGCTGGACAGGTTGTTAATATTAAACTTCCAAATAAAATGCTTCCTATGTTTCAAATTATAGAATATTTCCGTGCTTTTTTAGCTGGTAGAATTGCTTTTGATGTTTTAAATTGTTTATTAATTATTTCTGGTGCGTTTGGTTTGTTTCGTAAAGATATTGTTTTACAATGTGGTGGTTATTCACATAATACTGTTGGCGAAGATATGGAACTTGTTGTAAAAATTCATAAGTATTGTTTAGAAAATAAAATTCCTTACAAAATTTATTTTACACCTGACCCTGTTTGTTGGACTGAAGCACCTGAAAATACAACTATTCTTGCAAGACAGCGAAGTCGTTGGCAACGAGGCACAATGGAAACAATAATTAAACATAAAAAAATGTTATTTAATCCAAAATACAAAATTGTTGGTTTATTTGCTTTGCCTTTTTATTTAATTTTTGAAATGATTAGTCCTATTATTGAATTAGCTGGTTATCTTTATTCAGTTGTTGGTTTTATTACTGGCTCTTTAAATATTTACTTTGCTATTTTGTTCTTTTTTGTTGCTTATGGCTGGGGCGTTCTTATTTCTATATTATCTGTTTTTATTGAAGAATTTTCTTTTAAAAAATACCCTTCATTAGATGATATTTTAAAAATTGTTTTCTTTTCTTTTTTAGAAAATTTAGGTTATCGACAATTAACTCTTATCTGGCGGTTGCAAGGAATTGTTGATTATTTTTCAAATGTGCAAACTTGGGGTGAAATGAAACGAACTGGTTTTAATAAGTAATAAATTTTTTAAAATTATACTTAATGAAATTCAAAATTTTTTTATACAAAGAATTAATATTTGTATTCTAAATTTAATCTAACATTATATTCTCTATCTTTATCTTTTGCAGATTGAAAAAAATAATCAGCTGTATTTGATAAATTTATTGTCTCGTTAATTTTCCAGATTATTTTTGTTTCAAATTTATGACCGATTGTTGTATAAGGTTTAACTAAACTTAATTCATAACCAAGTTTGTATTCAAATTTTGATATACTTTTAGATTTAGACAAGTATTCAGTTTTTAAAAAATAAAATTGCAAATGTGAATGTTTGTAATCTCGATATTTGTATTTAAGATTTAATCGTAAATCATAAGTATTTGTTTGCGCAAATAATCTGTTTATTTGTATTATATAATCAGAATAATTACGAACTGATTCATTTGAATATATGGCGCGTAAATAATCTATTGAATAATAATTCTCTCTGTATAAAAATACATTTGAAAAAGATAACGAATGCAAATCTTCAACAAATAAACTCCGTGAACTTTCTGATTTTTTATACCAATCTTCTATAGAATAAGCAAAATATAATTTGTAAAAATCTGTCATTTCGCGATTTATAAGAATGAAAGGGCGCACTTTTAATTTATCTTTTGATGTTTTAAAATATGACACACCTTGATTATTGTAATGATTAACACTTAAATAACTTGTTAAATTTATTTTTTCAAATGAATAATTTGCATTAATTGTAAGTGTGTTTATGGATAAATAATATTCATTATCACGCCAATTTGTATTTATTTGCTTTATATATCCTGTTTTATAAAAAATATCCAGTGGATAATTTTTATAAAATATAGTGTAACTAACGCCTGCGCGAAAAGTTATTTCTTTATAAGGATATCTATTTAGTGTTGGTTCATAGTCGCGTAAAACATTCAGAGTTGAGAATAAATTAATGGTTCGAATATTTTTTAGTCTTTTAATTAATGAAATGTCTTTATTCTCGTTTCGGTTAGAAAGTACATTATCAAGAATTTGAGATTTTGTATAATCTGTTTGTTTCGTAATTTTTATTTTTTCAAATAATTCAAGTGCTTCTGTATGATCAGATTTTTTTGATAAGACATAATTAATTTGATTTTCAGCATCAGAATAAAGATTTTGCCAAAAATAAATTCTGGCAAGAGAAATACGAGCATCAAAATAATCAGGATAACGCTCAATAATTTTTTTTAATATATTTTCTGCTTCAGAATATTTCCCGAGCCAACTTAATATTATACCTTGATGTAATCTATAATCATAGTTTTCTGGTTCGGCTGCTATTAATTTTTCAAGTTCTGCCAGTGCTTCTTGATATTTTCCTTGATTCCGCAATTCTAAAAAATCAGAAGAAATGACCGCACTTCTTAATGATAATAAAAACAACCAAATAAAAATAAATATTACTATTCCAACTCCTTTTTTATAAAACAAAAAGAAATGCGTCCATTTTTTTATAATCTCTTTTTCTTTACAAAAAAAATAATAACTATTACATTTATAATCATTTACAATTTTTTCTTTAATATGAAAATAAAAATTATTGCTTAAATAACCTGGTAAATCTGGCATTTTTTTACCTCACTTTTAAAATAATTAGAATCGCTATTTTTTTTATATACCATCAATTGCTATAATTTTAACACCGCCGATACCAGAAGCTACAACAAGATAATCATTATAACAATATATTTCATTAGCAGATTGCTTTAAACCTAAAACTAAATAACCTTTATCTTCAAGAGAAATTGAATTAGCATTACTAATTGTGCCTGTCGTATTTTTAAAAACTCTGACACCTGCTTCACCATTTGCAATGAAAATATAACTGCCGTTAACTGTAACAGAATTCGCAACTACACTATCAGGAGAGAGACCTGGTACTACAGGATTCGGAATTGTCGTGACCAATGCTTCACTATCCAGATTAAATATCTGAACACCACTATCATTAGCAGCTAAAAATGCGAATTTCCCGGAAATAACAATTGACGATTTTTCCTGGGGTTTATTTGAACCGCCTAAAATATAACTATCGCTAATTTGGTAAGTTGATGCATTTATTTTATACAGAGTTCCAGGCGTGCCAGCATATACATAAATAAAATTATTATAAAAAGAAACATCACGTGCATCTGAAATAGGAATGTATGCTATACTATCATAAGTATTCGCATTAAATACAGTCAAACCAGCATTATCACCAGATACGAGAAATATTTTATCATTATAAACTTCAACTGATACAGCAGAATAACCTGGCACTTGTTTAAAAACTTTATTATTCTCAAAACTAAATTGCGAGCCCAAACTTATAACACCCATAAGTGCAGGTTTGATAAATTGAGTATTTGCATCAATATCTGTTGCCATTGCTAAAATTACTTCACGCGGTCCATTTAATGTTATTGCAGATACATCTGAATTATGATAAATAACTTGCGATATTAAACGCGGACTCCTTGCATTTGTCAATTGAATATCTTGTATGGCACCAATAAAACTATCACCCGCAGTATTATAACTTACAAAAACATAATTTGCGTGTTCAGCAATATTTGTCGCTTGTAATGTCATTCCATTATATATTGGTGCTGCAACATCAGCGACAAGAGTAAGTGTTACACCACTTATACGATTAGGCGCAGAATGTTTATTATATAATTGTGAATAAGGAGGAGCAGCCGATATTAATTGCGGATTTGAATCAACAAAAATTTCTTCATTTTTATAAATTATATATTGTCTTAGCACATATTCATCATTTATTATCTGGCTTGGCAAAAAAGAACCATTATAAATACGATTACTTATTTTATCGCTATTGCCACAAGCAATATTTAATAATATTAATCCAATCAATCCAAAAATAAAATAATTATATTTATTCATAATTCATCACCTTTCTAAATTTATTTTTTTTTTAATTTAATCATAAAATTAACAATTGTCAAATAAAAATAATTTGTTCGCTTTTTATATGGCTTTTAAATCAAATTAGTAATTATTTTATAAATTAGAACCATCAAATTTTTATCTCACTTTTGAATGATATTAGAAATATTTGTAAATAAATCCTTATCCTTAAACAGAATAATTTTCTTTGGAATTTTATTTTTAATAAGTAAAGCATTTATATCAGATACAATAAAATAAAATGGAATAGTTGAATATTTAGGTGTATTTTTCAAAGTTGAATAAATAGCAAACGCATTAAACTCATTAAGATAAAATTCAGAAAACACAAAATCTATTTTTCTGTTTATAATTTCATAAAAAGTTTCTAAAAAACCTGGTGCATAATAAAAAATAAAATTTCTATTATTTTTAAATAATCGAGTTATATTATTAAAAATAAAAGCATTATTACCACAAATTAAAATGTTTTTATTTATATCATCTTTTTTTACATTTTCTTCTTTTAGAATTTTGTCAGTTTCGTTTATAAATTTAAAGAGTTTTTGATTATATTCGTCCGAAACATTATATTCTGTATTTTTAAAGAAATAATTTTTTATTACATCATTTAACAAATCATTAATGTTTACACAGGCTTTAAAAATACTTTGTATTTTTTCAATTTTTTCATTCATATTATTCAAAACATAATTAAGTAACTCTTCAAGGCAAAATGCAACTTCACTGATAAATTTAAAACCATAAGAATAGCCTGTACCTTTTATACTATGCGTGAGTCGATTACATTCATAGATTAAATCCTTATAATCATTAAGTTCTTTTAGTTCAGTTAAAAAAAATAAATGTTTATCAAGAAGGACTGTTTTTTCTAATACATCTAATAAATAATTTTCTCTTGCTGAATTAAAAAATTCTATATCCTCATCAGTGAAATTTATTTCATATTTTTGACTCAAAAATTTTTCTTTAAGCATTGCTATATTTAATTCCTCCAAATATAAAAAATATTTTTTTCTTCACACAATCTTATTAAATATTAATAAGAATAAATCACAAATAAAATTGTTAATTTTTTTCAACTATTTTTTATTATGTATTATTAACCAAATATTTTTTTATACGCGCATAAAATTCTGACGGACTAAAAGGTTTTGTAATATATTCATTAGCACCTAAATCATAACCTTGAATTACATCATTTTCATTACCTTTTGCTGTAAGCATAATAATAGGTGTTTTTTTATATGCTTCTATTTCTCGAATTTTTTTTAAAGCATATAAACCATCATATACAGGCATCATAATATCAAGAATTATTATATCATATTTTTTTGAGGTATCTGCAATTTTTTTTAATGCTTCTTCTCCATTTTTAGCATAATCTAAACTATGTCCTTCTTTTATAAGTTTAAATCTGATAAGTTGTTCTACTTGAACTTCATCATCAGCAAGTAAAAATAATGCCATTCTAATCACCTCTTAATTATTTTTAATTTTAATAATTTCTTTTATTTTATTTATTACTACTTCATTGCTTATTGGTTTTGTAATAATATTATCTATACCTGCTTTGATTATTGATATTACATCATTTTGATTTAGTGGTTCACTGACTGCAAGTGTATAACTTCTTTTCAGTCTATATTTTTGTTCATGGGCTCGTATTTCTTTAATAACATCTATAATCGAGTTAATTTCCATATCTATTATTACTGCATCAGGCTCATATTTAATATAATTAACTAACATTTCCTCTTTTCCATTTGCTTCAATAATATTAAAATTAAATGGCGTTAACAAATGTTTTATTATACGAATACTATATGGTTCTTCATTCAATAAAATTTTTATATCGTTAAATTTATCATCATACATATTATCTTTTCTTTTATCTATATAATAATTACTGCCTGGTATTGATTTAGCTTTCTTTTTAACCATCACAGCAGTATCAGAAATTTGAAATATCGAATGAAATTTATGATTTGCAGTTGGCACAACTCCTATTGAAAGCGATACAAATCCATATTTCTTTTTAACACCATCTCGTCCTTCTGCTATTATCCCACCTATACGTATATCATTAGGTTTATAGAATTGCTTTATCCCTTCATCAAACTCTTTGATAAAATTTTTGAGGTGTATTTCAAAATCTTCTGATTGTAGTATCAATACAAAATCATCTCCACCAATATGTCCAATAAAATTATTTTTATCAGTTCCAAATATTTTTTTTAAACAATCAGCAGTATATAATATTACTTTATCACCTTTATCAAAACCGTAATAATCATTATAAACCTTAAAATTATCAAGATCAATATAACAAAAATAAAATTGCTTCTGTTGTGCAAGTAATTCGTTAGTAAATTTTGAAATTAAAACATTACCCGGCAAACCAGTTAGCGGATTTAATCCTATTAATTTTTGCCGCAAACTTAAAGTGTGTTTTATATGCGCAATCCAGAAAATATCCCAGACATGGTATACCCCTTTGCAGCATTACGAATAGTAAGTAAAAAGAAATTAAAACAAATAAAAGAAATAATGAAAAGAAAAGCGAAAAAGAAATGAAAAAAAATAGTTGTAAAAAATTAAAGGAACACATAAAATATTTTTCAAAAA
>Ga0209204_1003608_pt1 | contig 11236 bp, 9 predicted proteins | sample AD_JPNMR2_MetaG_FD_184425 | JGI IMG/M metagenome (GOLD analysis project Ga0209204, IMG submission 184425) | Active sludge microbial communities of municipal wastewater-treating anaerobic digesters from Japan - AD_JPNMR2_MetaG (SPAdes) (version 2) | ecosystem: Engineered > Bioreactor > Anaerobic >... | reverse complement strand
GTGGTGGTGCTACGGTTATTCTTGCTATGGGCGACGGAAGAAAGGCTGCAAAAGGGATGAATGAATGGATTAGGAGCTTTACTTGAAATTTGAATAAGATTTAAAAAATATTTTTTAAAAAACTTTTTCCTATTAATTTTGTTTCCATTTACAAAGTTAAATTTAAAATCTTACTAAAATGGAAAATGAAGTTTCAGTGAAAGTAGCCAAAGGAGGCCCTTACATCGTTAGTGGTAATTTCAAGCTTGTTTTACCTTCAGGAGAAGAAAAAGAAATGAGTGGTAAAACAGCACTTTGTAGATGTGGACAAAGCAAAAATAAACCTTTTTGTGATGGTTCACATCATGATACAGAGTTCGATAAATAATTGAAGAATTGTTGATTTTATTAAAGGAAACAGGGATAAAAAATTTGTCTCCTGTTTCTTTTTTTCTTTCTGAGGATGTTGAAACATTAACTTTATTTCCGAATAATTTTTTGGTGCAATTTCCGATTAATGTTAATTTTGTTCTTTCTAAAATTTATTGAATGGACAAATTACGATTTCAAAGTTTTGGTAGTGGCAGTAGTGGAAATTGTTATTACATTGGAAATGCCGAATATGGTTTTTTAATAGATGCAGGCATGGGATCGCGAACTATCCAGAATTGCCTGAAGAATATAGGTCTGAATTTCGAAAATATTCAGGGCGTGTTTATCACTCATGACCACGTCGATCATATACGTTCATTGTGGGCATTGGAAAGAAAATTTCATCTTCCGGTTTTTTCCACCCGAATGATTTCGGAGGCAATCAATCAATATTATTATCGTGAAAAGAATATTAATTTGCCTAAACGAAGATATATCGAGAAAAATGAAACACTTTATATAAGGGATTTTTCCTTTACCGCCTTTGACATTTCTCATGATGCTACAGATAATGTTGGTTACAGCATTGAATATAAAGGGAAAAGAATTACATTTGCAACAGATTTGGGTTGTATTGGAAAAACAGCCGCATCCTATTTGATTTTGTCCGATTATTTAGTTATCGAAGCCAATTATGATGAGCAAATGCTCCGAAATGGGAAATATCCAGATTATTTAAAAAAAAGAATTTCTTCTTCCAGAGGGCATTTGAGCAACGATCAGACCGGTTATTTTCTTTCTGAAAACTATACAGAGAAAATGAAAAATATATTTCTTTGTCATCTCAGCAAGGAAAACAACTCTCCACAAATTGCTCTGAAAACGATCAGAGATTATATGGAAAATAAAAATATTTCGGTAGGCAAGGATGTGGACGTGGTAGCGCTGAATCGACTAAATGCTTCCGAATTGTACGAATTTTAAATTTATTCCTCTGCAAATTAAAACTATGGGTGAAAATTTAGTTATTATTCCTACTTACAACGAAAAGGAAAACATAGAAAATATTATTTATGCTGTTTTTCGTCAGCCCCATGATTTCCATTTGTTGATTGTTGATGATGCTTCCCCCGATGGAACAGCAGAGATAGTGAAAAACTTGCAACAAAAATTCCCTGATCGATTGTTTATGATTCAGCGCCCGGGAAAAATGGGACTCGGAACTGCTTATATTACCGGCTTTAAATGGGCTTTGCAGCACGATTATCAGTATATTTACGAGATGGATGCCGATTTTTCTCATAATCCCGACGATTTACCCCGATTATACGCTTCTTGCGCTCTCGACGGAGCAGATATGGCTATTGGTTCACGATATCTCACAGGCGTGAATGTATTAAATTGGCCGCTAAAGAGAGTTTTAATGTCTTATTTTGCTTCCTATTATGTTCGTATCGTTACCGGTCTTAAAGTTACCGATACTACAGCAGGATTTGTTTGTTATAAAAGAAAAGTGCTGGAAACCATTGATCTGGATAAAATTCGTTTTAAAGGTTATGGGTTTCAGATAGAAATGAAATTTACGGCTGAAAAATGCGGATTCCAATTAAAAGAAATTCCAATTGTTTTTATTAATCGGGAGTACGGCACTTCAAAAATGAGCAGTGGTATTTTCGGAGAAGCTTTTTTTGGTGTAATCCAATTGAAAATTGAAAGCTGGTTCAGGGATTTCCCTAAAAAAGCAATCAAATCCAGTTAAATTATTTATTATGAGTGAACTGCAATTGATTAGAAATGCACAAATAGTTAACGAAGGAAAAATATTCATCGGTTCTGTGCTCATAAATGGAGAACTAATTGAGTCAGTTCACGAAGGAAAGAATAATTATGGAGAGATAGACCCAAATAAGGTTGAAATCATTGAGGGAGACAATTTACTTCTTTTGCCCGGCGTTATAGATGATCAGGTTCATTTTCGCGACCCCGGACTTACTCATAAAGGTGATATTTATTCTGAAAGTAAAGCAGCTGTAGCTGGAGGAGTTACCAGTTTTATGGATATGCCCAATACGCGTCCTCCTGCTGTAAATAATGAATTGCTCGAAGAAAAATTTCAACTGGCAGCCGAAAAATCGCTTGCCAATTTTTCCTTTTATATTGGAGCTACCAATGACAATTTGGATGAATTACTGAAAATAAATCCTCAACAGGTTTGTGGTATAAAAGTTTTTATGGGTTCTTCTACAGGGAATATGTTGGTAGACGACGAAAAAACATTAAATGCCATTTTCCGTGATGCCCCCTGTCTGATTGCAACACATTGTGAAGATGAATTAACTATCCGCAGAAACAAGGAATATTATCAATCCTTGTATGGAGAAAATTTACCCGCCCATTTCCATTCGCTCATTCGTAATGAAGATGCTTGTTTTGCTTCTTCGGCGAAAGCAGTTTCGTTGGCAAAGAAATATAATTCTAGATTGCACATTTTACATCTTTCAACCGAAAAGGAAATGTCTTTGTTTGATAACTCTGTTTCACTTGAAGACAAAAAAATAACGGCTGAAGTTTGCGTTCACTATTTGTGGTTTTCTAATAAAGATTATGAACAGTTGGGGAACAAAATTAAATGTAACCCTTCCATAAAATCAGAAACCGACAAACTTTCACTTATACGGGCGATAAACAATAATACCATTGATGTAATTGCTACTGATCATGCTCCACATTTACTTCCCGAAAAGGAAGGTAACTGTTTGAACGCAGCTTCCGGATTGCCTTTGGTTCAGCATTCATTGGTAACCATGTTGCAATTGGCAAAACAGGGTTATTTTACCATTGAAAAAGTAGTCGAAAAAATGTGTCATGCGCCAGCCCGATTATTTAAAATAGAGAAAAGAGGGTTTATTCGTCCGGGATATTACGCAGATATAACATTAGTACATCCTAACGATACTTGGCAGGTTTCCAAACAAAATATTTTTTATAAATGCGGGTGGTCGCCATTTGAAGAAATGAGTTTCGACTTTCGGGTACTGAAAACATGGGTCAATGGAAATAAAGTATTTGATGAAGGAAAATTTGATGAGCAAGTGAGGGGAAAACGATTGTTTTTTCGAGTATAAACAATTCTTTTCATCAGAATATAATTAGTTAATTATAGAGCAAATAAAATTTGAAACCACAAATAATAAAACTATGGAATTCAGAGATTTAAAAAAGCAGTACAAAGTTCTGAAGAATGATATTGATCAGGCCATGTTGGAAGTTAGTGCTTCGGGCGCATTTATCATGGGAAAACCCGTCAAAGAAATAGAACAGCAATTGGCCGAATATGTTGGCGTAAAACACTGTGTTTCGTGTGCAAACGGAACAGATGCCTTGACATTGGCTTTAAAAACATGGGGAATAAAAGCCGGAGATGCAGTTTTTGTACCTGATTTCACTTTTTTTGCTTCAGCCGAAGTTGTTTCTCTCGAAGGAGCTACACCTGTTTTTGTTGACGTGGATGCCGATACTTTCAATATTTCTCCTGCATCTTTGGAACGAAGCATAGAAAAAACCATTCAACAGGGAAAACTTCGGCCTAAAGTCATTATTACGGTCGATTTGTTTGGACTACCCGCCGATTATTCTGCTATTAGAAAAATTGCCGACAAATATCATCTGTTGATTTTGGAAGATGGAGCACAAGGTTTCGGAGGAGAAATTAACGGCAAAAAAGCTTGCAGTTTTGGCGATATTTCCACTACTTCGTTTTTCCCGGCTAAACCCTTAGGTTGTTATGGTGATGGCGGAGCAGTTTTTACCGATAACGACGAATGGGCTTCGCTGATGGATTCCTTGCGGGTACATGGCAAAGGTTCTTTTAAATATGACAATGTGCGTATAGGTATGAACTCACGTCTCGATACATTGCAGGCTGCCATTTTAAAAGTGAAATTTGATGCTTTCAGAAAATATGAATTGAACGACATCAATAAAGTAGCCGATTTTTATACGGAAAAATTAAAAGATTTAGTGAAAACGCCTTTCATTCCCAAAGGATATCTTTCCAGTTGGGCACAATACACCATTCAATTGCAGGATGAAAAGCAGCGAGATGGCTTGCAGGCTTATTTGAAGGAACAAGGTATTCCCACAATGGTGTATTATCCAAAACCCATGCATGAGCAAACAGCCTATCTTGATTTGGGCAATTTATCAGGTGATTTCTCCGTAACCGAATCCCTATGCCGCAGAGTACTTTCTCTACCAATGCATCCTTACTTGAGTATGGAAGAAATTAATAAAGTCTGCCAAACGATTTTAGATTATCTCAAATAAATTTCAACTGTTATCTCTGATAAGACTTTAATAATTTTATAGCATTTACGACAAACAGATTTCCTGATAATTTTCAAGAAATTGCTTGTGTTGAGCTGTTTGGTTAAAAAGATCACGAATATGTTCATCCATTGTCAGATAAATGATTTGCCAGCCGGCAGATGACAATTCAAACAGCTGATCTATAATTTTGGGGCGTCGCTCGTAATCGCTATGCTGAAAAGCATCGTCCAACATCAGAAAAGCCGTTTCGTTGAGTGCTCTTTGTGCCAAAGTTATGCGAAGAGCAAGCATTACCTGTTCTTTGGTTCCGGTGCTGAGTTCTTTTAGCAGCCACGAATTATTTTCACTCGATATGATTATTTCATTATCGGCAATTTCCAGCTTATTGTATTTTCCCGTAAGCCGATAAAGCAAATTGGTAAAAATGCCGGAATTGATACCGGCAGCCAATTCTTCATCTTCCTGCTGTTGAAGTTGTTTGATTGTTTTGTAAAGTACATTTGCGGCCACAATGTACGCTTCGTTTTTTTTAAGATTAGAGAGAGTTTCCTTTTCTCTTTCGTAAAGATTTTCAACCACTTCGTTCCATCCTGTGGTAAAATCAATATTTAAACACGTGCAAATTTCCGATTTCAACTTGTCGATTCCATTTTCGAGTTCGGAAATTTTTTCTTTTAAAGTTTCCATTTCGTTTTGAAGTTTAGTCTGTTCTTCCGCCGAAAATTCAATTTCCTGATTTTCCTGCACATAATCTTGAGGCGAAACACCGAGTCCCTTCAACTCTCCCGTTAGGCCCGAAAGTTTTTCCTTCAGTTGCGTTTGAAACTGACGTCGTTCCGTAATATTTTGCTCCCATTTGTTTTCTGGAATCTCTGTTCCAAATATGGCCCGAAAGCTTTCCAAAATCTCATTTTTCAAAGCTGTAGTCAGTTCGGAAAGTTGTCGAAGCCTTGTTTCTTTTTCTCCTTTTTGCTCACGCCAGATATTAAGCTCAGTCATTTTCTTTGAAAGTGAGTCCAATAAATTTTTGCTGTATGCAACACAGGGATCATTGGGAGAATAATCGGAAACATCCACCTGCAACATCATCAGTTCCTGCTTCAGTTGTTCTTTGTGGCGATTCAACTCGTTGCGTTGTTTTTTTAATGAAGATAGCCGCTCGTAAATTTTCGACATTTCTACTTCCTGCCCAAAAATACCAAGCGTTTTTTCTTTTATTGTGGCTCTCAGTTCCAAAATTTTCTGTTCGGTTTTTTTTCGGTCTTCCTGCATATAGCCAAGTTCAACAATTTTTTTATTGAGCGCGTCATAAAGAGTGTCCAGATTTACCTGATTCAGTTCCTGATGAAATTTTTCCTGAAATTCTTGCTTGATCTGATTCCATTCCGAATTTCGGAGTTTATTTTTGAAAGTTTTTTGAAGACGAAAAACGTAAAATGACAACGCTATAAATGAACCGGCAAACAGTATTGCGCCAAAAAGAATGTTTTTCAACGCTAAAAGTGTTCCCAAACCGCCTGCTGCAAAGACAACAGATAAAACCATCAATATTTTGTTGAGCGTATCTTTTTCTGACGACGAAAATTGAAGTTGTTGATAAGCCGTGCGGACTTTTTCCAACCAGTCGAAATGTTGGGTTTGATTTATTAGCTCTTCAAGCTTTGGTTCTTTGTCAGATATTTCGGTTTGATAAAGATTGTGTAACTCAAGGTTTTTTTCGAGTTCAGAAATTTCTTTTTCATCAACGGCATCGATTTGCTTTTCCAAAGCGGAAATTTTTTGGTTCAGCGCGTAAGCTGCATATTGTTTTGCTGCAATTTGCCGATCGAAATTGTTTTTCGTTTCATCAAAATCTTTTGTCCGTTCTTCGAGCGTTTTTATTTCGATACTCAACTGATTTTTTTGGGATTGAAGTTCTCTACAGTTTTTAATTTTTGTTTCCAGTTCGGAAAGTTCGGATTCGGAAATATTTTCCAATTGATGATGAACATTTTCAATTTCAGTGGCATATTGCCATGCCTTGTAGCGACGAGCCAACAACAGTTTTTCGTTTTTCTTCTTTAAAAGACGAAATTCTTCTTTCAGTTCCTGAATTTTTCCCGTTTCAGATTGGCTGGAGACCAACTCGATAAAGTGCCGGATTTTATTGAGATTACTTAGCTCGTCGTAATAAATTTTGCCTTCACCCTGTCGATTAATGGTAATGAGATTCCCGTCAATTTTTGAATTTTTTATGGTAGGAGATATCTTTGCTGCCAGTGTATTCAATGTTTTTTGTGAAGAAAGCAGTTCTTTCAGGGTATTTAAGTCGATACCGTTCAAATTGTTCTCGGCGATGTTTATTTCTCCACTTTTGACAATCAATAATTTGGCCAATGCCGGCGAAAGCCCGTTCTCATCAGAAAAAAGCACATCCAGTTTCTCGTTCTTTTTAGTTCGGGGTGAAAAAGTTTTTTCCTGTCCGTTAAAACCCGAAACAATAATTCTGCCATTGCCGGCTTCGCGCAATTCTCCCCACTGACGAGTGCCGGAAAAAAGCGACCGAATGATAAATTCGGTCAGAAAAGATTTTCCGTCTTCATTTTTTCCATAAATCAAGTTAACATTTTTCATTTCATAATTGAAACGTTGGAGCGGGCCTAAATTTTCAGCAGATATTTTTTCGATTCGGATTCCCATCATTACTTGTGATTAAACAAAAATCAATTTTAAAGTTTGTTCCATAATATCGTCTTTGCCGGCATAGTCGAAGTTTGGCAATTCGTCAATGATTTTTTTAACTTTTTCGAACAGCGAAATTCTATCTTCATCTTTTAAAATGTTCAGTTCGGTGGTGTCGATTCCTGTTTCATCATAAAAACCGATCCCTTTCCGATGCAAAAAATCGTTTACAAAACCGGAAATTTTTGCTTTATCGGTTGTAAAACCCTTAACCGATAGTCGCAATTTGACTTTTGAAAAATCTTCCGGCAACAGTTGCCAATTGTCTATCATTTGTTCCAGTTGCTGGGTTAAATAGGATATTTCGTTATCGGAAGGCAACACAACAATATTTTCGACAAAATAAATGACCGAAGCTGGCAAACCGACCGAAACCAGACTGTTGTCATCGGTGTCGAAAAGCAGCCATCTTCTTTTTCCCGTTTCGTTTACGTCGAGCGGAAAAGGAGACCCTGCATACCAAACACTGCCCGATGTGTAAGGTTTGTGTATATGTCCCAGCACAACTTTTGAGGGTCGGAAAGCAGAAACGCTGCCCGAAGACAAGGGCATGTAAATTCCTTTTTCGTAGGGATTCATCTCGCGACTTCTGGAAACATAATCACCATGACCAATAAGCACCCAATTTTTTAATTCTTCTTCTCCTTTTCTTTGAATAAAAAAATTACTCAAGGCCTCATCCATTGAAAGTTTGGCATCATAAGGCAAAAAAACAAAAGGTATCGAACCCAAAATTTTTATTTCGGGAGAAGAAACAATTTCCAAGTTGGAAGCCGTAAAATATTTTTGTTCCAACAGTAAATCATGATTGCCCGGAATGACCAGAAAATGTTTGGATGAATGAAGTTTACAAAAAGCATCAAAATCGGCATAATTATGAAAATCCTTATCGAAAAGGTCGCCGGCAACCACAAGTGTGGAGACATCAAAATCGCGCATGGAATTTACAAGAGTTTCCAAAGCCATGTATCGCTCGGGCGTTTCGGCTTTGGTTCGCAAATGCACATCGGCAGTAATGGCTATTTTCATTATACGTTTCTGACAAAAAGTGTAACGACTAAAGGAAAAAAATCAGTAAAAGATTCACTAAAAAATTGTCTTCCAAAAACATAAGTTATTCGTTAGGTAAACTATTTTAGCACATAAAATTAGCAATTCTATTCACATTTTCAAAAAAAACTTACAGTTAAACTCAAATATAATTTCCAGAAAAAACGTAAAGAAACATGTAAATGGAACAGAAAAAATCCCTAATTTTGTAGCTTTCAGCAATAAAAAAATTGGACGCTCAAAAGAAAAAAATATCAAAAGTCATGGCAAAAACCAAAACTATGTATGTCTGTCAGAATTGTGGAGCCGATTCGCCCAAATGGATAGGGCGATGTCCTTCCTGTGGCGAGTGGAATACTTATGTGGAAGAAGTGGTGAGCAAAGGAAATGCGGAAAAAATCATCAGTGGAGGTTTTACCGTTACTGCTCAAAAACCCGTTTTGTTGAGCGAAGTTGAAGCTATTGAAGAAAAACGCATCAACACTTTCAACACTGAACTGAACCGTGTTTTGGGAGGAGGATTGGTACCGGGATCGCTTGTATTGATTGGCGGGGAACCCGGAATTGGAAAATCGACACTGGTTTTGCAAGTGGTTTTGCATCTCAAAGGAAAGCGAACGCTGTATATTTCGGGAGAAGAAAGCGTAAAACAGATTAAATTGCGGGCGGAACGGTTGAAATTCGATGATCCCGATTGTTATCTTTTGAGTGAAACCTCACTGGAACAAATTTTTGTTCATATTCAAAATATACAACCCGATTTGGTAATTGTGGATTCCATTCAGACCGTTTCTACCGAAATGCTGGATGCTTCTCCCGGTTCGGTATCGCAGGTTAGAGAATGTGCAGCCGCTTTTCTGAAATTTTGCAAAACCACTTCCATTCCGGTAATTTTGATTGGACACATCAACAAGGAAGGCGGTCTGGCAGGGCCAAAAGTACTGGAACACATTGTGGACACCGTTCTGCAATTCGAAGGCGACCGACATTACATGTACCGTATTTTGCGTTCGATAAAAAACCGATTTGGCAGTACATCCGAACTCGGCATTTACGAAATGCGTCAAGATGGTTTGCGCGAAGTTGAAAATCCTTCAGAAATGCTCTTTTCGCAGGATCACGAAGGATTGAGCGGCATTGCCATTGCTTCAGCCATTGAAGGCATTCGTCCCTTTCTTATCGAAACGCAGGCGTTGGTAAGTTCGGCTGCTTACGGAATGCCACAACGAGTACGGGTTTTGACCTTCGTCGATTGAATATGTTGCTGGCAGTGCTCGAAAAGCGTGTGGGTTTTAAATTGAATCAGAAAGATGTATTTCTCAATATTGCCGGCGGATTACGAGTAAATGATCCGGCTATTGATTTGGCTGTGATTTCTGCAATTTTGTCTTCAAATGTCGATATTGCCATCGAAAAACAGGTTTGCACTGCCGGAGAAGTTGGTCTTTCGGGTGAAATACGACCGATTCATCGCATTGAACAACGAATTTTGGAAGCCGAAAAACTGGGATTCAGAAAAATGATTGTTCCTGCTAATAATTTAAAAGGTCTTTCACTCAAAAATATCGAAATGGAAATTATACCGGTGAAAAAAGTGGAAGAGGCTTTTAAAATATTGTTAAAAAAATGAGGTGTCTGGTCGTTTAAGGGGAAATGCTCTTTTTTTCTATGTTTTGAAAAATAATTTTTTCAAGCTTTCGGAAGAGTAACAATAAAAGTTGTTCCTTTATCTATTTGGGTAGTGAAAGAAATATTTCCACCCGTAACTTCAATAATATTTTTAGAAATTGCAAGTCCCAGCCCCATTCCTGTAGATTTGGTAGTAAAATTCGGAATGAACAATTTGTCTCTGATATCTTCAGGTATCCCGGCTCCATTGTCGCTAATTCGAATTTCGATTTGCTGATGAGAAGTTGAAATTTTCACCTCTATTTTTCCTTGTCTATTTTCGGGAATGGATTGTATGGCATTCTTAATCAGATTATTGAAAACTTGGATCAATTGTTTTGGGTCAGCAAAAGTGTAAATCGGTTCTTTGGAACCTTCAAAAGAAATATCGACTTTTTCATAATTATGTTTGAAGAACTCCACTTCCGACTTCAGAAGCTCTCCCAACTCTACCCTTTCAAATTTTGCTTCCGGCATACGGGCAAAATCGGAAAATGCACGGGCAATTTGCGAAAGGTTATCAATCTGTTCCACCAACATTTGAGAAGCCTTATCAAAATACTCGTTGAATTTTTCCTTATCCATTTTTTTTGTTCTGCTCAATTGCTGAATAGTAAGTTTCATGGGAGTAAGCGGATTGTTGATTTCGTGAGCCACCTGCCGTGCCATCGATTTCCATGCCGATTCCCTTTCGGAACGTGCCAACAGGCGAGCACTCTCTTCCAACTCGTCCACTGTCCGGTTATATTGAGCAACCAATTGGCCTATTTCGTCATCATAACGATAATCGATTTTTTCGTTTCTTCTTCCCAAGCGTATTTCTTTGAGTTTTTTCTCCAGCATCATCAGTGGAGCGGAAATCTGATTGCCAATAAGCAAGGTCAGTATAATAACCAATAAAATGATAACAAAATATATGTGAACAATCACCGAAATAAAACTTTCAATTTCATTCTGAATTTCATCCTGACTGAAGAACTGAGGAACGGCTATGTATCCGATTTGCAGATAATCGCCATTGAAAAAATCGGTATAAGCCGTCAAATAATTCAAATGGCCTATGTTTTCATACTGATTGATATTGGCATCTTCAGTAAAATATGGCTTTGGCGCAATT
>Ga0209204_1003579_pt1 | contig 11327 bp, 15 predicted proteins | sample AD_JPNMR2_MetaG_FD_184425 | JGI IMG/M metagenome (GOLD analysis project Ga0209204, IMG submission 184425) | Active sludge microbial communities of municipal wastewater-treating anaerobic digesters from Japan - AD_JPNMR2_MetaG (SPAdes) (version 2) | ecosystem: Engineered > Bioreactor > Anaerobic... | reverse complement strand
TACCTGCAAAAGAATTTCAACATCTCTTTCTGGTCATCAGGGAAATATCCATGAATATTCTCTCCAATAAACATTTTTACATTATTCTCCGCTCTGTATATACGATAGAAGTTTTTAATGTCCGAATATGTCTCTTCCAGCCCCCTGATATCAAAAAAATCGTATTTCTGTCCGAGAAGAATTACAGGTTCCGGTGCCCTTGCAATGAAGAAGTCCGCCTGTTCAATGCCAGCCCCAATAATGCCGGGTGGACATTGTTCATTGTCAGAAGGGAGTTCATTCTCAAGATTTGCAAGGAATGTTGTAACAAAACAGGAAGGCGCAGCCATTTTTAATCTATCATCAACTGCCCACAGCCATGTGGTAAGTGTACCCCCGCCAGAATTTCCGGTGATACCAACCTTATCTGTATCTACCTCATCCCTTGAAATCAGATAGTCAAGAGCCCTTATACCGTCCCATACACGCCAGGCACCAAAAAAGTCCCCTAAAAGTTCAAGCTGTTTCCCCATCATATTATGTGCATAACAGCAGTTTGTCCGCAGAGGGTCATCCTCATCAGAAACGGAGTAATACTGGTCCCTTTCACCCTGACTTATAGGGTCATAGGTCAGCACGATAAAACCGGACTTTACAAGCCGTATACATACCTCCTGATACAGGGAATACGTTTTACTTTCCACGGTTGTATGACCACAGGGAACAAGGGCGGCAGGTGCTTTTCCTTTCAGTTTGTCAGGTATATAAAGGTTCCCCGTAACAAGAAACTCCGGCCTGCTTTCAAAGATAACCTTCTCTATCCTGTATCCGGGTTTTTCAATTACACCTGTGATTTTTGGATTTAAGGGTGTTTTTACTTCTGGAAGTGGAAATGCCTTTTTAATTACCGAGAGGACATATTCCTTATACTTTTCCGCTTCTTTCTTTGTTTTTATGGATTTTAATCTTTTCTGCCTTTCTTCTCGTATCTCTGTAAGTATATTCACATAGTAGTCAAACATCATATGTCCGTATGTGTTTCTTTCCATAATTTTCTTCTCTCTATATGGCATTGAGTATGTATTTAAGCTGGGGGACTAGGACTTGAACCTAGACACCGAGATCCAGAGTCTCGTGTCCTACCATTAGACGATCCCCCAGTAAGTGAAGGAACTATTCTTTTTTGCGGAAGGTTATCCTGTATTCATCGCCTTCTTTAACAATCAGGATGTGTCCTTCTCTTCCCAGCCATCCTAAACTTAACATCACAATGTCCCGTTCTCTTTTTATCGCATGCGTAATCTGTGAAAGTGTTGCCTCATTATATTTTTCAAGATACTGCCATATCTCACCTGCAACTATACCTATCTCTGTTATCATTGTGTCTCCTTTCAGAGAGGGTCTCTCTTTTTATATTTTACACCTTTTCCTCTCTTCTGTGAAGAGTGTTGCATTTTGGACACCTGGATATGGTTTCTGCGCGGCTGTCTATGTATATGTGAAAGCATATCGGGCATTGCCACAGAGTATTATATCTTTTTTCTTTTTCTCTATTACTTTTTCTGTATTCAGAGGTAATCCATATAAAAAGTATAAGAAGGCTTATACCTAAATAAAGAGCCACTGCAAGATTAAGTTCTATTTTTATCATTTTAAATAAAACCTGAATGTTATCAAACCCCATGCCTGTTTATCCGTCCTTACAGGTTCAAAGACCCATCTTCTGAATCTCTGTTCTGTATAGAGGTCAAGTTCTGGATAACCTGAGGATGTAATGAGATTTGTAAGAACTATCTTTCCGTCAGGGTCAACCCAGAATTTTATCCGGATATTACCTTCCAGTGATTTTTCTATTGCCCATCCGGGATAGTCCACAGGTTCTTTGTAAATCAGCATTCTTTCTCCTGCAGGTCCTTCCATTTCAACGTCAGAGAAAGCGGATTTTTTCTCTGAAGCAGTACCTGCTATATTGAATGGAGTTATTTCAGGTATCTTAACTTCAGGTAGTTCAAACCTTGCAGACATTATCTCAGGAGGAGTGATAGCCCGTGACAGTCCTGTGATTTCCTGGGGTGAAAAACGTAATATCTCCTTTCTGGTCTCTATTGTTATTTTTTCTTTTTTAGGGGATGCCTTTGGAATTTCAGGAGAGATGCTCCTTACATCAGAAAACGATTTTTCAGGAGCCGTACTTACAGGGAGAAGAGATACCTCTACAGGCCTTATTTCTTTTATGGAAACAGGCAGTATGAGGGAGAAAAAAGAAATCCCTCCTATGTGTATAAATAAACTTATGATAAACGTTTTCAGCAAAAGATTATTCTTCCATACCATTGTTTTAAAATTTTATGTTTTTACTCTTACAGTTCAGGTATTGTCCCTATAACAATTTTGCTTATGCCTGTCCTTCTTGCTATATCCATTACACCTACGACAATTCCATGTTCTGCCTTCCTGTCCCCTTTAATGATTAATACCCTGTCTTTGTTTCTCGCTACTAAATCCTGTAAAACTTTTTCCAGTTGTTCCATTGTTAAGGGGGTGTCTCTATAAAAAATAGTTCCTTCTTTCGTTATGCTTACAAGGACTTCTTTTTCAGTTATTGTTTCAGATGTTGTTGCCTGAGGCAGATTAATTCTTATACCCGGCTGCATAATGAAACTTGATGTAAGCATAAAATAGATAAGCTGTAGGAACACAACGTCTATCAGAGGGGCGATATTCAATTCCCCCTTTGTAATTGAATAATGCCTTGGAAACTTCATATTATACTTCCTCTCCTTCCTCTGCCTTCAAAAAGAAAAGGATATCTATAAGCCGTGTGGCACTTTTTTCCATCTGAAGTATGATGTTATTAACCCTGCTTACAAAATAGTTATACGCCAGATATGCAGGAATAGCAACAGTAAGCCCTGCCACAGTTGTTACCAGTGCTTCCCATATACCACCTGCAAGTTCCCCTGGATTTACGAGCCCTCCCTTTGCTTCTATCACCATAAACGCCTTTATCAGCCCTGTAACCGTTCCTAAAAGTCCCAATAGAGGGGCTATGGTAGCAATGGTTGCAATAATCCCTAAATACTTTTCAAGGACAGGTATCTCATGGTTTGCAGCATCGTCTATGGACTCTTTTATCTCTTCTCTGCTTCTGTCCGACTTTAAAAGTCCTGCCTTTATAACCCTCGGAACAGGTTTGTCCTGCTCTTCACATAACTGCAGCGCTTCTTTTATCTTTCGCCTTTTCAGGAGTTCTTCTATTTCTTTTATGAACTTTTCATTGTCTATCTCCGCATTTTTCAGTGACAGCAGCCGCTCAATAACTATTGCCAGAGTCAGGACTCCGGCAAGAAGTATGGGTATCATTATTAACCCACCCTTAACGATAAGATTCCATAAACTCATCTATACCTCCGATTATTAAAAGAAAAACCTTATAAATGACATTATGTTTCTTCCTTCCGCAGGATATCCGGGTACCTTAAAATACTCTCTGTTTGCAATGTTATAAAACGCTATACCCCATTCCAGCAGATTTTCCTTTGTAAAAACGAGCTCTGTATTGATAATGGGAACACTTCCCAGTTCCGTATCTCCAAATCTCCTTTCCCCTGTGTAAGAAAGCCATAACGTCCCTCTCATATTTTTATAATTTCCTGTTAATCCTGTGTCAAAAACCTCTTCAGGATAATAATCTATATCTTCTGATAAGAACCGCTTTTCTCCCCTGAAAAACCACTTTATATAATCTGTAAGAGTATGCTGGAGTTCAAAGTTTAATGATGTCTGCCAGTACTGTATAGGATATGGTTCCAGCAAGCCATTTTTGTCAGCATCTGCCCATATATAAAAATTATCCCTGTAAGATGAAGATATGTCAAGGTATAAATCTGTATCTGTAAATTTTTTATGGAAGACAAGGGAGGCCTTATATTCCTCCTCAGGGGCAATCTTATAACCTATTATCTCTTTGTATTCGTCAGATATAACATCTCCGTAAAGGTCAGGGATTCTATAGGTGCCTGTGATATTTAATGTGCAGTTTTCGTTGATATTATATGTAAGCGCGGGTAGAAATCTTACACCATATCTTTCTATTACTTTTAATGTTCCGCCTATATTCAATCTTTCCTGTCTTACATATATGGACTGGTAGAATGATGTGGACGAAAAATTCTCATCAAATACATCATACCGCTCTATTCCTGTTTCAAATCGGGATGGTGATTTATCCATTACAATGTTTAAAGATGTAAAGTTTATTTCATCCGCATTATCTATCCTGTAAAAACGTTGGCTTATGGATGGGGTAAAAACCTCGTTTTTCAGGAAAGAAAAGGCAGTATTAAAGGATAGAAAATCCCTTTTGCTGTTAAAGGGATGGGCTTCAGGTCCCGGCAGTCCCAGAGAACCCTGTGTAAGCCCGAGAGAAAATCTACTATCAGAGTTATCTCTCTGGAAATTAAAGCCAATCTTCTGCCTCTGGCTATTATCTCTGTATCCACCATATAGCAGAGTTTCTAAATCAAAAAGATACTCTGATTTTTCTGTTATGGAATGGTAGGACAGTATATTCTTCATAGTGTCATAACTTCCCAGGGTAAGGGAGATATGCCCTCCATAAGGTTTCCATCCTGTCATACCCGCTGCCGATGTTCCCCCTATGGGTTCACGTATTTCAGGAATTGTGATATTGAACGAAGGAGAAGATAAAAAAAATAGCCGTGTTTTTTCAATCCGTATAGATTCTCCTGTAATCCTTTCTTCAGGCAGTTTTATTTCCTGAGAGAGCCCATTGACTACCAGCGATATCCAGATAAGAGTTAAAACGGAACATTTTATCTTCATTTCTTCAGACGTTTAAGGTTTTCCTCTGCAAGTTTTACCCAGTCAGGAAAGTTCGTAAAGAATGTGATTATCTCAAGGTACTTTTCCTGTGCTTTTTCTATCTCCCCTCGTTTCTCATATATACTGGCGAGATAATATGTCGCTTCCACCTTTTCAGATGGTTTAACGCTCTGGAGTTTTTCCAGGATATCCTTTGCTTTTTTGAAGTCCTTAAGAAGAAAAAGGGTCTTGCCATAGAGAAAAGAGATTGTTTCACTTTTTCTTTTTTCAAGGAAGTCCTCACAGAGTTGCAGTGCCTCATTAAGCTTACCCTGCTGTATCTTGCTGTCTATAAGCATCTCCATAGAGGTCTGATAGAAAGGGCTTTCAGAGAATCTGGTTGTAAGGTCGGAGAGGTATTTCTCAGATGCAGGATAATCTGCTGATTCATAGTATCTTTTCCCTGTGAAGAATAATATCTCATGGATATATTCGCTTTCAGGAAAGTCAATCTGTAACTTATCCCATGTCTTCATAGAATCATCAAAAAGGTTCTTTGTATAGTATGTATAGCCAAGCCAGAAATATGCACTCTCTTTTACATTATTACTTGCAGGCATATCAATGACTTTCCTGAAATATATTATAGAGTCCTCAAGTTTTCCCATATTGAAGTTCACAAAACCTAATTTGAGGTATACCTCAGCAAGATTTTTTTCTGCAGGTAGAAATTCAGATATCTCTTTAAGATATATCTCTGACTCAGTCCACTTTTCCTGAAGCATCTTTACATTTGCCAGTTCAGAAAGTACCCTGAAGTGTATATCTTCTTCCTCGCTGCCTTTTAGCCCTTCCAGAATAGAGACCGCTTTTTCAAGGTTGCCATTCCTTTTTTCAATAAGGGCTAACTGAAAGGATGCCCACACACTATATATGGTATCCGGAAATTCTTTTTTCACCCTGTTAAAAAAGTGTTCTGCAGTAGTATAATCCTTCTTATTGAAAAAACAGTCCCCTAATTTCAGGTAGATATCTGCAATAATCTCTTTATGCTCTATCATATTAGACAGGTCTGATGCACTTTTAAAAAGGTCCGACGCTCTATCAAAATTGTTTTCCTGATAATATGTAAGCCCTTCATAATACAATGCCTCAGGCAGGTATTCGGATGACCTGAAGTCAGTGGAGATTAGATTGAAAAGTTCTCTGCTTTGTTTGATGTTCCCCTCCTTGAATAGCGCAGTTGCCGTTGAAAATATCACCTGTGCTATCTGACTTTCAAGAAAGTTATCAGGAGAAAATCTGCTTTTGTATTCAGAATATAAAGATAGGGCAGATTTTAAATCATTTTTTTTTAGATATGCAAGTACAAGGTAGGACATAGCATCTTTGAGAAATTCAGATTCAGGTTTTTTCTTTATGATTAAGGTCAATGACTCTATTGCCTTATCTACTTCTTCAAGGTAGAGAAGATTGACAGCGTAGAGAAGACGTGCATAATCAATATCAGGTGCCCCAGGGTTTTCTTTAATATATTTTTCAATCTGTACATTTGATAGTGAATACATCCCTCTTTTATGTGCCTCGTATGCCATCTTTAAACGTCCAGATATATTTTCCTGAGGACTACATAAAAGCGAGAATCCAAAAAGAATAAAACAAACAAATACCCCTCTCTTTCTGAGTTTGGTATTCATTTCTCCTCTTTCATCTACCCGCAAAAACTTGTTCTGCGGAGATTAAGGGGAGGGAATACCCCTCCCCCTCATCCGTGTCTTTACCAATCTCAAGCTATATAGGAATGGCATCTCTGCCAGACCCTATCCGATATGACTGGTATGGTTTTTATACCTTTGTCACTTTTGATGCCTGAAGTCCTTTGTCACTGGATACGACTTCAAACTCAACAGTATCGCCTTCCTGGAGCGTGCGGTATCCATCTCCCACAATCGCGGAGTAGTGAACAAAGACGTCTTCTTTTCCGCCTTCCCGTTCAATAAAACCATATCCCTTGGCGTTATTGAACCACTTCACTTTACCTCTTTCCTTCGCCATCCTATTCCCTCCTTTCTTCAACCCCTGATGCTACGGTATCTTTATACATTCACAGATTACCGGATGCAGGGGGTAATAAATGAGACCAGATATTTTAAACAGATTAAGAGAGTTGCCCATCAGAATGGAAATCCATAATGGTAGGTTCCGAAAATTTTCTTCTTACTCCTCTTACTCCATAATAAATCCGTCTCATCTTTATCCTGCTTACCAATAATTCTTTCATATCTGCAAATTTCTGTCAAGTTTATTTTTTTTCTGGAGTTCTTCCTGTAGTTTACAGTAAATTTTATATGTCATTATAGCGTCTGCTTCAGCCCTGTGGGAACCGGATGTGTCTATGTTATAATATGCCGCTATGGTGGACAGTGAATTATTAGGGAAGCAAAAATGGTTCCTTGCTATGGCTAATGTATCAATAATTTTTATCCCGGAAAGTTCCAGTCCACATCGGCTCAATTCTTTTTTAAGAAATGGTATATCAAAATCCGCATTATGAACAAGAAGGGTCTTTTTGTTGATGATGTCCAGAACTTTTCCAGCAATATCTCTGAAAAAGGGAGCATCCTTTATCTGCTCATCTGTTATTCCGTGTATAGAGGAGACATCAGGCGGAATTCTTATTTCAGGATTTAATAAAGTAACCAGTTTTTCTATAATACGGCCTTCTTTTATTCTTATAAGCGCAATCTCTACTATCCTTCCTTCAACAGGGTCAAGCCCTGTGGTTTCAACATCAAGCACAACAAGTTCTGTTATATCTTCCATTATCCGACAAGTTTAAGATATTTTTCAGGGTCTTTCTCAAACTTCTCCTTACATTCAGGACTGCAGAAGTAATAAACCTTCCCATCTTTTTCTACTTTGTTTTTTGTTTCTTTCTTCAGCCACATCCTGCAGACAGCGTCTTTGTATTTCTTTATAGCCATAGATTTCTCCTCTCCAATAAAGATTTTACCACTATTTTTTGTATGTTTCAACCGGAATTAAAGTGAAAAATTTCCTTATATTAAACGGATATGGTTGGAGAATATCCACGGTTTTCCGTTAAGTTCTACTTCTATCCGGTATACACCGGGTATTTCCGGGGTAAATTTTTTGAGTTCTGTCTCCCCATTATATAATATCTTACCATTGCATACAATTTTTGTTTTTGCCTTGAAGGGATTTTTGATGTACAGTATGGTCCCGGCATATACCGTATCTCCCATTGTTTTTTCTCCATCTTCTGTTCCAAAGAAAAAGCCAGAACTATCAGCAAGTCCATCATTAGCAAAGAACAGATGCCCCTTCTTCAAACAATCCATTATCTTCTTTTTATCCTCCTGTGAGTCCCCTGCCAGTGGTTCTTTAAGGAGAAGGTGGTTTCTGAGACCTTTAAATATGTTGTGATATCTGAAACTCTTATTTATATCAAGGAGCTGAAATAAAAATGGAAGAGGATGTATATCAAGTCCTGCAATTCCCACAACCTTCCTTTTAAGTGATATTGTATCCCATAGATAGAGAACTTTGCCTGCAGGTCCTCTAAGATTTTCAGGGAATGTAAAGTATCTTAAAGGCAGGTTATATATCCTTGTATATCTTGCCCAGTCAAAGAGCATAGACCACACCTCAATCCCTGTAAATCCATCTATCTCCCAGTTTTCCCAGAGATATTCTTTTTTGAACAGGAAGAGTTTATGAAATCCGTCAGGATGTGCGATAAAGGATACAATATCAGATGTGCTTATTTCAAAGAAAATATCTTCTACTGTATCTTTATTCCCATACCACCTCTTCCCGCCTATAACAAGCAGGTGGTTCTGTTTTTTACGGTCATCTGTCTCTTCTCCTGTGAGCACAAGGGTCTTCCCATAATAACCTTCTTTGTTAAATGTCTTTTCGTGTTTTAAAAAAATTTTTTTCGGTGTATGGTTGTTTACAACAATAAAGTCAACACCTGCCATCTCACCTGCTTTTCCAAGTGAATTAATCCTCTTATCTAATTCCCTTAAGGGAAAGTGTATGTGGATGCATCCCCTGACTTCTGTATATTCTGGCATAGTATTAATAATCCAAAAGTAAATCTGTTCGTTGATAAAATCTAATAACTGTTAAATCGCTTGACATAGCGTTACTTTTCAAGTATTATAACACAAAATTTGGCCCCATCGTCTAGAGGCCCAGGACAGATGGTTCTCAGCCATCAGACACGGGTTCGAATCCCGTTGGGGCTACTTTTTCATTGACTCTATTGCATGTATAATCCGCTTTCTTAAGTCCTGTATATTTATGGTGTTAAATCTTCTATCAATAAACAGGTTTACCCCTTTAAACAGCCCTTTTTTTATAAGGATTTCCTGGTGTCCCTTCCTTCCTGCCAGTCCTTCAATGGTCAGATAGCCATTGTTTATTGTTACCCTGCCTGCTATCATCCCATACGGAAAGTCAGAAGTTCCGAAACTTTTTATTGCACTCCCACCGGAAAGCGATGCTATAACTTTTATTGCTCCAAAGTTCATCAACTGTTTTACTCCCTTCTTTTTCCTTGACCGAAAGGTAATTTCCAGGTCAGGTTCTGGCTTATTTATAGAGCCGTTGCCTTCTGCATCAAGGATACCTGAGACATAAATATCTTCATTTAGTGCATGAACCAATCTTGAAATGTTGATATCCTTTATCCTTATTTTGAACGATACAGGAGGTTTATCGCACAGTTCTTCTATGTCATATGTCAGAAGGCCATTTCCTCCATAGAAAGAGAATGAAATATATCCCTGTGTAATATCAGTAAGTTTTCCTTTCACATTATCAGCTGAAAGTTTATAAAAAGAGACACTCTCTGCACCGAACTGATTTTCTGTGAGGTCTATGTAGAAATTCTGGAACGCATAGTTAAGAAAGGTAAGGATTTCTGTTTTAAGAGATAACTCTCCGCTCAGACGGATTTTTTTTTTACTTTTTCAATATTAAAGTTTTTCATAGATACAGAACCACCACTCACAGAGATATTATATTTGAGCCGTATATCTTCAGGGATAAGCTTCAAAAGGTCTTCCAGTGGCATATTCTGTGTTTCAAAATTCAGGTTAAAGTTCTCCTTATCAATAAAGCCATTAAATAGAATCTGCCCACCTTCACCATTCAGAAGTTTCCCGTCTTCAATATCGATTTTTCTTTCTTTGATGTTATGTATACCCTTTACAAAAGCAGTGAATTTATTTCCTTCTTGTCATAGACACACAGATCGTTACCACCCTTTTCAGAAAAATTTATGACTAATTGAGAAGAAATTTTGTCCAAGATTATAGGAGGAAAACCACAGAATTCTATAGGTATTTTATATCCAGATTCTTTTAATTTCTCATAAGGTGTTTTACCATTCATTTTATCCCCAAAGTGAGGTCTACCTGTATTATACCAGTATATCCATTTTCCTGCAAAATTCAAAAATTCTTCCTCATTTTTTATCTCTAAAAGGTATGGCAAATAAAATTCCTGGTCATCTATCCCATGGCTTCTTTCTACTCTTCCTTGATACCCTTTCCTTCCTTTTGGACATCTTTTTAATCTGGCTCCTAATGGCCTATAGTAAATATTATCTAATTTCTCCAACTTCTCTGGATTGTCTCCTCCAAATTCCTGACCCCAATCTTCCTGCCACAATATCTCTTCTTTTATACCAAATGCCCTTATCCAATTCATAACTAAAATTACAAAAGCCAAACCATTTGTCTGATGAATTCTATAACTATAGCATAAAAATCTTAATCTTGTCTTGCCTTCTAAAAATGTCCACTGGTATCTAGGTAATCTATTTCTCCAAAGGTGTGTAAAAATCTTTGTCCCAAGAGTCCCTTTGTCGTATATATCTTTTGTATCAACCTGTGCAAGACAAAATGGTTTATCCTGGTCATATACCCAAACCCCAGGATAAAATACCTTCCTCTTCTTTTTATCCTTTGTTAAATTGTTCCTCCTTAAAATCTTACCAACTGTACTCTCAGACAATTTTATCTTCTCATCCTTCCACAAAAAATAACAAATCCTCCTTTTACCATAATTAGTTTCTTCCCTTATCTTTATTACTTTCTCTTCTATCTTTTTTGCTATTTTTCTGGGAGAATTTTTTGGTTTTCTGGATAGGTCTAAAAGTCCTCCTTCTCCTTTCCCTTCCCACCTTTTTATCCATTTTCTTACTACATTCCTTGAAGTACCCCATAAATAAGCAGTCTTTTTAATACTTCCTGTATTTTGATAACTCTCTATTAACATCTTTCTTGCCTCTAATTTGTCTATTTCCCACATTTTCTTATATAATATCTCCATGGCCGGTATACCTCCTTTACCAGCATATTAAAATGCTGGTTTATATCAAAATTCGGTATGCCGGCTATTTTAATTAATTTTTCAAAATTAGTTAAGTGGGGGTGGTAACGATCTCTATAACCATTTACTTTTATCTCTTGACAGTTTCTATTTAAAGG
>Ga0209204_1003578_pt1 | contig 11329 bp, 8 predicted proteins | sample AD_JPNMR2_MetaG_FD_184425 | JGI IMG/M metagenome (GOLD analysis project Ga0209204, IMG submission 184425) | Active sludge microbial communities of municipal wastewater-treating anaerobic digesters from Japan - AD_JPNMR2_MetaG (SPAdes) (version 2) | ecosystem: Engineered > Bioreactor > Anaerobic >... | reverse complement strand
GACCTCCTTTCAAAATTGATAAGAAATGTTTAAACCTAAACTTGTATCTTCAACGGTATTTGTTTTTTCAAAACTTACATATATACTGTTCCACATAGCTCCTTCAAGAGCAGGAAAATTAAAAGAGATCTTTGCATTTAAATTACTTCCTCCTCCAAAATAATAGAGATATTTTATCATACTCTCTATATTTATATAATTAGATATCAAAAATTGGATTTTTAGTCCCAAATCCAACTTACTTTTTCCAAAAGAATTATAAAAATAACCAAGAGTATATTCTGGGAATATATTAGAGCTTATAGGAATGCTTAAGGAGATTTCTCCTCCAAGATCTCCTGGCTCTAAGGGACAAAAAGATACATTTTCAGGATTGAGATATCCTAATAAGAGTTTTATTCCCATACTTCCCATAGAAAGCTCTCCATTTACCATAGTACTTGGATAAAGATAGGAATTTTTTAGAAGTAGATTAACCTCTTGAGTAAGGGTAAGATTTCCTAATGGTAAGGCTGTCCTATCTGCTAACATGATATCTAAGGAGTAGTTTTCTTCAGAAAGCTGAGGCTGAAAAGATAAGAGAGAAAAATTAGCAAAGATATTTTTTGTAAAGACTCTATACCACCCCAGAGCTTTAATAGGAATATAGGAGGATGAGTGCTTTGAAGAGGAGCTATAATCAAATATACGAGAGCCATTTCCCGATATATAGTAGATCTCATCATTTGCTATATAAACTCCAAGCTGGTAGCCCTTAAAAGATAAACTATTTGTCAAAAGATTAAGTCCAGGATAAAAACTGCCTAATAAAACCTTTATATATGGGGTTTGAAGTAAAAACTTGTAGGAAACTAATGTGCTTAAGCTGTTATAAGCCAAGCTTGCTCCTATACCAAGGTCATCACTCCACCATTTTTCATAAGAAAGGCTAAAATCTTGTCCATAGTTTGAGTTTACTTCAGTATTAAACTCTAAATTTCCTGACTCTTGAGCATAAGAAAAGGAAAATAATAATAAAAAGACTAATGAGAGATATAAAAGTCTTCTCATAAACCCCTCCTAATTTGACAATATTCATAATTCTTTTTATAATCCAAAAAAAGGATTTAAGCAAGCCTACAAAATGGAAAAACAGAGAAGAGATGCTTTATTTATATTAATCCTTTTTATATTGGATATGATTATCCTTTTTTCTTCTCTTCCTTTAGGATATTTTATCCGTTTTAATATCATTTCTAAAATCCCTGTTTTTTTTGTTTCAATAGACGAGATACCTCAGTTTTTCCCTTACTATTTTTTTTTAAATATTATCCTTTTTATCACATGGCTTCTCATATTTTTGCTTTATAGAGTATATTCCATTAAAAATCTTTTTTCTTTTTATCCTGTAATTAATGCATTGACATTGGGATTATTTCTTGTTTCTTCGCTATCTTTTTTCTACAGAGATTTTTCTTACTCAAGGCTTGTATTTATTTTAACATGGATTTTAGCTATGGTTTTGAGCTTTTTGGCAAGAATAGTCTTATCTCTTATAAGGGCATCCATTTCTAAGAGAGAAGCTTCAAGAGTTCTTATTATAGGAGAGAATGAGACTTCAGATATCATTAGAAATTTCTGGGAGAAGAATCCTCGTCTTAATTATAAAGCTGTAAAGATTTTAGATGATATAGATAACATTTTTGAAACTATAGAGGATCTAAATATTCAAGAGATCCTAATAACAAAACCTATTAAAAATGAAGATCTTATTAAGTTTTTAGATTTAAAAAGAAAATATGGGATATCCATAAAAATAGTTCCTGAAAGCTACCTTCTCTTTGGAAGAAAGATTGTTTTTGATGAGATCAGTGGTATTCCTATAGTAGAAGTAGAAGTTTCTAACTTGGAAGGTATTCAAGGATATATTAAGGAGATCATAGATTTTGTTTTTGGTGCTTTGGGGCTTATAATTTTTTCTCCTCTCTTCTTCATTATTGCCTTTCTTATAAAACTTGATTCTGAAGGACCTGTTTTTTATAAACATTTAAGAGTAGGAAGATATGGGAGACCTTTTTATCTGTGGAAGTTTAGGACTATGTATAAAGATGCTGATAAGATTCTTGAGAGGCATCCTGAACTTAAGACAGCTTTTGACAAAGATTTTAAACTGAAAAGAGATCCCAGAATAACAAGAGTAGGAAAATTTTTAAGAAAGTTTAGTCTTGATGAGATTCCTCAACTTTTTAATATTATTAAGGGAGAAATGAGTATTGTTGGTCCAAGACCTGTAACCTTTAAAGAATTAGAGAAATATGGAGAATTTGCAGAAGAAATATTGAGAGTGAAGCCTGGGCTTACAGGACTCTGGCAAGTGAGTGGTAGAAGTGATGTAGATTATTCAAGGCGAGTCCAACTTGATCTTTACTATATTCAGAACTGGAGTATTTTGTTAGATTTAAAAATTATAATGAGGACTATTCCATCAGTTTTACTCGGTAAAGGTGCTTATTAATTTATGCTATAATTTTTAAATGGTGAAAAAGATGGAAGAAGATCTTCTTAAAGAGATGGTTTTAGTTTTGAATAGTAATTATGAACCCCTTGATGTTTGTAAAGTAAAAAGGGCAATAAGTCTTATTGTTCAAAAGAAAGCAGAAACTGTTGAGACAAATACTGGTGTTGTAAGAAGCGCATCCTTGAAGCTTGAAGTACCTTCAGTTATAAGACTTCTTTATTATGTTAAGAAACCAAAATTGGAGCTAAGACTTTCAAGGAAGGGAATACTTTTGAGAGATAATTATACTTGTCAGTATTGTGGAAAAAGGGGTGGAGATATGACTATAGATCATGTTATTCCAAAACGTCTTGGTGGAAAGTCAGTATGGGAAAATCTTGTTTGTGCATGTAAAGAATGTAATCATAAAAAAGGTGATAAGACTTTGGAAGAAGCAAATATGAAGTTGATTCATGAACCAAAGGCTCCTAAACATGTGTATTATTTTAGATTAACGAGGTATTTAGAGGAGGAGAAAAATGAAGGTTGGAGAAAGTATTTCTTTATGGATTTCTAATGTTTTAAAAAATTTACCTTCTGCTTTACTTTCTTTAGTTATTGTTTATGTTTCTTACAAGATTATTTTTAAATTTGTAGTAAATGCTATTGAGAATAAAGTAGAAAAGGAATCCATTGAAACAAGGAAGAAAACTCTTTTAACTATAAGAATTTTGTTAGCAAAGATAATTAAATATGGATTTGTTATTATTGCGGCACTTATTATTCTATCTACTTTTGGCATAGAGACAAAAAATATTCTTGCCAGCTTAGGAATTCTTTCTCTTGCTCTTGCCTTTGGTGTTCAAAACTTAGTTAAAGATTTAGTTTCAGGATTTTTTTTACTTCTTGATAGAGCTATTAATGTGGGAGATTATATTGAAGTTGGGAGCATGAGTGGAACTGTTGAAGATATTTCTATAAGAACTGTAAAAATAAGGGCTCTTGATGGAGGTTTATATACAATACCTAATGGGCAGATAAGTACTATAAAAAATTATGGGGTAGATTATAATATTGCAGTGGTTAACCTTTTATTTCCCGTAAGTATTTCTCCAAATGAGGGGATATCCTTAGCTAAGAATGTATCAAATGAGATTAAGACCAATAATAAAAATGTTATAGAAGAACCTCAAGTGCTTGGAATTACAGAGTATGGAGGTGGTAAGTATAAAGTAATAGTTACTACTAAAACTTTACCTGGGAAGAGTCGGGAGATAGAGAGAGAGTTTAATCGTATTTTCTTAATTAAATTAGAAGAGTTAGGATTGATTCAAAAATTATAATGAAGGGAGAGTCGTAAGTGTGGCATGAATTATCAAAGGAAGAGGTTCTATCAGAGCTCAAAGTTGATCCCGAATTAGGTCTGACCCAAGAAGAGGTAGTAGCAAGGCAACAAAAATATGGAAAGAATGTTCTTCCCGAGAAACCTCCTGAAGGCTTTTTAAGAATCTTTATAAGGCAGTTTAAAGAATTTCTAACAATTATTCTTCTTATAGCTACTTTAATCTCATTTATATTAGGAGAAAGTAAAGATGCTATTGCTATTCTTATCATTGTTCTTATAAATGCTCTTTTAGGAAGTTTTCAGGAGTATAAGGCTGAAAAAACCCTTTCTTCTCTTAAAGCCCTCACATCTCCTACAGTTAAAGTTTTAAGAGATAAAGAAGTAGTAGAAATTCCTATAGAAGATTTAGTACCCGGAGATGTAATATTTGTTGAAGAAGGAGAAAAAATCCCAGCTGATGTGAGATGGACTAAGACAAGTAATTTACAGGTAGATGAATCTATTTTAACAGGAGAATCAGAAGCAGTAAGGAAAGATGCTGATTTTATTGCAGAGAAAGAGAGCTCCTTAGGTGATCAATTGAATATGGGATTTAAAGGTACCACAGTGCTATCTGGCAGAGGAGAAGGAGTTGTAGTAAATACAGGTATAAATACTGCTTTGGGCAATATCGCAAAAATGCTTTCTGAAATTAAGGAAGAACCTACACCACTACAGAGGGAATTAGCAAAATTAGGGAAGCAGCTCTCAATTCTTATACTTGTTTTAGTCTTTATACTTCTTGGTATAGGTATAGTACAAGGAAGAGATTTCTTTGAGATGTTTTTTACATCAGTAAGTCTTGCGGTAGCTGCTATTCCTGAAGGACTTCCTACAGTAATTACTATTCTTCTTGCCTTAGGTGTTCAAGAAATGGCACGAAGAAAAGCTGTGGTCAGAAAACTCTCTGCAGTGGAAGCTTTAGGTGCTACTTCAGTAATATGTACTGATAAGACAGGCACTCTTACAGAGAATAAGATGGAGCTTGTAAAAATCGGACTTCCTAACGGAAGGATTTGTGAAAAAGATGATTTTGAAGAGCTAAAAGAAGAATTGAAAGATATATTTTTAATCTCTTTTTTAGCAAGTAATGTAAGAAAAAAACAGGATGGGACTTTTGTAGGAGATCCTTTAGAGGTTGCTATATGCAGAAATTATGAAAATCTTTACTCTGTTCCTTTTTATTTCTGGAAAATTGATGAAATTCCCTTTGATTCTATAAGGAAACGAGTAAGTGTATTGTATAAAAATGAGAATGATGGAAGATATGTACTTGCAGTAAAGGGAGCAGGAGAGGAAATTTTAAAGAGAAGTAAGTTCTATCAGGTTGAAAGAAAAATTTATGAGCTTTCCGAAGAAAAGAGAAAAGAGCTTCTTGAAGAGCAGAATAATCTTGCAAAAGAGGGCTTAAGAGTTTTAGGGGTAGCACAGAGAACTTTAGAAGATATACCCTCAAAGGATCTATGGGAGGTAGATTTCACTTTTTTAGGATTTATAGCCTTTCTTGATCCTCTTAGAGAGGGTGTAAAAGAGGCAATTGATGAGTGTAAGAAGGCAGGAATTCGTCCTATTATTGTTACAGGAGATTATCTCTTAACTGCAAAGAAGATTGCAAAAGATTTAGGAATTGATGTAGATAACGGAGATTTATATGGTGGAGAAGAATTACAGAAAATAGGTTTTGATAATATTTCATGGGATAATGTGGTAGTTTTTTCTCGTGTACTCCCAGAGCATAAGATGGATATTGTGAGAAAATTAAAAGAACGTGGAGAAATTGTTGCTATGACAGGAGACGGGGTAAATGACGCTCCTGCTTTAAAAATGGCAGATATCGGAGTAAGTATGGGACAAAGAGGTACTGATGTGGCAAGAGAGGCATCAGATTTGGTGCTTCTTGATGATAGTTTTGCTACTATTGTTAAAGCAGTAGAAGAGGGAAGAAGAATTTTTGATAATATAAGGAAAGTTACTTATTATCTTCTTTCATGTAATTTTAGTGAGATTTTGGTGGTAAGTATTAGTATCTTTTTTGGATTTCCTTTACCTCTTACCCCTTTAGAACTTTTATGGATAAATTTAATTACTGATAGCTTTCCTGCTCTTGCCTTAGGAGCTGAGCCTCCTGAAAAGGATATAATGAATAGGAAACCAAGAAGAGTAAATGGAGGAATCCTAAACAAAAATCTTTGGAAGAGAATAGTTTGGGATGGAATTCTTATGGGGATAGCATCTTTTATCTTGTTTCTGATAGGTTTGCAAGAAAATGATCTTAATTTAGGAAGGACAATGGTCTTTTCTGGTTTAGTTTTTGCTCAAATTTTTCAGGCTTTGAGGTTTTCATTGAGGAGGATGAAAAATATACTAAAAGAGGCATTCTCAAATAAATATCTAAGCCTTGCAGTTATTTTCTCTATCGCTGTACAACTTTTAGTTCTGTTTACTCCTTTGGGAGTGAGATTTTTTAATTTAAAAATTTTATCTTTTAATGAATTTCTTTTAGTCTTGCTCATAAGCTTAATTCCAATCTATGAATTCATAGGAGAAAGAATTTATGAAAAGATTTCTAAGAGAACTTCTAATTTATAGTATAAGTTTCTTGATTATAGCTTTTTTAACAAGTCAGCTCTTCTCTTTAGAGAAGGTACCTGTGTTACCGAAATCCGATGAAAAGGTAGCTACGGAAACTGCACCTTTAAATGTACAGAATACTTATACTGTAAAAGAACAGATAAAAAGTACAAATACTGTATCACAAGGGCAAAAAAAAGAGGATATCCCTTCCAGTTCTATTACACAAACCCAATCTGTTACTCAAACTCAGACTATATATGAAGTTAAAGTGGGAGATACTACAATAGGTATAGCAGAAAAATTTGGAGTTGACTGGAGAGAAATTGCCAAAATTAATAATTTAAAAGACCCTAACTATTTAGTAGTGGGGCAAAAATTAATTATACCTTCTAAATGAGTTTTTAATTACTTGTCTATAAAAAGTTTATTTGATATAATCTATTCAAGGGATGCGGACGTAGCTCAGTCGGTAGAGCGAGGGACTGAAAATCCCTGCGTCGGTGGTTCGATTCCGCCCGTCCGCACCACTAAGGGTGGGGAGAATAGTTAAAGTTTTGAAGATAAAGATTTTAAATAAGGTTCTTCAGATAGTTTATGAACTCCTGAGCGCCCGTAGCTCAGAAGGACAGAGCAGCGGTTTCCTAAACCGCGGGTCGGGGGTTCAAATCCCTTCGGGCGCACCAACTATGAATCTTCATGTATCTACCCTATGCTTCAATATAACACGCTTGGAGGTGGTATTCTATTCGTACTAGTTTTATTATTTTCTTTAAAATTCAATACAGGTTTTTAAGGAGGTAGGAGAAATGGCAGAGGTAAAATTGGAAAATGTAACCAAAAAATTTGGAGAGGTAGTAGCTGTTAATAGTGTAAATCTTGAGATCCAAGACAAAGAGTTTATTGTTCTTGTGGGTCCTTCAGGATGTGGAAAAACTACTACTCTGAGAATGATTGCGGGTCTTGAAGAAGCTACAGCTGGTGGGATCTATATTGATGGTAAGCTTGTAAATGATGTTCCACCTAAGGATCGTGATATTGCAATGGTTTTCCAGAACTATGCTCTCTATCCACATATGACAGTGTATGACAATATGGCTTTTGGTCTTAAACTTAGAAAATATCCTAAGAGTGAGATTGATAGAAGAGTAAAAGTAGCAGCAGAGATGCTTGGGATTGAAAATCTTCTTAAGAGAAAGCCAAAAGAACTCTCTGGTGGACAGAGGCAGCGTGTGGCTTTAGGGCGTGCTATCGTACGTGAGCCTAAGGTATTCTTGATGGATGAGCCTCTTTCTAACTTAGATGCTAAGTTAAGGGTACAGATGAGAGCCGAGCTTAAGAAACTTCAAAGAACACTTGGAGTAACTACTATTTATGTAACCCACGACCAAACAGAAGCTATGACCATGGGAGATAGAATTGTAGTTATGAAGGATGGCGTAGTTCAGCAGGTAGATGATCCTCTTACGGTTTATGAAAAACCTAATAATATCTTTGTGGCAGGGTTTATTGGTAGTCCTCCTATGAATTTTATAGATGCAACCTTGTCTTCTGATGCAAAAAGTCTTGATCTTGGAACACTAAAGTTGGGTCTACCAGCAGATATGCATAGCTTTGTGGCTGAACAGGCTAAAGATTATTTAGGAAAGAAAGTTATACTTGGGGTGCGTCCAGAGCATATTTATGAAGTAAGCTTAATTAAAACTGAAGACCTTATTTCAGAATCTGTGGCAGATATGAAAGTTGAAGTTTTGGAACCTATGGGTACTGAAGTATATCTTTATCTTATAAACGGACCTGTCAATGTTGTAGCAAGAGTAAGTTCTGAGACAAAGGCAAGGATGGGTGAGAATGTTAAAGTAATGTTTGATGTTAGAAAGATGCACCTCTTTGATCCTGTATCTCAGGTGGCAATAATATAGTAGTATGGTAAAAAAGGGGGTTATAAAGAGATTAAGAAGGGGGATATTTATATCCCCCTTCTTATATATAAATTAACTAACATGTGTTAGTTAAATAGGAGGTTAAAAATGAGTGTAGAGAGATTTTTTAATTTAGTTCTTCACTCACATCTTCCTTATATAAAAAAAGCAGGAAGATGGCCATTTGGAGAGGAATGGTTTTTTGAAGCCATGCTTGATACCTATATACCCCTTTCTATAGCTTTCTATAGACTTACTGGAAAAGGCATTAAGTGGAATCTTACCCTTGGAGTTACTCCTGTGCTTGCAGAACAGATGACAGATCCCTATATGATATATGAAACTGAAGAGTATATTAAAGAAAGAATAGACTTAGCTAAGGAGGACTATGAAAGTTTTAAAAAAGAAGGAATGAAAGAAGCAGAAACTGCAAAGTTTTATGTAGAACATTGTGAAGAGATTCTGGACTATTTTCAAAACAAATTTTCAAGAGATATTTTGGGATATTGGAAAAAGCTTCAAGAAGAAGGGTATCTGGATATTTTGACAAGTTCTGCCACTCATGCTTATCTTCCTTTATTAAGAAGAGACTCTTCAATTTATGCTCAGCTTTTAATTGGAAAGGAAAGCTATGAAAGAAATTTTGGAAGAAGTCCTAAGGGGATATGGCTTCCTGAATGTGCTTATAGACCTGGAATAGAGAGCTTTCTTGAGAAGTTAAATATTAAATACTTTTTTGTAGATACCCATACCATACTTGGAGGAGAACCTTTGGATTACCCTTATTTTACTAAGAAACAGATAATTGATAAAACAGTGTTCAAGCCATATCTTGTTTCTAAAAGTAATGTAGCAGTTTTTGGTAGAGATAGTAGGACTAGTCTACAGGTTTGGTCTGCAGATTGGGGATATCCTGGAGACGGAGTATATAGAGAATTTCATAAAAAGGCAGAAAGTTCTGGAATTCAATATTGGAGAATTACAGATAAGAGTAAATCCTTAGGTGAAAAAGATGTTTATGACCCTGAAATAGCTAAAAGTAGAGCTTATGAACATGCGAGACATTTTGTAGGGATCCTTGAAAATGATGTAAAGGAAAAAGGTATTATCACTTCTATGTATGATACAGAACTTTTTGGACACTGGTGGTTTGAAGGGGTACTATTCTTAGAGAGAGTTTTTGAACTTCTGGCAGAGAGCGAGAAGGTAAAAAGTATTAATACAAGCTTAGCTCTTGAGGAAGTTATCCCAGATGAAAGGATTGAGCTTCCCGAATCTTCTTGGGGAAGAGGTGGAAAACACGAGGTTTGGTTAAATGATGAGACGAAATCTATATGGGAGAAGATTTATTTAATAGAAGAAAAAATGGAGAATTTAGTAGCCTCTTTGGTAGATGCGCTTCCTTTTTGGAAAAGGAAAGTTTTAAAACAAATGGGTAGAGAAAAACTTCTTCTTGAAAGTAGCGACTGGCCTTTCTTAATTACCACAGGACAAGCTAAGGAATATGGGTTTGAAAGATTTCATAGACATCACGAAAATTTTGAAACTCTCTATAGATATTTGGACAATAAAGAGATATCTGTTGATGAATTTAATTTTTTGAAGAAACTTGAAAATACCGATTCACTGTTTCCATTTATTGATTATAAGACTTTTGAGAAGAGGTAAAAAGATGGAAAAAGGAATATATTTTGCTATGGGACTTCATAATCATCAACCTGTAGGTAATTTTGATTTTGTTATAGAGAGAGCTTATCAGATGTGTTATAAACCGCTCATTGAATTTTTTCTTGAACATCCTAAATTTCCTTTTAGCATACACTTCTCAGGATATCTTTTACTATGGCTTGAAAGAAATCATTCAGAATATTTTGATACGCTTAAGACTCTTTCTGAAAGAGGGCAGATAGAGTTTTTAAGTGGGGGATTTTATGAACCTATTTTGCCTATAATTCCTGATGTGGACAAAATAGCTCAAGTTAGAAAATTAAATGATTACATTTATAATAAATTCGGGCAAAAGCCTAAAGGTATGTGGCTTGCAGAAAGAGTGTGGGAACCTCATCTTGTGAAATTTATTGCGGAAGCAGGAATTGAATATATTATTGTAGATGATGCCCATTTTCTTTCCGTAGGATTAAAAGAAGAAGATCTCTTTGGTTATTATTTAATGGAAGAGCAGGGATATACAGTATCGGTTTTCCCTATTAGTATGAAGCTTCGTTATATTATACCCTTTGCAGAACCTCAAGAGACGATTTCCTATTTGGATAGATTTGTCTCTTTTGAAAAGGATAAGATTGCTGTTTTATTTGACGACGGAGAAAAATTTGGTCTTTGGCCTGATACTTATAAAACTGTATATGAAGATAAATGGTTAGAAAGATTTTGGAATACTTTACAAGAAAATTCTTCATTAGTAACACCTGTTAATTTTTCTGAGTATATGCAAAAGTTCCCTCCTTTAGGAAGGATCTATCTTCCCACTGCTTCTTATAGGGAAATGATGGAATGGGTGCTCTTTCCTGAATCCCAATTAATTTTAGAAGAGTTTACAGAGAAGATAAAAAATGAAGGTAATTGGGAAAGATATGCACCTTTTGTAAAAGGTGGATTTTGGAGAAACTTTCTTGCAAAATATGATGAGTCAAATCATATGCATAAAAAGATGTTGTATGTTAGGAAAAAGATTGATGGTATTAAAGATGATAAAGTAAAAGAACTTGCATTAGAAGAGATTTGGCAGGGTCAAGCTAATGATGCTTACTGGCATGGGATTTTTGGTGGACTTTATCTTCCTCACTTAAGAACAGCTATTTATGAGCATATTATAAAGGCAGAGAATTTAATAGATAAATATCATAATAATTGTGAGGTAAATAGTAAGGTTTTAGATATGGACTGTGATGGAAGAGAAGAGGTTATTGTGGAATCAAAAGATTTCAATCTATATTTCTCTCCATCTTTTGGGGGTTC
>Ga0209204_1003561_pt1 | contig 11378 bp, 7 predicted proteins | sample AD_JPNMR2_MetaG_FD_184425 | JGI IMG/M metagenome (GOLD analysis project Ga0209204, IMG submission 184425) | Active sludge microbial communities of municipal wastewater-treating anaerobic digesters from Japan - AD_JPNMR2_MetaG (SPAdes) (version 2) | ecosystem: Engineered > Bioreactor > Anaerobic >... | reverse complement strand
GTAGCTGTATTTCCCCAGCTGGCGGCAACGGTAACCGTAGTTCCAGGGGTGGCTTTTCCCCAAATGGGAACCTCCATTTGTTGCTGGAGTACCATATGGTCGGCAAAAAATGCCGGAAGCCATAGCTCTTCAGCTTGCATGACTACAGGGAATGCAAATAATAGCATTATTCCCATAAGGACCTGTCTAATACCAGATGTTTTCCAGAGTGGCGTAAGTATTCTCCTGTAACATCTGCATGATGCAAAATAACCTGCCTTTTTCATAGGACCGTCTTTTATATGTTTAAAAAAGGTTGTAATTAAATTAAAAAAACAAGGAAAAAATTTTAAACATTAAAAGTATGCTATTTTGCATGAAAATGCATAGTTTTTTCGTAGAAAATGCCATAAATTATCAATTGTAGCCCCTAATGGATACATTTAGCATCCGTTTAATCCTGGTTTGAGGCTGAAAACCGAGCTTTTGCATAGTAAATTTTAATATCCGGAATCTCTCGATGGGATTAGTATAATAAAAAGAAATGGACGACACTAAAAGTATCTCAACACCTATGGGTTGGTTAATGTCTTGTTTGCCTCTTGCTTTGTATGTGTAAAATAAATTTAATATGTTTGTTTAACATTATTAAAGTGGATTTAGGGAGGATAATGGTAACAATCCATGCAAGTCTATCCCACACAATAGATGCAAAAATAGAAAACCAGGATATCACTACTTAGCAAATTTATCTTTCCTTTGCCGATGAATGGGCAGGTAAAAGTAAAAGGTGAAGAAAAGGAACAATAAGCAATGATTGTCGGGCTGCAGGCAAAATATGGGAAATGCATATCTTTGCATGTATGAAAACTGAAGTAAATGTAAATACCAGCATGCTCACCTGGGCTATCACCCGGGCAGGGTATGATGTGCCAACATTTGCGCAAAAATTTCCGAAGATAGTAGATTGGATCGAAGGGCAAAAAAAACCCACCGTTAAACAACTCGAAGAATTTTCTAAAAAAGTCTATCTCCCTTTTGGTTATCTTTTTTTGCCACAACCCCCGCAGGAAAAATTGCCTATTCCTTTTTTTCGCACCAACGGTAATCAGGTCGATAAAGTCAGTATCAATGTGTATGATACTATTCTGTTGCTCCAACAGCGGCAGGATTGGTTAAAAAACTACCTTAAAGAAAATGATTTTCCGCCATTGCCTTACGTTGGTAAATTCCATAATAGCAATGATGTAAAGGCTATTGTGGTGGATATTCGCCAAACGTTACAGTTGTCTGAGAATTGGGCAAGCCGATTCAAAACATGGCAGGAAGCTCTTGACTATTTGGTTGTGCATCTTGAAGATAAAGGAATCATCACCATTTTCAACGGAATTGTTGAAAACAATACGCACAGACCTATTCCTGTGGACGAGTGCAGGGGTTTTGTTTTGGTAGACGAGTATGCACCGTTCATGTTTGTGAACAATTCCGATTTCAAATCGGCGCAGATGTTTACCATTGTCCATGAATTGGCTCATATATGGACAGGTCATAGTGCAGGTTTCGATTTTAGAACATTGAAGCCCGCAAACGATCCGATAGAAATTCTTTGCGACAAAATAGCTGCAGAATTCTTGGTTCCTGAGCGAGCATTTGATGAGATGTGGAATCTTCATCCCAATGATTTTGCTCATGTTTCTCGCTATTTTAAAGTAAGTGAAATTGTAGTTGCCCGCAGAGCATTAGATACAGGAAAAATTAGCAAAAGGGAGTTTTTTATATTTTATAATGAATATTCCAAGCGTGAATTCTCTAAAAAAGAAAATCAAGGTACTGGAGGCGATTTCTATGCAACCACAAAAAAGCGAATTAGTATCACATTTGCAAGTCATGTTTATCAGGCAGTAAAATCCGGTAAGTTATTGTATCGAGATGCTTATAAGCTCACAGGCTTAAAGGGTGAAACCTTTGAACGTTTCTTTTCTGAGCACCTATAGCCCCAATGCTGGTATATGTGTTAGATAGTAACTTCTTTATTCAGGCGCATCGGTTTTATTATCCGATTGATGTTGCTACTGGATTTTGGAATAAAGTCCGGCAATTGGCCGTAGATGGCAGAGTTATTAGTATTGACAAGGTAAAAAAAGAGCTATACTATAACGATGCATTAGAAGAATGGTGCAGAAACAATTTGCCTGCAAACTTTTTCAGAGACACTTCGATGGTAATGGAAGAGTATGCGAAGGTGGTGGTGTGGGCAATGTCGAAAAGCAATCATTATTTACCCGGCGCTTTAGAAGAGTTTTTAAATGCTGATGAAGCTGATGCTTTTTTAGTGCTTATTGTCTTGCAGACCCAGCTAACAGAATTGTAGTAACGCAGGAAGTTAGCGAGCCCAATCGACAGAACAAAGTTAAAATTCCAGATGCATGTATCGCATTGGGAGTTTCATATGTAAATACCATTGAAATGTTCAGGCAATTAGGAGAAACGTTTTAGTCTAAGTAGAGGTTCCCATACTGCAGTTGTACAAGCCAAAGTACCGACCAAAATGTGGAAGCGTGTACCTGCCCAAACCCAAGAAGAAATGCGAAGCATTAACGAAGCCATAAAACATTCTGAGTCATTTATCTCTACTCCCAGCCAGCATTTAAAAAAACATGCTATCCATCAACCAATAAGGACATTCAAAATAACAAACAATGAAGCACAAAACCCAGGAGGGTAGTGATTTTTGGGAACTATAGGAACGAGCGTTGCCTGTCAGCAGTAAAGTTATAATTGACCGTGAAGGGCAATTGAAAGTTGGGTTTTTCGAGGTTTCTTTCAATTTCCTCGATGATTCGCATAAGGGTTTGCAGGTCGCGCTTATTTTCCACAGCAATCATGTTTTTTAGGTTGAAGGGTTGGTCTGGAAAACAAAAGGGAAAGTTTGGGGTAGGAATAAAGCTGCCCGCTTAAGAAACGGGCAGCGGGCTAACTAAAAACTTACTTTCACACAATACTCTGCGGCAATGTTTACCGAATTTAGCTGTAAATAGGTATTTTTCTTCTTAAAATCGGGTATGGCGTTGGATGGAAGGTCTTGCAAAAATTTGGCATCGGGATAAATGGGGCGCATGTAAATTACCATCTCGGGCATCGATTGTGTGATAAACTTTTTTAAGCCAATAGTCCATGGTTGACCATAGTAAAAATCATCGGCCACCAGTTTCCCATCGATAAAGGCCATGGCTACGTCGGCCACATAGTTTATGGTTAAGAAATAATCTGAAACATAAGGCTTTGGGTCGAGCGAAAATTGTAGCAAATATTTGTTGTCGGCAATTTTTTCGGGGCGCACCTTGGGAAAGACTGCGGGTAACCGTATGAGATAATGGGATATAAAGTCGCTACCTACTGTTTCCACTTTGCCGAAATTTGCCTGAGGCATTACATTGGTTTTTGGAAATACTGAAAAAGCTATGGCCGAATCTGCCTTTTGAGACAATCTAATATTTGTGCCTTCGTCCAGTATCAAAGCGCTCGAGAAAATTAAGGAGGTATCGTTGCCCTGTTTTACAATCCAGGTATTTTCTGCGGTATTTCGGTCGATGATCAAAATCTGGACTCGTTCTTGGGGAAGTGTAACCAGCGCAGGCATGCTGGAAGGATTCATCGTTATCAGGGTACCCCTCTTGTGAGCGTTTAGCGTGGCATTGGTTGGCCGTATCCTTTCGATGGGTTGATCGATGAGTACCTCAGGTGTAATGCCCTTTACCGCAAAAAATACGAAGTAAGTGGTATCGTTTCGCTGAAAACGGGTTAGCGGTTGAACGGTTGCATAGCGTATGCGGCTTTTTCCCAGAGAAAGATTAATGGGGAAAATGGCATTTTCTTCACTTTTTAGTGTAAATGGATTTTGCGGCAAAAGTATTGATTCACCGCCGATATTAATTTCAAACTGTATATTCTGGATGTCGGTAGTTTGGGCGTGGTCCTGAAAATTAAGCATAAACAGGAAAGCGGATTTACCATTGCTGCGGATGGCATATCGTAACTTTTGCAGATTTTCGGGAGTAATTTTGCCTTCGTTACCGGTTGGGATGTAAGTCATTGTAGCCAATTGGTTTCCAAAGGCGTGGATGAAATGGTGCAGTACTTTCAGGCGGAGGTACGACGGACGTATCTGTCCAAATTCGCCAATAGGTGCCTGAAAGTCGTAGGAAATTTTGGGATATCCATAGGCTTCGTCGGAATACCAGACATTTTTTCCCATGGGGGTAGAACCGCCGTGGTACATGTAGTATCCAATACCATTGGAGCCGCTACCCAGAAAACGGTTAATGACTGCGTCGAGGCTCTGGGGTGGGACGGTGGGGCGACGTTCGTAGCGTACCATAATGCCACCTCCTATTTCGGCGGTGATATTTGGGTAGTCATCGGGCACATATCGTACGGGCGAATAGTCGGGCTCGTGGTGTAGGTCTTTGTATAGGAAGAATGGGGAAAGACTCAGGGGTGCCCACGTGGGGTAGGGATAGGCACCGGTAACAGGGATGGTTTCCTGTTCAATTACTGCGGCATATCCCCAACCCGTAGCAGTATAGATGGGGGCATCGAGACCAGCCTGTTGGGCCAGTTGCTTGAGAATACGCATATGTCGATTTCCGTATTCGAGGAAAGTATTTTGTAAAGCAGTTGCTGTACCTACGCCTGCTTGCGTTATGCTTCTATCCTGTTCGGCTGCTGTCCAGTCGTCGGGCTGTCCTGGATAGGTGAGTCCCCAGGGCGAAGCCGAATGCTGATATTCGTTTTCGAGCTGGATACCAAAGACCGGTCCTCCATCGCTAAACAGCAACCCTTCGAGTTGATGTGCTATTTGACGATACCAGCGTGCAACGTAATGCAAGTATAGGCTATCGTTAGAACGTATAGAAAGCGGTCGGCCAAGTAACCAGTCGGGTAAGCCACCATTGCGAATCTCTCCATGGCAAAAAGGACCTATGCGTACAATGACCTTCATCTGATTGGCTGCACATAATTCGATAAAGTGGCGTAAGTCTTTATCGCCTTGCCAGTCAAACTTCCCCTCTTCTTCCTCGTGCATAATCCAGAATACATAGGTAGCTATGATATCTACCCCCCCTGCTTTTATTTTCTTTATCGATTCATCCCAATATTTTGCTGGATACCGCGAAAAATGAAATTCGCCCATTACTGGTAGGTAGGGTTGTCCATTTTTTACCAGATAATAATTGTTTACGGCATAGCTTTCACCCCGAAAATTACTCCCTCCTAACTGAAGGTGTCCACTTTTTACCTTTAACTCCTGGGTGGGTATATCAATTTTATAAAAATTTTTAGGTGCTTTTTGTGACCACAATCCTCCGCCACTAAGCAGCATTCCCGTCATTAAAAATACATGCAGTTTTTTCATGATTGAGCCGTTTTTATCGTTCGTGAATACCTAACTTTTTGCCAGTATTATTTTTTTAAGAAATACTCCCTGTTGTGTTACGATTTTTACCAGATACAATTGCGAAGGCAAATCGGAAATATCAAATTCGCCTACATTCGCCGAAAAAGTTTTTAATCGTTTGCCCATGCTTGAGAAAATTTCAATGGTATCGATGGAAATAGGATAAATGGTTTTAATCGAAAATTTTCCAGTGGACGGATTAGGAACGATATCCCAGGGATTGAATGTAGGACGATAAATGCCGACAATGATGCTATCGCACGACCCGAAAACATGTTTGACAATTGTATCATTTTCGGGGACAATCAATTGGCGGTCGGTTCCCCAGGCTTTTGCACAGGTCGATGGAACTTTTTCGCGGTAATCCTGGTAATTTGTCCAGCTGTTGTTTCGGATGAAGTAGTAGGCAATGGTGTCGCCAATGTGTAGTGAGGTCGAGTAGGTGTAAATGTTATTACTTTCAGGGGTCATTCGAGCAAATGTCCAGTTTGTAAGGGTTCCTGTAATAAAAACACCACGGGTCACATCCTGTCCGGTCATATCTACTTTAAAAGTGACTTTCGATTTTGTTTTTGGAAGGATGGGGCTACATGAGCCAAATGGAAAATATAGAATGGTATCTTTAGCCTCGATAATGTATTGACGATATAAACTTCCACAAGAGTCCAATACATTCTCTTTGCTGGTGAAAGTGGAATCGGTAAGGAATAGATAGCGAATGGTATCGCCTGTTTTTAACCAGGTAGCATGGCTAAATTCTGCATTTCCCAGGGAAATCAGGCGAACAATCTGTGTGTCGATGGGGGACGATAGCCACAAAAAGGCTTTTGGGGTTGAGGTATTAAATTTTACTTTAAAGGTGACTTTGAAAGTCGAATCGATGTTTTGATAAAAGACAGGTTCGGTCCATCGGCCACCGCCGTTTTCCATAAAATTGGTATTTTTTGGGTCAAAGAAGGCCAGATGGTCGTGCGAGCTACCGATGCCCCATGGGGTTCGGCAGGGGGTGGAAACCCAGGCTGGTTCCCAGAAAATAACTCCAATACCGCCGGCTTTCATCACTGTGCGGGTATAATCGACCATGTATTCGAGTTGTTTTTCGGGACATACAGGTAAATATTGTGGATCGGGGGTGGTAACAATATTGGGCATGGCATCATAGTTGGCCGTCGACCAGGGATAGCCGGTTTCAACCGCCATTACCTGATATTGCGGAAATTTTGTACGAAGGTTACGGATAGCGTCGCCTAAGGCTTTAATGCTATACCCGTGCCAGGCATAATAATATGAAAATCCTATGATGTCAAAATCGGTTATTCCGTAGTTTATAACATTCTGATACCAATCGGCAAGATTTTTCAAGCCGGCATAATGTAGGCAAATTTTAGGATTGATGTACGACTGGTTACCCACTTCGCGGATGGCTTTAAAGGCAGCATTGAACAATTTTGCCTGACGGGTCCAGCTGTAGCTGATCAGGCCGCTGGCAGAATAATCGCTATTAAGGGTGGTATGGATCATCATACCGGGATTCGACTCGTTGCCCACCTTTACTATTTCGGGCATGAGCGTGTCGATATTTAGCTGTGTTAAGATTCTTTTGACAAATTGATATACCGAGTCGGCCAGCAGGCTGTCGTTACGGGCAACCGATAGCCAACTTTTTGGGACAATCTGATGCGAAGGATCCGCCCAGAAGTCCGACAGGTGCAGATCGAGCATGACCTGCATGCCATTGTGTTTGGCTCGTTGGATAGTTTTTTTTACATCGTCGAAATCGTTGTAATGCTTTTTTACACCAGCAGGCTGTACCAACGAATCCTGCCACCACGAAGGGTCATTCCACAAACGCACCCGTACCAGATTGGTTCCATGGTCGGCAAAGATACGGAAGGGATCCTTGGGTTGCATATTTTCTTTATACACTGCCCCGCAATCTTCCATCTGGTTGACGTAGGAAAGATCATTGCCAAAGTAAAATGTTTGAGCCAATACAGCAATGTGAATCCCAAAAAATCCCAGTAGTACAGCTATTTTTCTCATGGGTGTAAAATTTTAGCTATTCTGAAAATGTGCATTTAAGGTCAAAATTAAGGTAACTTAATAAAACTCCTTCCCGATTTTGATTCGGGAAGGAGTGACACAACCTAACTATTCAACCAGAACTTTACGAAGGAAGGTTTGTTTTCCACTGGTGGCTTTTAAAATGTACATGCTGGAGGGGAGCCCAGTGAGATCGATGTTGATAGATTTTCCGCTGGTGGCAATGCTTTTTATGCGTTTCCCTGTCAGGTCATAAATATCAATTTTTGAGCTGGCTGCAGGAAGAATAACGGTAATGCGGTCTTTGGCAGGATTTGGAAATACGTCGAAAGCAGCTACCGAGGTACCCGAAACGGCAGTACTGCTGAGGCTACCGCATAGTGCCCATTGAACATAGATGACGGTATCCTTGTTGGGAACTATCATCCAGCGGTCGCCTTTCCATTTAGCCCAGCTGGGGTTGCAGATGACATCGGCTGTGTCGGGATATTCGCGATAACGCTTGTAATAGTTCCAGTCCTGATTGCCAGCACTATCCCAGCTATTTACCAGAATAAAGTAAAAACTCAGGGTATCCCCTACATGGAGGGTAGTGTCGAAAATGTAGATATGATCGCCCAGATCTTCCATAGGACGGAATTGCCAGCTGGTTACATCGCCTACCAGGTATACACCTTCGGTGGTGTCGACGGCTACCCCTTCGGGGTTGATAGCTTTGAGCTTAAAGCTCACGTTTACATTTTGTGCAAAGAGGCCTAATCCAAGGCTCAAGACGAAAAGTAAGGCAGTAATTTTTTTCATAGTTGTAAATTTTTAGTGATTAATGTTAGGTAAATTAGTATCCTTCGTTTTGTTGAAGTTGGCCTTGACTGTTGATGATGGCATAATCGGGGATAGGCCAGAGGGCTGGGCCTACATTTTTGCCAAATGCATTCATGTAGTTGTTGTTCCATTTACCCATGCGAACGAGATCGAATTTTCGGAGTCCTTCGAAAAAGAGTTCATGCCCTCGTTCCACGAAAATAGCTTCGCGCAAGGCTTCTTTTGAGCTGGTCTGGCTGGCATTTAATCCGGGTAATCCAGCTCGTGCACGTACCTGATTCACCAGGTCGATGGCTTCGGTGGTTGGACCAGCATTTTCGTTGATGGCCTCGGCGAGCGTTAGCAGTACCTCGGCATAGCGAGCTATAACGATATCGTTGCCCTGTAGCGAATTGGCAGCTCCTTCATCGGGATATTTGCGGATAACGGCTCCACGAAGTTTTGTGCTATCCTTTACGGTTTTCTTGTCGGTATTGGAAATGTACGAGGTGATGAGTAAACTGCGACGTACATCGGCTGTGTCGAACGAGCGGTAGAACTGCCAGGTAGCACTCATGGCACCCCCTGCCTGATCGCCCCAACCACCGCCGGTAATTTTAATGCCATCCATATCGGTGGGATAGCAATAGTAAGCCAGCGCATTAAAATTCTGTCCAGTTTCCTTGCCTCCTACACACGATACTGCCCAGATAGTTTCTTTATTGATTTCGGTTGCTTCACGAAACAAACTTGCGTAATCGTTTACGAGCTGGTATTGGTTCATGGCAACTATCTCGCGAGCCACTTTTTCGGCATTTACAAAGTCTTTTTCATTCAAATACAATCGCATCAGCACCACCAGCGCTATGCCTTTATTGAACCGACCATAATTAGCAGGCTTGACGGGTAGATTATTGGCAGCATAGTTCAAATCGTCGATGATATACTGAACAAACGTGGTACGATCGGGACGGGTAAGTTCGGCTTCCGCATCGGTGCCAATTTTAGCTGGGTCGATGATTACAGGAAGGGGTCCATAGATATGAAGCAGGTAAAACATCGTCCATCCGCGAGCCATTCGTGCTTCGGCTATCAACTGTTTTTTCGTGCTTTCGGTGAGTATGGTAGCTTTCTCCAGGTCGTCGATAATTTTGGTAAAGCGGGTGATAAACCTGAGTTTTTCGATATGATGCCGCATAGCATCCATCGAACGCATGGCTGCAAAATTACCCGAGCTTATTGCCTGCCAGTGCCCGCCCCAGAGGGTAAAGGTAGGCATCAAATCGGTCGACATATCAAATATTTCGATATGACCCAGTTCGGGCGAAAAAAATCCATATTCCCATCCCTGGGGATTTGAAGAGGGGTAGCCCCATTTGCCTTCGAAAGGAACATAAACCTCCATGGTATACAGTTCATATTCCGAAGGGGTCGAGGGAAATGTGGCCGGCGAGAGTACGCCATAAAATTCCGGATCAAAGTCTTTGGTACAACCAGATATAGCTATTGCAGCAATGGTAAGGAAAATCCACATCTTTGCCCGCATCGAACCAACCTTGGTAACGATGTTTCCGGGAATCATTGCAGGGTGTTTTTTATGATATATGCTTTTCATAATTGTATTCATTTAATGGTTGCGCATTAAAAATTAACCGTAAGTCCTACAGAATAAGTTCGAGCCATGGGATAGGGAGCCGAACCACCTTTTACCGAAATGTATTGAATTTCGGGGTCAATGATTTTGAAATCGGTGATGATGAAAGGATTTTGTACATCGGCGTAAATGCGTAAGCTGGAGAAATATTTTTTAACGCTTGGTTTAAAGGTGTATCCCAGGGTAATATTCCGACAACGGATGAAATCTTTGCTCTGGACAAATACATCGCTACGGGCAGTCATACCCAGCGATTCTTCGTCGTACGAGGCACCCGGTAAGGTTCCATTGGGGTTATCGATACGCCAGGCATCCTTAATAGCTGCCGTTGTACCATTAAGATTACCGCTACCAAAGTTCTTGGCATTAGCCCATGCGTAGGCATTGTTAAAATCTTTTGCTCCAAATTGGCTGTAGAAAAATATACCCAGGTCGAAGTTTTTATACCGGAAGTTGCTCCCTAATCCGATAATTAAATCGGGGTCGGTATTGTACATCACGACATCGGCATTGGTAATAGAGTCGTCGCCATTGCGATCGACAAAGATGGGGCAACCGGGTTTAGCGGCCATACCATTGGCTACGGTGTACTGTGAGGCTGGAATGCTGTCGCCTATCTTAATAATTCCTTTAGTGGGGAATACGTAAATAGCATTGACCGGGTCTTTTTCCCCTACATACGATTGAAGCCCCATGTTGGAATAACGTTCTTCCCAGCGGAACAAGTAGTGCGAGGCGTTGAAAATCAGATCCCATTGGAAATTTTTGGTACTGACGTTAACGGTTTTTAGCGATACTTCCCATCCCTGTCGAATTTGTTGTCCTCCATTAGCGTAGATGGTTGTTAACATCGACAGTTGAGGGGTCGTTTTGCTGTTGAGCAGGTTGGTAATGCGGTCGCGGAACAGGTCGAACGAACCGGATATACGGTTTCGGAACAATCCAAAATCGATACCTATGTTGGTATTCAGCGTTTTTTGCCATTGCAGATTGGGCAGGTCAATAGAAGTGAGATAATACGGAGTATATACCGTAGCTCCATTATCGAAGTAAGCCTGGTCACGTACATCGGGACTGAATACGCCATAAGCAGCATTGATGACATTCGAAGCATCGCCTGTAATACCAATACTTGCCCTGATTTTTAACAGATCGATGAAGGTGAGATTTTGCATGAACGATTCCTTAGAGACTTTCCATCCCAGGGCTGCCGAGGGGAAAGATGCGTATTTATTATCGGGGAAGAATTTATCGATACCATCGTACCGGTAGGTGAGTGTCACGAGGTAGCGATCGAGTATATTGAGGTTGGCGCGGGTAAAGTACGACCGTTTTTTGTTGACCGATTTCGATGATGACAATTGGTCGCGGTTGGGTGCAGCGCCCATATTGTAGTTGGCCATAGCGTCGAGCATTCCCGAGGCTGATAATCCGTTCGACAGG
>Ga0209204_1003559_pt1 | contig 11383 bp, 6 predicted proteins | sample AD_JPNMR2_MetaG_FD_184425 | JGI IMG/M metagenome (GOLD analysis project Ga0209204, IMG submission 184425) | Active sludge microbial communities of municipal wastewater-treating anaerobic digesters from Japan - AD_JPNMR2_MetaG (SPAdes) (version 2) | ecosystem: Engineered > Bioreactor > Anaerobic >... | reverse complement strand
ATTTATGAGGGGCAACGTTCGGTCAACCCCGATCAGCGTGTATTCATTCTTACTCGTTCGGCCTATGCGGGTCAACAACGATACGCTGCTGCTACCTGGAGCGGTGATGTGGGCGCCCGATGGGAAGAGCTAAAATTGCAAATCCCCGCTGGCTTAAATTTCTGCATTGCAGGAATTCCATACTGGACTACGGATATAGGAGGATTTGCCGTAGAACGAAAATACGAACAGGCTACAGGAACCCTACTCGAAGATTGGCGCGAACGCAATACCCGATGGTTTCAATATGGTACCTTCTGCCCAATTTTCAGGGTACACGGACAGTTCCCTTATCGCGAGATTTTCAACATAGCTCCTGAGGGACACCAGGCCTATCGTACAATGGTCAATTTTGTTGAGTTGCGGTATCGCCTGATGCCTTACATATATTCGCTGGCTGCTTCGGTGTATTTCGACGATTATACCATCATGCGTCCGCTGGTTATGGATTTTCTTGACGACAAAACTGTATATGATATCGCCGATCAGTTCATGTTCGGTCCGGCTCTGATGGTTTGTCCAGTATATCAGCCCGGCCAGCGTAGCCGTAAGGTGTATCTACCCGATGCAAAAGGCTGGTACGATCTTTATTCGGGTAAATTCTTTGCAGGTAAACAAACTACGGATATGCCCGCTCCCTACGAACGGATTCCTCTACTTGTCAAAGCTGGTTCTATCATCCCCGTTGGCCCGAAAATTCAATATGCACTCCAGAAAACTAATGAACCTATCGATATTTATGTGTATACGGGTGACGATGCTAATTTTTCGCTTTACTTCGATGACGGAGTAACCTATCAGTACGAAAAAGGAAAATACTTGCGTATTCCTCTTACCTACTCCGAACAAAACCAGACCCTTACCATTGGCAAGGCAGTGGGTAATATGGGGGAATTTTTTGACCATTTGCCCTTGCGTATTATTCTCATAACCCCCACAAGTCCCAAAGCATTGCTAAATAATACCAACTATCAAGCAATTGACTATACGGGTTCGGAAGTTACGGTTAAATTTTCTGGAAGGAAATAATGAAACTCAATCGTTTTCAGCTATGGGCAAAATAAAATTATTGTTTTTTATCATCATGCTGATAGGAACGAAGGTGTATCCTTCTGAACGTATCAGGTTTACTAGAGAATGGAAATTTTTTCTAGGCGATACGATTGGTGCTCACGACCCTAATTTAAATGATGCTGGATGGCGTGTTTTAAACCTCCCGCACGACTGGAGCATTGAGGGGGAATTTTCGGAACAACATCCGGCCACTCCGGGTGGCGGCGCTTTGCCCGGTGGTGTAGGATGGTACCGTAAAACATTTTCCATTGAAAATAAGGACAAGGATTTCCTGTTTTTTATTGATTTTGATGGGGTGTATCGCAATGCTGAAGTGTGGATTAATGGCCATTATCTGGGAAAACGTCCCTATGGCTATGCTTCGTTTCGTTATGCGCTTACGCCCTATCTTTTTTATGGACAAAAGAAAAATGTCATTGCTGTACGGGTCGATAATTCCAAACAGCCCAATTCCCGTTGGTATAGCGGTAGTGGCATTTATCGCAATGTTTGGTTGGTTAAAAAATCGAAGTTATACATCGATCATTGGGGTATTTATGTGACCACTCCCGAAGTTTCATCCCACTTTGCTACTATAGCCGTACAAACTGAGATTAAAAATGTTACCGGTCAAAATAGCAGGATTGAACTTCGCCAGACTTTGTTGGATGCTGCGGGGAAAAAAGTAGCACAGGTATCGGATAAATATGAGCTGTCGGATGATAGCAGTTTGGTTGCCCGGCAGATGATGAAAGTAAATGAACCCCAATTGTGGTCAATAGAAAATCCCTATTTGTATCGACTTAAAACCGAAGTATACGTAGGAAGCAAAGTTGTCGACGAGCAATTGACCCCTGTTGGTGTTCGTTATTTTGCATTTGATGCAGAGCAGGGTTTCTTTTTAAATGGCAAATCCTTAAAAATTAATGGGGTTTGCAATCATCACGATCTTGGCTGTTTGGGAGCTGCTATTAACAAAAGGGCACTCGAACGTCAGCTCGAGATTCTTAAAGCCATGGGAGCCAATGCTATACGTACTTCCCATAATCCTCCTGCCCCCGAATTACTTGAACTGTGCGACAGCATGGGTTTTCTGGTTATGGACGAGGCTTTTGACATGTGGCGAAAAAAGAAAACCGAATTCGACTATGCGATCGACTTTGACCAATGGCACGAACGCGACCTTGTCGATATGGTTCGGCGCGACCGCAACCACCCTTCGGTGATCATCTGGAGCATCGGCAATGAGATTCTTGAGCAGTGGGATTCGACCGGTATTGAACTTGCACGCCGCTTAGCCAATATTGTTCGACAATATGATACTACCCGTCCTATTACTTCGGCTTGTAATGATCCACAACCCCATAATTTTATAATTCAGTCAGGGGCACTCGATCTTATTGGATATAATTATCATCACCAAAAATTTACCGATTTTCATAAAGATTTTCCAGGTGCTAAATTTATTGCTTCTGAAACGGTTTCGGCCCTGGCCACACGCGATGCCTACGATATGCCTTCCGATAGCATTCGACGTTGGCCATTTCGTTGGGACCAACCTTTTACCGCTGGAAATCCCGACTTCACCTGCTCTTCGTACGATAATTGCAGTGCACCCTGGGGGTCTACACACGAGGAAACCTGGAGTGTCATAAAAAAATACCCTTATCTTTCGGGTCAGTTTATATGGACAGGTTTCGATTATCTGGGTGAGCCCACTCCTTATTCCTGGCCAGCACGTAGCTCTTATTTCGGCATCATCGATTTAGCCGGATTTCCTAAGAATACCTACTATCTCTATCAAAGTGAATGGACAAAACAGCCTGTTTTGCACGTATTTCCACACTGGAACTGGAAAGCTGGAGATACAGTCGATGTTTGGGTTTATACCAACCAGCAAGCTGTTGAGCTGTTCCTGAACGGAAAATCGATGGGGAAAAAAGTAAAGGGTGCTGACGATTTGCACCTGAGCTGGCGTGTTATCTACGAACCGGGGCAAATACTTGCAGTAGCCAGTGTGGATGGCAGGGAAACCTTACGAAAAGAAATTAGAACTGCCGGTAATCCCGCCAGAATATTGTTGGAACCCGATCGGCAAATTATCCAGGCCGATGGTGAAGATCTTTCCTTTATTAAGGTAACCGTTGTAGATTCAGTAGGTATTCGTGTTCCTTATGCCGACAATTTGATTCAATTTTCCGTCGAAGGCAATGGTTTTATTGCAGGAGTGGACAATGGCTGTCAAACCAGCCACGAGCCCTTTAAAGCCAATTATCGTAAGGCTTTTCATGGTTTGTGCCTTGTGGTAATCCAATCGAACGGTCAGAAAGGTGCAATACGCCTAACAGCTACGGCGAAAGGACTTCAATCCAATACGGTAACCATCCAAGCCAAATAATACAAACTATTAACTAACTAATGCTCACATGCTATGAGAGAAAAACAAAGCTACACACTTAATGCAAGGTCGGTAAAAAGCTTACTGACAGGTTTTCTGTTGCTGTTATTGGCAACTTTTACGGGATTTTCGCAGGACCGGGTGGTCACAGGAACAGTTAGCGATGCTACTGGAATGGCCATGCCCGGGGTGAATGTAGTAATCAAAGGTACAACCATTGGGGCGGTAACCGATGCCAATGGCAGGTACTCCATAAAAGTACCTTCGGCTGAATCGATACTGGTTTTTTCGTTTATTGGTTATCAAAGCAGCGAGGTACTGGTTGGAGATCAAACCACTGTGAATGTTACGCTTAACGAGGAAGTCAGCCAGCTCGATGAGGTGGTAGTGGTGGGATATGGTACCATGAAAAAGAAACTGGTAACGGGTGCAACGGTACATGTTAGCAGCGCCGATATTGCCAATCGACCCTCGCTACGCGTTGAGCAAGCCTTACAGGGTTTGTCGGCGGGTGTAATGGTTAGTGCAGTCTCGGGTCAGCCTGGTTCCGATTTAAAGGTTCGTGTACGTGGTATCGGAACCATTGGCGATGCCAGTCCCCTATATGTGGTCGATGGAGTCCCCGTTAGCGACATCTCATTCCTCGACCCTTCTAACATCGAGTCGATCGATATCCTTAAGGATGCAGCCTCGGGTGCTATTTATGGCGTACGAGCAGCAAATGGTGTGGTACTGATTACTACCAAAAAAGGAAAAAGCGGTACCATGACTGTGGCATATGATGGATATTACGGAGTACAATATCTCATTAAGCAAATTAAATTGCTCAATGGCGACCAGTACCTCGATTATATGCTCGATGCATATACTAATGCTAAAAAAACTAAGATACCGTTTCCTACCGATGGTCAGGGAAATTATACACAGGAATTTCTCGAAACCAACACCAACTGGCAAGATTATTTGTTTCGCGAAGGGGCGCCCATTCAAAGCCATACCATATCTTTTGATGGTGGAAACGAGGTAAGCATGTATTCGGCGGGTGGAACCTATTTCCGGCAGGAAGGTATTGCTGGTGCCAAGGATATGTCGTATTTCGAACGCATTAGCGGTCGCATCAATTCCAATCACAAGGTTAAGGAATATCTTACCTTTGGTGAAAATATTACCATATCCTACAAACGTTCGCGTGGGGTAGGTGTGGGCAACATTTATAGCAATACAATTCGCGGTTTCTTGAATGCTTCGCCTAAATTTAAAGCTCTCGATACCGCCTATGCTGACGGATTTGGTCGTTCCTATAATACCGACGAAACTAACCCTTATGGCAATATGATTTTCAATAACAATAACATCTCCCGAAATTACAATGTAGTTGGGGATGCTTATCTTGTTGTTGAACCCTTAAAAGGACTTAAAATTAAATCAGATATCGGAATCAACCTGGGACAAAACGAATACAACAGCTATACGCCAGTGTATCAGCTGTCGACTCTCGATCTTAACACCCGTTCAACCGCTACCCAAAGCATGCGTAGGGATTTTTCCTATAACTGGGAAAATACAGTATCGTACAGTAAAGTATTGGGACAGCATAGCATCGAATTGATGGCTGGTAGTACGGTCAACGAATATTCAGCTTACTGGGTAGGTGGTTCAAAACAAGAACTGGTTATCGACGATTTCAACCATGCCATCATCGATAATGCCAAATTCGACAGTACTCGCAATGTGTATGGTGCGAAGGCAGATGATGCCCTGCTATCATATTTTGGACGTATCAATTATAATTTTAATGAAGAAGTTCCCCTCACATTTACCTATAGGCGCGATGGTTCTACTCGTTTTGGGCCTGCCAATCGTTGGGGTAACTTTTTCTCGGCTTCTGCGGGATGGATTATCTCCCAGCGCGAATTTTTCAAAAATAGCCTTGGAAATGTTATCGATTATTGCAAGATACGCGTTAGCTGGGGACAGAATGGAAATGACCGAATACCCGCCTTTGCTTATTTATCGCTTATCGATTTTAACAATAAATACTATTACTTCGGTGATCAGGAAGCCCAAAGCGTAGGTGCAGCACCATCGATGATAGAAAATGCTAAACTTCGCTGGGAAAGTGCCGAGCAGTGGAATCTTGGGGCCGACTTTCGTATTCTGAAAGATTTTTCCCTTGCCTTCGATTGGTACGATAAGCGACAGAAAGGATGGCTAATCCGAAAACCCGTTCTATTGGTCGTTGGAGTTTTGTCCGATAGCGAATACCCCATCGTTAATGGAGGAGATGTACGTAATCGGGGCGTTGAGTTAGAACTTGGTTATACAAAGTCGGTTGGTGAATTGCAAATTTCCGTTAAGGCAAATGTTGCTAAAAACAAGAACGAAGTTATTGATATTCCTACCGAAGAAGGTATTATTCATGGACAGTCCAGTGTACTGTACAACGGCAGTGAAGAATTCTACCGGGCACAAACAGGTTATCCTCTGGGTTACTTCTATGGCTACAAAACCAATGGTATTTTCCAGAACGCCGACGAGATTCAGTCGTACGTTGGCGTTGATTCGGCCGGAAATACCATTCTGGGTTCTAATGGTAAACCTGTGCTTATTCAACCCAAGGCTCAACCTGGTGATGTGCGTTTTGTCGACCTCAATAAAGATGGAAAAATAGATGAAAAAGATAAGACCATGATTGGTAATCCTTATCCCGATTATACCTATGGTCTCAACTTTAACATGGCCTACAAGGGATTTGATTTTGGATTTACCCTGCAGGGCGTATATGGCAACGATATTGTTTATGGTGTACGCGTGATGGACCGTGAATATGCCAACTGGGATAGCGAAATGCTCAATCGCTGGCGGGGTGAAGGAACATCGAATCGTATACCCCGTGCATACGCAGGTATCGATCCTAATTTAAACTGGAAACGTATTTCTGACCTTTATATTAACGATGGATCATACATGAAGGTACGTAATATTACGGTTGGCTACGATTTTGGTCGCTTAATCAAAGGACCAATAAAACAATGCCGTTTGTATTTTACCGTAGCCAATGCATTTGTATTTACCAGCTATAAGGGTCTCGATCCAGAAGTGGGCTACGGTGCTACATCCACTTACGAAAGCATGTCGTCGGGTATCGACCTGGGGACTTATCCACAACCCCGCCAGTATATGCTCGGTTTAAATCTCAAATTTTAATTCGTTGAACTTTAAAATGGCTAACTATGAAGAAAATTAAATATTTTATCCTGCTAATGGGCATAATTGGGTTAGCATCCTGCAGCGAGGATATACTCGACAAGCAGCCCTATAGCCAGCTTACCAGTGCATCTTTTTATAGTACCCCTGAGGAAATAGATCAGGCTCTTACCGCTACTTACGATATGCTCCAGCGCGACGATTGGAATGCCTTTATTATTGTATCGGAATGGATGTCCGATAATTGTACAGCCGGTGGAGGGGTAAATGATAGTCCTGGACAAAACGAATATGACGAGTTTTATTGTGTCGATCAGGACCTGAACAAAATTCACTGGCAAAATTGTTATGTGGGAATAAAAAGAGCCAATTTGGTCATTGAAAATATCGATAAGCCCGCATGGAAAAGTAACCAGTTACAGTTGAAAAATCGATATCTTTCCGAAGCTCGTTTTTTGAGAGCCTACTTTTATTATAGGCTGGTTCTACTATTTGAAAATGTACCGCTGGTCACCACGGTACTTGCTCCCGAGGATGCCGAAAAAATTCTGCAGGCTAAACCCGATGAGGTATATGCTTTTATTGCCAACGATTTAAAGTTTGCTATTGAGAATCTACCGGCTACCCCATTTTCGGCCATGCGACCTACCGATTATGGACGTGTTACTCGATGGGCTGCTGAGGCTATGATGGCAAGGGTATGGTTGTTCTATACCGGTTATTACAAAAAAACCGAACTTGCCGGCCTGACTAAAAATACGATTACAGGATATATCGATGATATCGTTGATAATAGTGGACATCAGCTTTTGAGCAATTTTGAAGACCTCTGGTTGTATTCAAGCCTAACCAATCCTGCTTATACCGAATTTCATGCAGAAAATGTATTTTCGATAAAATATACCTATCAAGGGATGGGCCAATGGGGGCAAAACGATGGTAGTCGCTGGCAGGTGATGATAGCTGCCCGCAATAAAAACTATCCTCCTTATGCTAAGGGATGGGCGCTGGCACCCGTCAACAAGTCGCTTTACGATGCATACGATCCTGCTGATGTGCGTAGAGATGGTACCATTATCAACTGGGACGCCTTATTGGGGCCAGGTGTGTACGACATCAGCGACCAGCGTAATCCTACAGGCTTTGGATGGCGTAAGTATGCTCCGCTGGCACTCAACGAAAGTCAAACCGATGTGGAAAGTAAGGGAGGTAATTTTATGATCGATAATTATCAGGATGAATATGTGATACGGTATGCCGATGTCCTGCTGATGGGTGCCGAATTGCATCTGGGGGATGGAAGTGGTAAAGATTTGGCCTACTTCAACCAGGTACATACCCGTGCTGGCTTGCCTGCAAAGGCTACAATAACGTTCAATGATATTATGCAGGAACGTCGTTTTGAATTTGCGCTGGAAGGATTGCGTTACTGGGACCTGCTTCGACAGGGACTTGATGTGGCCGAAAAACAGATTGAAGAAAATAGTATACAATATCCTGTGGACTTTCCCCGCGAATACGGATTTACTGGTTTCCTGAAAATTCCAGAAACCCAAATTGTAAATTCCAATGGTCTTTACAAGCAAAATGCTTTTTGGGATACTCCCGAAAGTCTATCCAACCGTCTGAGCCAATAATTGTAAGTTTGTTGTTTAAAACCAAAAAGCCTGCATCAACGTGTTGCAGGCTTTTTGTGTTATCTACCTAAAAAGACCTTCATCCTCATCGCGCTATAATAAATCTGCTTACTGCTGTAGTATTGTTGGTATGTATTTTCAGGATGTACATACCGGGTGTAAGTTCACTTACATCAATTTTTAAGTTGTTATTTTCGAAACGATGTGTCTGTGATCTATTTTGGGCAATTCTGGTACCCATCATATCGGTAATCTCCCAGCGTAGATTGGTTGACTTTTCAAGATTTAGCGTCACATAGAGGTAATCAGAAGCGGGTTGGGGATATATGCTAAGCGATTTTTTTGTAATATCTTTCATTGTTGTCCGGTAAAAAAATTACCGGGCAGTATTTTTGAGATACCACCCGGAATGTCTACTTTTGAGTCATAACCAAAAAAAGTGAGACATGAACAAAAATAAGAATTTTATCGGACAGCCAGCTGAGCGACGCAGACATGAAACGACTTTACATTATGGATTCCACCACCATCACGCTGTTTAAGGATATCCTTCGGGGTGTTGGGCGCCAACCGAAGGAGGGTAGGAAGAAGGGAGGCATAAAAGCCCATACCATCATCAAGGTCAGTGATAATGTTCCCTGCCTGATACGATACAGCGAGGCTGTAAGGCACGACCATATGTTCTTGCAGGAGGTGCATAGGCTACCCGTAGGGTCTATCATCACCTTTGACAAGGGATACGTGGACTACGCCCAGTACGAGGCATTTACGAAAGTTATGGGCGGCCATGCTTGCCAACTTGATAATCATGCTTGTAAAGAGCATGGTAAAACGCAGCTGGGCATTTTCCAACCTTGTGTCCGTGATTCGATAGCAGTTGATGAGCTATATCAGCGTCTACCGCTTCTGGAAAATCCCGAGGGTAGCTGGAGGATCATAATTAATGAAAACCACGCAAGTACCAAAACTCCCTATTCCCAGAAATGAAGGGGGCTTACTTTTGAAAAGCTAAGCTACTATACTTGATTATTAAATAGTTACATTCGTAAAAATGAATTTTTGAGGATTTACCGGACAACAGTGATAAAAAATTAAAAAATATTTTCGATGAAATGAGCATGTATAGCATTATTCACAAACGAATATGAAAATAATTATCATTTTCGTACTTGCCTATGTGTAGGAAACTCATCACATGCGAGTTCTATCCGACCGCTATAAAAAATTAAAAATATTTTCGGATGAAACCTCCATGATTGTGCTCAGGCACAAACACAAAATGAATAAAATGGGGAATATTATCCATACAACGAAATGGAAAAACGGTTTAAATAATTAATATTCAATATATTAAATAATTTTATTCGAATGAAATTAAGAATCTGTGCAGTTTTCGTGATAGTATGTGTCGGCCTTGGCTTTACATTGGCTCAATCGATCAATATCGATAGTTTAAAAAACGATATCGAAAACACCCCAGCAAAGGATCGACCTGAAAAATAGCTGAAGGTAGCTCGAGAGATAGCTACTGCCGATTTTAAATTGGCCGATAAATATGCCCATGAGGCATTGGCCTATTATCAAAAAAGCCAGAATAAGCCTGGTATTGCTAAGAGTTACACCGCATTGGGCGATATTTATCTCAATAATAATTTGCTCGAGGATGCTTTACTGTATTACGAGCAGGCGTTAAAAATGCAAAAGGACATTGGTGTGGTGGAAGATCTTGCATATCTATATAACAGCCTTGGAATAATTTATTATTACCAGAATGATTATAAAAAGGCTATTTCTTATCATGAGGTAGCCCTAAAAACTGCTCGGGGCAAATCTGTTATTGAAGAAGTAAATGCATTAAATAGCCTGGGTCAATGTTATCGGCGCTTAGGTCAGCCCGATACAGCTATTGCATTGTTTCGACAATCGCTTGCTTTATTGGAAAATAAAAAGGAAGATCGATTGTTGGCCAGAACATACCAACATATTGGTCTTGTGGAATTTGAACGGGGCAATTATGAGCAGGCTGTTGCTGCATACCAGCAGGCTGTGTCGATTACACAAAAAATGAATGATACGCGGGGAAGAGCAATTGCACTCAATAACATCAGTAATGTATACTATTCGTGGGGTAAATTTCAACTAGCAGCTTCATTTTATCAGCAGGCATTACAGGTATTTGAAAATATTGGCTTTGCCAATGGTATTGCCAGTACTTACGCAAACTTGGGATCTACTTTTATTAAATTGAACGATTTTAGTACCGCTCGCGAATATCTTGAAAAGGCCCTGGATGAACGTTTGAAACTGGGTAACAAACGGGATATTGCTAATGCTTATCTAAGCCTTGCTAATTTATTCTCACAAATCAACAATGCGCAAAATGTTAAAACATACGGAGATAGAAATTGGGAAAAGATTATTTTAAAGTATAAAACATCGGAACAGATACTTCAACAATACAAAGAAGCTTTGGATTATAATCAGAAAGCCTTGCAAATTGGTCGAGAGCTGGGTGAGAAACGTATAATTGCCTCTTGCTTGAACAATATAGGTACCATTTATTCTTTGGCCGGCATTGCCGACAAAGCGCTTGAATATTATGAACAAGCTTTAAAAATCAACCAGGAAATAGATAATCAGGCCGATGTTGTAGTAAATTTATTGGCTATTGGAATAATTCACAGTTTTAAAGGAAATTATGTTCAGGCCGAATCATACCTTAAAGAATCGCTGAGTCTTGCTCGTCGATTGCAAACTACTGACCTTGAAAAGGATATTTATTATAACCTTTCGGACCTGTACGAAAAAATGGGAAATTGTACCAAGGCTCGTTCATATTTTAAAAACTATGCCAGCCTCAAGGATACGTTACTCAATAAGGAAACCTATAGACAAATAGCCGAACTGAAAACCAAATATGAAACCGAAAAAAAGCAAAAAGAAATAGAATTGCTCAATAAGGATAAAAAGCTGAAGGAAAATCAGATTCGCCAGCAGCGCATGGCTATTATTTTCTTCATAGCTCTTACTATGGTAATCTCGGCTCTAA
>Ga0209204_1003547_pt1 | contig 11396 bp, 9 predicted proteins | sample AD_JPNMR2_MetaG_FD_184425 | JGI IMG/M metagenome (GOLD analysis project Ga0209204, IMG submission 184425) | Active sludge microbial communities of municipal wastewater-treating anaerobic digesters from Japan - AD_JPNMR2_MetaG (SPAdes) (version 2) | ecosystem: Engineered > Bioreactor > Anaerobic >... | reverse complement strand
CTGGCAATCTCTTTTAACTTGTTCATCGATGTTTTCCTCCCTTTCTTTTTCACTTACACACCCTCCAGAAGTTTTTGGAGGCAGTGTATCATGTCAGGCAAGGAGGATCATATAATCTTTTTTTGTGTTAAGAGTAATTCCGAAAAGATCGAAAAAGTGTTCGAGGTTTTTCGGAAAAGGTGTTCGGATATCATCGGAATAGGTGTTCGAGGTTTTTCGGAACAGGTGTTCGAGGTGGAGCGGAATTTACAAATATTAATCTGGGGCGTATATTAATCGTAAAATACATTTGATTTTTTTTATTTAAAGCTGACCCTCTTCCTGAAAGGCTTCTTTATTATTCAAGGCTCCATCTGCTTATAATAGATGAGCTGGGTTATATGCCTGTTAATAAGGAACAGGCCAATCTGTTATTCCAGCTGATATCTCTGAGGTATGAGAGGGCATCAACGATACTCACAAGCAATTACGGCTTTGATGAATGGGGGCATATATTTGATGACCAGGTGGTGGCCCAGGCCATAATAGACAGGCTCATCCATCATGCCCATATATTCCCCATAAATGGTGAGAGCTACAGGATAAAGGATAAACTAAGAAGGGGTGGTAATAGAACATGAAACAACAGTCGTCTTTAAAAGGTTTGATAACATGGCAGAGGATTATCCATTACTTTGTAATTACAACCCAATGAAGGGGGGTCAATTTTATTTGCAGAAAAGGGGTCAAATCTTTTGACTATAAAATGCATAAATTTCTTTAGATTCAAGCTTCAATATCGAGACATCCTTTTATACAATCACTTTAAATCTCTATTAAATGATTTTCCTCAAGGATTTGATTTAATAAACTTTCTGCCATATGTTGGTCAAGGGTGCGGCAAAGGAGGGCTTTACCCATTTCAGCTCGGAGTTTGCGCAGGTAATTCTCGTAATTCTTGACCGTCTTAAAAAGGGGCATCGTTTCGGTAGGGACAAGCACCTTTGAATTGCCCGACCTTTGAGCATATATGAGATATTTTGCCTCAACCGTGCTCTTTGCTTTGTAAGCAAAGCCGCTATCCGTGATGACCTCCTGCTCACCAAAAAAGTAGTGGCCGAGTCTTAAAGGCTCATCATGCAATAAGACTTCTTTCATCTCATCCTTTTTAACCGAAGCATCAAAGAAATCGTCGGGAAAGCGTTTAGGACCATCTGGCATAAATCCCATTATTATCTCTTGTTTAACTTTTTCAATATCCCATTCTGATCTTGTCTTCTTAACTTTCTTTCTCATCTTTGCCAGGTCGATTCTTTCCCTTACAAGTTCGCATAAGCCATCGTAGAGAGGTTTGAGGTACTTCTTTGGATCAAGGCCAAGGGCTTCAAGGACAAGGCTATCGAGTTTTTTCCTGTCAGGCATCTTGACTTCTTCAAAGATTGGCTTTATAGGGCGGGTCAAAAGAGTCTCAAAGGCTTGAAGGATTTTATCACAAATCTCAGTATTAAGGTTTCCTCCATAAATAAATAACAAGTCATTAATTTCTGGACCGTAAAAAGTCAATAAGCCATCACCAAGGTTTACTCTTCCTAATAACTCGACACTTATAAATGCAATAATAGAATTTATGAGAGCACAATTCAGTAGGCGTTTGTCGTTAAAAACTCCTTCAAATACAACGTCACCAACCATCACTCCCTTTATATTTACAGGGAATGCAAATCTTTCTCCTATGAAACGATTTATTATGAAATCGCTTGGTTTTCTTCTCGCTAAGCTATACCAATTACTTCTTCCCTGAACAGATTGAACAAGAGGATACAGTATTCCACCTGCTTTATGACCGCCTCTTTCGTTTGTCTTTTGCTTCTCCCCCCATTCGATATATTTCAAGGCACCTGTTTTACCTTCCCTCCTCAATTCTTCCTTACTCTTCTGGCATAAAAATACCTTAGTGGTGAGCTTAGCAGGATCAATTAGGATGCCTTCAAATTCTTTGGGCGATTTGAGGACAGGCTTTAAGAACTCCTCCTCAATCCCGAACTCTCTTATCCGCTCCTCGGTGAGATAAAAGAACTCATTGATGCCGGTTGTATATCCACGCCGTATCTTTGTCACCTTTTTCAATGGCACAAGTTTATCTTTACACTTCTCCAGAATCTCAAAATAGACCTCAGGTGCTCGGAGATATTTTCCCCATTTAACAGTTTTTCCTATTCGTTCCAGCTCCTCCAAGAGTTCTCCCTGTCTGATATAACGAATCCTGAAATCAGAATCTTCATAGGTCTTAAGCCCGCTCAGTGTATTAACTACCTCTGCTCCTCTAATCTGGATATGTTCACTGCCTGCGCTTTCAATCTTGGCGACTAACTTATCCAATCCCCGCCAGCGATTAACCGCATCTATTTTCATGTCCCAAGGGATGAGTTCCCTCAAAGGCTTTTGAATCTTAACGAACTTGACAATGTGGTCTTCCCGTTCCTTTCTCTCGTCACATTTTTCTAAGATGGTCACGATGGTATTGACCGAGACATCCTCAAACCAGGGCTCGCAACGGGACTCAAGGATGGCAATGATTTTGAATTTTTTAAGGAAAAACTTCTGGAGTTCATAACCATAAGCCACATCAAGCCAAGCATTCGAGGTTACAATCCCCATCCTGCCGCCTGGTTTTAGAAACCGAGCGGTCTGAAAAAACAGATAGGCATATATATCCGCCTGGCCGGAGAGTTTAAGGTTGCCTCTGCGATCAAATAGTTCCGTGTAGTCTGCCATCCAGCCTTCAGCAAGGATTTGTTCGAGAAACTTCTTATAGCCCTTGACCTGCTTTTCTATCAGTTCCTGCCTGATATAAGGGAAGTTACCAACCGCAGCGTCAAAGACAGGAAGAGGTTCTTCAACAAAAGGTTCACCATTTTCTACTGGCTTTGGAGGAGGAAAGCTAAAGGTCTGGTTGGGTTTTACTTCAAAGAAGTCTTGCGCCACAATACGGGGGAAGTTAGCAAAATCGGTTAAGTTTTGACGATAGAGGTTAATGGTAGCAAGCTCGGCTGGAAATCGGGCGATGTCTATCCCCCAGAGGGACTCTAAAAGCTGCTGGTGATTGTGCTCTCCTAAGGTCCTTTTGCGGTCATACGCTCGCAAAAGAAAAGTTCCTGTACCGCAGGTTGGGTCTAAAACCTTAGCATCTGCGGTGCGGACACAAAAGGCGGTGATGATATCTACCAAATCCTCTCGGGTGAAATACTGTCCCAGGGCGTGGCGTTCTTCAGGTGGGATGAGGCGTTCAAAAACCTGACCGATGACATCCTGAGGGACAGTATAGAAGTTGTAGTAGTTGAGGTCTGAGATTAGGCTTTTTAATTCATCAATGGCAGTTTGAGGATAGGGAATCTTTTCGGTTAACTCTTCCTCAAAGATCGCCTGGTAGTCAATTGCTCTAGCAAGGTCAAAGTAATACCTGAGCCTTGAGACGATCATCGCATCATCCACCCCAGAAAAGTCCATCTCAGGAAGAGTGGGCACCTGACGCCTCAGGCTTTGATAAAAGATAATCTTTCCCAGCGTGCGATAGACGATCTGGCGGGAAAGGGATTCAAAGAAGGGCTCCTCGCCGAAATTGGCAATCCCTTGCTTGACCGCCCATTCATCCAGAGCCTTCTTGAATTTTGGGTCACGGCTTAAAGTAGTAGCGAGGGATTGTTTCAGGGGATCCCTCATTGTCTCTGCGGCCTTTGCCAGGCGATTGACAAAGAAGGTGGCATCTGCTTCAATGGTTCTTAGTCGTCCTTCCTGCTGAAGAGTATCCAAGTCTTCTGCTATTTCCTGAACCCTTTTCCTGATGGCTATCTTAGAAGTTTCGTCAATCACCCCTGCCGGGGCAATTTGATGAAGGGTAGGATATCTTTTCAATTGATCTTCCCTTGACGGAGATTTTCCTTTCTTGAATGTGCGCCAGAGGATGGCATCCTTGAGGTTTATGGTCAAAAAATAAGGAGTGCCGAGCTTGCGTGCGGCTTCTGCTGCATCTTGCACCGCTTGAGGATGGTCTACAGGTGCTGTTGATGAAAGTATCTCTAAGTAGCAAAGAGAATGAGAACCAATGACTTCTTTTATAATCTCCAAAAGGATGCTTTTATCTTTAACGTTATTTCCATGGCTCATGCCTGGTTCCCCTTGGACCTCAGATTGAGCTTCTGTTCCGCTTCCTCAGTAAGAAGGCTTGCCATATCTTCATCGTTTGTAAGTCTGAGAAAGAGATTAAAGCACTGTTGCCTTATCTCCCGACAGTATTTCTCATAACTTGTAACTGCTTTAAATACAATTCTATTGTCCCTTTGAATCTTAATTAACGTTTGTCCAATTTTAGATGCATAAATAATATACTTTGCCTGTGAAGGATTTTGTGCTTCGTAGCGGAAACTTCTTTTGGGAGAAACAACTAAGGTTTGAGAATTTGGATCAAGCTCAAGTGCTGTTCCAGGGAGTTCTATCACAAGCATTTCTTCACCCTCTAAATACCCTTCTATGAAATCTTCTGGGAATGCCTTGACACCATGAGGGGCAACTACGCTAATAACCTCATCAACTAATCCTTTGGTATATTCAGGTGGCTTATTAAAAATTTTTGCTAAAGCTATCTTACCTATCTCGTCTTTCGACCTTGGGGCTTCACCGGGTAAGTAAATCATAATCCCTTTTTTTACGGGCCTGACCTCTATCTTCCCTTTGCTGGCAAGGTCCTGTGTTATCGTAATCGGATCCTCATTAAAATATTCACGGAATGCTTGATTAAAACCACTGAAAACAGAATGAATACCTTTCGATTTAGAGGTATCCCGTAATTTCAAGATAGCCATTTTAAAAAATTCTTCGTGCGTCAGTTTTCTTTCTTTGCTATTCATAGCCGTTTCTAAGAATTGGAAGTTTTACTTTCAGGCGAAGCCTTATTGCAACTTTATTTGTAAATTCTTCAGCCTTACCTTCATCGCAAGTAAATTCAAGGAACAATTCAAAAGCCCTTCGAACCAGTTCATCGCAATATTTTTCATAGGCTTTGACTGTTTTAAACAGAGCAAGGTTGTCTCTGGGTATTTTGACTTTTTTATTTCCCACATTATGGGCATAAAGGATATATTTAGCCTCTGGAGGGTTTTTGGCCTGGTAGCGAAAATATCCTTTAGGGGAGGTGAGAACTGTCTCTGTTTTAGTCGCAAGATGTAGTTGTGTTCCGGGTATCTCTATTTCATAGAAGTCAGTGCAGTTGCTATCAAGAAAGTCATCAGGAAATTGTTTTGGGCCCTCGGGGGCAATTTCATCAAGGATTAGTTCCAAAATCTCTTCGTCTTCCGATTTTCGATCTTTTGTATCGTGGGTAGGTGAAGCATCTTGACCTTGTGGAGATATAACCACAGGGAAGGGTTTATTTATCAAGCCTAAACGGGATAGCTCCTTCTTTCCTTTTTCAGTGATTTTCCACACGCCACGAAGAGTTCTATCTAAAAAGCCTTTCTTGCAAAGAGAATTTCTTGCCCATCGAACCCTGTTCTCAAATTTTTTGCTAAGGCCAGAAGGTTGCACTTCCTGACGTTCTTTTTCGGTGAGTCTAAAGTAATTGGCAAGAGTTTCGTAAACTTCACTGGGCTTTACCTCACCGCCCATAATGTGGATTAGATGAAGAAGCGGCGTTAGTATATCTTTTTCAGGAGGAATAGGCATACCTTCATCCCCTCACATTCATTATTTCCCTACTGAATTTCACAAAGGTCAAGGTTCCCCATCGGTCGACATTGAACCTTACGAGATCTGGTTTTTCTTTCTGAAGGGACTTTAGCGTGTCTATTGCTTCGGAAATTTCGAAATATCTTCTAGATTCTGTAATAGAATATATTCCAGCGAGAAGGGCAACCTCTAAAATGGGGACATAACCGAGGGGACTCTTGAGAACGTTGTAGGCTTTCAGGATTGTGGACAGGATGATGTCTCTATCCGCTCGGTGCTCAGCATTGAGGTTGAAAGCTTCGTTTGCTGACTTAAAAAAGGAGTTTCGAAGGAAAGAGTCAATGTCTTCAGCTTGAATAAGTGGTTCAAAGAATGTTGTTGTAGCATCAGTTATTTGATAGCGATAGGCAAAGGGGTCGGGTTTAGAAAGCAAACCAAGGTCAACAAAGGGTTCGAGTCTAGGAGTTATGGCGTGTTCTCGTGAGTTTTTCCCACCAGGATTAGGATTTCGTTTTACAGCTTCGATCTTATCTGCTGTATCAAGAATTTTCTGAACTCTTAATAGATCGTCACCACTTCTTGCCTTTGATCTATTCTCTTTAGCAATAGAACGATAAATTTCTGGCAGATAGTCCCCTGCCTCTCTATCTGTAAAGGGTTTTAAAAAAGTTAACAGTTTGCTATAAAGTCTGGTTATTACATCTCCGTCTTCCTCGATAAATGAAAAGAGTAAGAGCAATTTCTGTTGTATCGTTAGCCGAAAAGGATTGACATCTTCATTCAAAGGTATAGTCCCTGATCTGCTAAATGCCTTTCTCTCTTTTTCTGATACAATCGAGAGAAACGATTGACCTCTAACCAGAAGAGAATAAGTCCCCTTGCGTAATAGTCCAAGGTCAAGAGCCAAATAAGGATACTTATTCCAATCATCACTAGTCAACTTTCCTCGTCTTGAAGGCAAGTTAGCATCAGATAAATAAATATCCTGAACCTCAACTTGCACTGATGGTTGGCATGAACTTTCTTCTGGGGACTTTAAAGCAATTGCCCGCACATTTTTGTATATACGGTCAGTAAGTACATTCTTAATATATTCTTGAAGATGAGGTGTTAATACTACAGAAACCTTTTGAGAGACTGCAGAAATCAAATCTTTGCCAAGGGTTGAAAGATTATTAGTGGCTGAAAGAGATGCATGCCATATCAGATATTTAAGAAATCCGAATCGCTGCATAGAGCGTCTAGGGTTAGTTAAAGCACGAATAAAACTCATCACACTCCAAACCCACCGTGAACACTTACCCGGGGCCGGACATCCATGATAAAAGTGCGATCTGCCTCGGTATTAGAAACGATAGCCTGCCCGATGTCCAAAGACCTTAAAAGGTCATCAAAGGAGAGAGTATTATTCCCATATTTGACCTCTTCAGGTAGGGCTGATTTCAAATTTCTTCTTACGTATTCGATATCACCCTGAACAGTAAGTTTATGAACGATGAGCGTGTCCACCTGGGCAAGGATTCGCTGGTCAATTGCGGATGGCTGCTGGGTGGTCAACATAAAGGAGAGGCCAAAGTTTCTCCCTTCCCGAACAAATCTAATAAGAACGTCGGTCGTTGTTGTCTTCCTCTCAGAGGGAAGGAAATTCTGAGCTTCGTCTGCTACGATCCAGACTGGCGGAATCCCTTGAGCGACTTTTTCTTCCAATTCTCTTCTTTCCTCATCCGACAGGTTAGGCAAAATTCTTAGGTTCTTCTCCATTTCAGAGGTCTCTATGCGGGCTTGCATAATCTTGCGTATTAAGGAGACGATAAGAACTAAGCGCAACTCATCAGACATCTTGTGGAGAAGTAATATACTCAACTGACCGGGCTTTAAAAGAGAACTCAAAGAGGTGCCTTCGAGAGATTCATAAGCCTTCAGTTCTTTTTCAGATACTTCGCCTTTTTCTAATAACCACTTCAAGGCTGCAGGAATCTTACGTTTTGGCTGAAACAGCGGATTTCGCCAGTATACAGAGAGCTGCTGAAGGACAGCTCTTCTCGTTTCGCTATGATAGTTAGCCAAAAGCTCTGTATCATTTTGGACGCATTCCATAAGGTCTTCAATAGCGTATCGTGATTTAGGGGGATAAGTTGATTTTCCATCTGACCAGCCCTCGTTGACTACCTTTTCATAAGCATCGTTGAGGAGTTGCCCCATCCGATCCTGAAGGATATCCACACCGAAAAGATATCCCCAATCAGAGGCAGTGAAATCAGCACAATTAATCGTGAACTCTCTATATTGCCGGGAGGATGACGTTGTCCCTTTTGGTGTCCAGGTCTGAACATCTAAAGGCTCGCTTTGGATATCCCATCCCCTATGAAAAAGTACCTGGTCTTTCAGAACCTCCTGGGTGGAACTCGGTGAAAGGGGGATATCCATCCATTGGAATATACCCAGGGTGTCGAATAGTAATGAGGCGCGCGTTTTGGTAATAGCCGAAATGGTGGTTTCTTTTTCTTGAGTGCAGAGCCCTTCAAGAAAGCTACCAAGAGTGTAAGATTTTCCCGAACCTCTTTTGCCAAAAATGGCTACTACATGAGGAAGGGAAAGGTCAAAATCAACCCTTACCAATTGACCTGCTTCGGCGAGCCGACCAAGGAAGACATGCTCTTTTTCCTCATTATGATTCCCGATCAATATCCGCCTTGAATGAGTCAGCTTTGGTTTTACAGTGAATTTCTTCATCGCCATCATCCAAATATGAGGGGAGCGATCTCATTGACAATATTTGGCTCAATGATAGGCTTTCTCTCATCCCAAGTAGAAATCGCACATTCATTGACAGCCTTGATGAGGTTTCTGGGTAAGGCTTTTATGGGGTCCTGTGATGCGAACTCACAAAGCATGTCAAATGCCTCTGCTGTAAATGGATAGGTCTCAAGACTTACTCCAAGGGATTCGCTTTGAATTTTCTGCTCGGCCTTATCTTGGTCAACTAGTTCAGCTAAAAGTTCTTTCAAGAATATCTGCACGTCCCGAATAGAAGGAAGTGGAGGGATTTCTACAAAGTTGTTTTCTCCAAGACGGGTGCGGACATCAGCTCTGACCAGAAGTTCTGCCATGTCATCAAGCGTCAGAGCGTAGGAGGCGATTATAAAACCGACAGAAGAATTTGACGGCTCCGCCAATTTCCTTAAATAGGTGTGGAGGGACTCAGTGGCGTCCCCTGTTTTGACATTTTTGAATTGCTCTGCCTCATCCATCAGGAAGATAATTTTCTCATCATTTCTCTCTGCTAGACGGCCAATGCCTACTAAAGCATTTACCATGTCCCCTGCGCCAAGGTCACCAAGAGATCTGGTAACATTGAGACGTTCAAGTTCGTTTGGTTTTAGTTCATATCCGCAAAACCATCGCCAGGCAAGGAGGCCAATATCTCCACCTACTCTTAAGTTCTTCGCCGCCTCTGCCATATTGATGTTGCCAAATATATTTTTAAGTTCTGCGTCCAGATTTTGTGTACGACTGAACAGCCTATCTATCCAGCTTGAAACTTCGGATTTCCCCAGTGTTTCTATGAGCTGAAGGTGCCAACTTTTGTGATCTGATCTACTATGCATTTCGAGATCGAGATGAAGGGTTTTAGGGGTCTGGCGGCAAGCCTCTAGCTGGTTGTTCTGGAGGTAATGCTCCAGGTGGAAGAGGGTCTGTGTCTTACCAGAACCAAAAGAGCCATAGATGACCATCTTGGGCACGCCTGGTTCCACAAAAGAACGTCGCAATTGTGCCTTTATTCGATTCTTAATCTCCTCCCTGCCAAAATAGAATTTGGCGTCGTCAGGGTTTACCTTAGGATCGATCGTGAAGCTTTCCCGCCCTTTCAGACAGAACCATTCTTTAAAGTCCATGACATTACCTCCTTTGAAGTTTCATCTTTTTTACGAGTTTTGTTTCATTGAGGGTTCTTAACCTTTCAAGTCCCCATCGGGAAAGTTCCCTCAATATTTCCCGGCCGCGATCTTTTCCGTAAATCATCATAGCGATCTCGATGTTTTTCTCAATAGAAGTCCGGGTCAAATTTGCTGAACCAAGGAGTGCGAAGCTCTGAGATTCATCCTGACATAAGCAAACATATAGTTTGGCGTGTAGCGATTCGTTGAAGCGTAATTCTACCGAGTCATAACTCATAAGAGTGTCAATTGCTTGTTGATGATATTCTTCCTTTGGAGCACGGGTGATAATATAGGTAAATATACGCCTTTCAGTTGCCTTCTTACAGACCTTATCTAAAGTAACTCGTGTTGCCTCAAGAGTGCTAACAAAGGGGCTGATGAGTATGAGACTCTGCATAGGAATATCACACAAATAAAATTTCAAAAGAAATTTCTCGACAGGTCTAGAAGTGACAATCTCAGCGTATTCGAGCTGCATGTTTAATCCATCCCAATTATCATAATTTTTCCAATTTTGATGCCTTGCGCTTTCTCCACTCCTGCCGATCCTTTTCAATCAGGTCTAGGATGATGGACACAATGGGAGCATTCTAATTATGCTTCTGAAGCTCCAGTGCTTTCTCCTTCAAGAAGAAATATTGCTCCTCTGCAGGTTCAATGGTCGTCTTTCTTATATTCTTTTTACTCCCAGTTTCTAAAGCGCGGTTTCTTAATTTAACCATATCGATATAATTGTATGAATATAGCCCCATGAGGTCAAGAAGAATTTTGCTTGCCCCTTGCCTCCTGTGATTCCCTTAACCTCGACTATTAGCGGATACGATACGATAATCTATACCAAGTGAAAAGGGATCGATTACAGCAGGCAATATGCCGTCCCCCAGCAACCACAAAACGGCCAATCAGCTTCAGTTCTGGGACTACTTCACCATGGCGGTAGTGGCCTGGCAGACAGAGGATCAACCGCTCCGTCAAGGACTTCCTCAACTTCTTTGAAATCTTGAATAAATACAATGTAAAGTTTGTCTGTCTCAAGCAGAACTACGATACTACTTCCTCCAGGGAAAGCTCTTAATAACCATTTATGATGGCGTTGGCAGAGTTTGAGTGACCTGTTTTTTATCATATTAGACAAAATTAGATATTTTTGTGAGGTCACTTTTGGTGATAAAATGATAATAAGGATGATAACGAACAATGAATGAAACACACAACAAAAAGCCACTAAAAGGGTTTTCACACGGAAGCAGTAATACGAGATCTTAAAAGACATAGAACGATGCGAAACAATACATGAGGGGCTTCAAAAAAACGTTATTGCTTCTTCCATGTATTACAAATAGAAAAGGCAAAATTATCTTTCGGTATCGATACCAGTTTAAGGAACTCCATTAACACAAATATATGCTTTATAAATTAGACAACAACCTCTGTATCAATTGTGTTGTCTCTGTATATGGGACATATAATTTATATCTTGCCCTTGTAGCTGCTACATACAGAATGCTCTCAATCTGTTTTTCAGTCCATATCTCACCTGAGGAGAGAAATTCTAAACCCACAAGGAATACACAGGCATAATCAAGCCCTTTGGCGCTGTGGATGGTTGATATGGTTACACTGTTAGTTGTTATGTCGTATGATCTCTTTGACCTGGAATCCTCTGAAGACCAGTTGCTTATTATGCTTTTTGATAAAAGGGCACTGGTGAGTATCTCTGGAATATGTATGTCCTTTCTGTCTTTAAGGAATTTA
>Ga0209204_1003546_pt1 | contig 11397 bp, 7 predicted proteins | sample AD_JPNMR2_MetaG_FD_184425 | JGI IMG/M metagenome (GOLD analysis project Ga0209204, IMG submission 184425) | Active sludge microbial communities of municipal wastewater-treating anaerobic digesters from Japan - AD_JPNMR2_MetaG (SPAdes) (version 2) | ecosystem: Engineered > Bioreactor > Anaerobic >... | reverse complement strand
TTATGTACCTTTTCCACCGCCTCAACGGTATTACCGAAGGCATCATATTTGTATCTGTTTACTATCTCGCCTCTGCCATCTAACAAGGCTGTTACATCGCCGTGGGCATTGTTGAAGTAATAGTAGCTGCTGTCCTCTCTGTCCTTTTTAGCCACAAGTTCATATCCTCTTATCATTGCAGCTTGGACCTTATTCTGCTTATCCAGTTCGGTAAGCACATGCCAGCCATCGTAAACAAAGCGGGTCACTTTTCCGTTTTCATCTATCTCACTTCTAAGGCCTTCAGGATCATAACGGTTCTTTATATAACCGTCCCACTTCTTCACGCTTACAGTCCTGTTAAAGCAGTCGTATGTATAATTTATAATACCTTTGCTGCTCTTTTCTGTCAATAGATTGCCCTGCTTGTCATAGCTGTACGATGTAAGTTCGCTCCCTTCAAGCTTTTCCAAAAGCCTGTTTCTGTTATCATAGGTATATTTTGTAAATACATTTCTAAATGTCCTGCTTATACGATTCCCGGCTCTGTCATAACTAAAGCTTTCTTCATCATTATTGTAGACAGCCTTTATAAGCCTGTTTTGCCTATCGTATTCATACCTTGTGACAACACCGTCTTCAACTCTCTCTATTTGATTCCCGTTGTTATCATAGGAATAAAGATGCTTTATTATTTCTTTGCCATCATTGTTTTTAGTAAGTATACCAGAGATGTTTTTATCCAAGTCATGTGTGTACTCTACAACAATACCGTTCTCATATTTTATGCAGGAGATCGTGCCATCATGGTTATATGTATACGAGGCAGCCCTTTTGTCCGTATCCCAAACCTCCGCTAACCTCCCCAATTTATCATACTTGTAGTGGGTACGCCTTCCGGTCAAGTCTTTTAATTCAACAATATTATTGTTTTTATCATATTTATATTCAACTAAAGGCTTGCCGTTCATCATCTTGCTTTTTAGTTTTCTGTTAGGGGTATAAAAATAGCTGTAAGTTGTAGACCCGCTGGTAGCAGACATGAGGCTTCCATCAAGGTTATACCTGTATTGTTCCATTATCCCTGAATTTACTTCCTTCCTCTGGATTATGTTATCATCCATGTTATACAGGTACTCTATTATATTTCCGTTTCTATCTTCTTCCTGAGCCAGTCTGCCTTGGAGGTCATATCTATAGTTCATTACACTGCCTGCAGGGTCTTTGATTTGTGAAAGAAGATTAAGACTGTTGTATTTATATTCTGTGGTGTTACCGTTACCATCCGTAGCACTAGTTATATTTCCGGCATAGTCATAGCTGTATCTTTCTATGCTTTCATCTGCCTTAATAATTTCCTTTACTCTTCCCCACAAATCCAGGTTATATTGGGTATAATTGCCTTCACCATCCCGGATACCTGTTATATTGCCAAGTGCATCGTATGTATACTCTTGACTGGCCTTTCCCTTTATCTTTGCCCCCATGGTAAATACTTTTTTGATTCTGCCACCTATATCATATATGTACTCTATTCCGCCTTTAGTTGCATCGGTTTTCTTAATAAGTTGACCGGCTTCATTGTAATCATTTTTTTCTATGTTATATCCTAATGCATTCCACACTTCCTTTAAGCGGTTCATGCTGTCATAAAGGTATATGGTGCCATGACCGTTATCCTTTGACGGATCATAGTTTTGAGGAGATATGTGCTTGATGACATTTCCCGCAGCATCATAATAAAGCCTTGTAATACCTCCTTCCCTATCAATCATCTTTATTCTTCGGTTCATACTGTCGTATTCAAACCTGACTGAATTACCGTTGCAATCTGTCTCTCTGATAATATTTCCGGCTTTATCATATTCAAAAGCTGTTATACGTTCATCTTTATGGCCTGATGTCTTCACGACCCTAATGAGTCTGTCTGAACTATCGTAGATCATATGTGTCTGATAGCCTTCAGGGCTTGTAATCTTCACTATATTGCCGTTTTTGTCATATTCATAAACTGTCTGAGAAATAGTCTTACCCTTAACTCGCGGCTTGAGGTCATCTCCGTCTATTTCTTCTATTATCTTTTCAAGTAAACCAATGCTGTTGTACTTGTACCTGGTTATTTTACTGGTAGTATCGCTTATCTTTACCTTCTCCAGAGTTCTGTTATTCAAGCAATCATACTCATACTCAATCTGTGCACCTGTAGAATCACTTATCTTTATTATTCTGCCATTTTTATCGTGTTTGTATTTGATAACATTCCACACTTTAGGATAGCTATTTTCGTCTACGTACTCGGATGAGCGTTTTTCCTCAATCCTGTTTCCGACCTTATCGTAAGAATACATGGTTATATTGTACAATATCTTTCCCGATGACTCGTCCACAGGAACCCTTTTCTCCAAAAGCCATCCGGCCAGATTATACTTATATATAGTCCCGAATCTCTTATCATCTTTTGCAGCACTTTGATATCCCTTTGCATCTATTTCTTTTACCAGGTTGCCATCCAAATCGTATATGAATTTTTTCTGAACATTACCATCAGGATCCTTTATCATGATGAGTCTGTTCATCTCATCATAGGTGTATTCGGTTCCGGGTCCGTCATCAGTTTCCTCATTATATTTTACAGGATCAATAGTTTTTATAATATTGCCGACAGAATCGTATTTCGTCCTTGCTATACCCCCTGTAGGATATATAGTCTTTATCCTTCTGTCATCAAAATCATAAACATATTCAACCCCTGTACCGTCATCCTTTAGCTCATCATAGTAATTTGGATTTATTTCCTTAATAAGGTTACCTTCAGTATCATATTTTGCTGCAAAAACATTCTTCATAGGGTCGATAGTTCGAATCAATCTGTCCATGGCATCATAGCTGTACTCATAGGCCTTGCAATTGCCTATATCAGGACTGTAATCGTTGGGCATTACCTTTTTAACTAGGTTTCCCATCTTATCATACACCATGTATGTGGTGTTACCTTTTGCATCTCGTATCAGTGTTTTCTTATTTAGCTCATTATATGAAAATTCTACTGTACCGTAATCAGTCGTTATTGATGTCATTCTTCCCGCTTTGTCATAACCATACTTATAGGTATTACCCTGGGGATCTCTGACAATCCCCGGTTTGTCCAAGTCCATCCTGTCATATTCATATAAAGTCACATTGCTTTCCGAATCGGTCCTTGATATTACCCTTCCATAGCCATCATATAAATAAACAGTTTTTGAATAGCTATCATTATCCAGCTTTATAATTTCTTCTATTAGGTTGCCCTTTTCATCATAGACAAATAGCTCTTCTCTTCCGCTTTTTGAGCATTTCTTAATTAGGTTGTCGTTCTTGTCATACTCATACCGTACAATATTGCCATCAGGATAAATCTCCTCCAACACATTGCCCCTACTGTCAAAAACCCTGCTGGTGGTTCTGCCGTTTGCATCGGTTTCACTGCTTTTATTCCCATATTCGTCGTAGTTATACCTTTCAATGGAGCCATCATCGTTTATCAATTCAGTTATATAACCTAAAACATTATATCTACACTTTCTTACAGCTCCGGTAGCGAGACAGGTAAAGGTATTCAGCATATTGATATCATCATAAACCACTTCAATAGTACTCTGGTCGTTAACCACCTGCCTGATAACCCTTCCATTCTCATCAAAATCATTCTTAACATACTGATTACCGTTCATATCGGTCACAGAGGTAATATAATGTTTTTCATATGTATAGCTGATTACTCCTCCATTAGGTAGTGTGGCACTTATTAGGTTATCCCTGTCATAGCGGTATTTGACTTCTCTCCCCGTATTGTCAACGATTTTTACTATCTTACCCTGGAAGTTCTCAAAACTTATGGTTTTTCCACCAGGACTTATAATTTTGCTGATTAAATTGTCCGAGCCATATAAAATGGTTATTGTATTTCCATTTTTGTCGCATATCTTTTCAAGTCTTCCCGATTTATTATATATGTATTTTGTTTTATCTTTATATGTAACTGTAAAGCAATTTTCGTCCTCAGTCAGCACTTCTTCCTCATCCAAAGAATTCTTCTTTTTCCATTTATCGTCGCTCTTAACGAATTCCTCAATGTGGCCATCATTATATAACAGCGATACCTCATCGTCATTAATTTTTGTTATACTGCTCTCATATTCAAAGACCCATCCGGTACCCAATATACCTGTTCTGTTTATTATAGAGTTATACTGTCTTCTGATGCAGATTCCCATTCCTCTGTCTTCAATCTCAAGGTCTATTGCATTAAGATAAAAACTGCCGTTTACAACATTGATAGGGTCAAACCAGCAAACAGATTTTTTCAAAGAGTTATGCGTCCATATTCCTCTTACAACATCGAAGGTTCCTCTTGTAATATTAAATAAGTCATCTTCATCAAGTCCGTCCTTTATAATGCCCTCAATTCCTGCTTTCACCTGTGCAACTCCATTTGCCATTCCAGCAAAATTTAATACCATCATTGCACCGACAATCACTTTTTTGCCATTTTTAATTATGCCTCTAACAATCTTGCTGGAATCTGACAGTTTATCAACAGCTTTTGCAACTTTAGCGAATGTTTTAGTGCTTTACCTCCTGTTTTAGCTATCTTGGTTCCTTTAACTGCAGTCCCTGCAACAGGTATACAAGAAATAACAGATAGTCCTGCATCAAGCATTTTCCATCCTGCATCCGCCCAATTCCCACTTGCCGCATCACCAATAGCCCTTCCTACTGAAATAATGGCATTTGCAGCATTGGCAACTATACCCAAAGCAGGTATCGTTCCAAGTACATCAAGCCCGAATTGAAGTATGTCTAGACCCGTATTGAGCCAATCCAACTCCTTCTGTGACTTTTGTTCATTTATATCCTCATTTACTTCTTCTATAGCATTTATTCTGTCATCTATGTTTATATCCGCTTTTTTTGTTCCGTTAATCTTTATAGTTGACGATTTTATATCCGTATCCCCATTTAAAAATATGCTACTGATAGTACCTTCTTCACTACCACATATCAGGCATAGCTCATCAGCAGCATCAATGCTCATTTTCTTTTTAAGGTCTATGATCATATCCTTTTCGGATACGAAACTAATCTTTTTATCACTCTTGATCTCTATACCATTGTCTTCATGAAGACTAATCTTTATAATGCCTTCTTTACTTTCCTTTGCAGTAAAAGAAAGATCTTTAACTCCCATCATCATCTCTTTTCCAAAATTGGTACCCATGTATTTGATATCGGGATTTGATGTCTTTGAGCAGCTTGCTCCACCTTTCCTTATCGAGGAAGATGCCATTGCATTTTCTTCTCTGTTATTAGGGAAGTAAAGCTTAACACTATCTCCGTGCTGAGGCATACAGTACCATCCGCTGTTGCCTTCGGCTGTGTAGAATGATGAATAGGGAAACCAATATGCTTCATCCTTATTTTGGATGTCGTCAATTTCAAGATGAATTCTTACAGTATCTTTGCGTGTATCTATTATTTTTCCCTCTATAGATACTCCCTTGATATTGTCATTCAGTAACAGATTTTGCCGAGCACCGGTTTTAGGTATTAGTACATATTGAACGTGCAAAATGCCTTCTTTCAAAGTAGCAAGCATCTTACACACTACAAGCTTTCTCCCTTTAAAAACTACATTGCTTCCAGGATTAAAAAAGCTCAGGCTCTCAACCTCATAGCTTGTAAAATCAATTTCTCCCAAGCTACTGCAGTAATTTTCTGCAGTAAACATATAATCTGAAAGATCTCTTTCCAAACCATAATAGCTTTCATTTAATACTTCTTCATTCCCATTAGGCAATCCTAACCACATTTTAGGGCTCTCTGTGCAATCATCAGGTATCAAAACTCCACCAAAATGTGAAGCCATTCTTTTTATAAATGCCCAATCGGTTTCATTATATTGAAGTATAAACTTTTCGATTTTTGATCCTTTAGTAATATTATCTATAAAATCAGCCTTGCTATAATCAGACAGTACATTTCTTATCAAGTCTTTATATGCCATATTTGAATTTTGAAAGGATCTTTTTTTTAATTTTATATCCAGTTCATAGGTATGTGAAATTCCATTCAAAGACAAATAATAAACGTCTCTAACCCGCTTTATACTTATACTGGTTACAAGTCCGCAGAACAAGGTTTTTACTTCCTTGCCGTCTTCCACTTGAATAATGCGGATACTGTCGCTGTCAGTAGACTTTTCTATGTAACTGTCTTTTTTATCTTCAGGTATTATTCCCGTTATGTAAACAAGTGAATGATCGTTCAGCTTTTTCTCTATCTTTAGTTCAGTCAATATTTTAATATCATAAGGCAGTATCACCTTCAAATTGTCATAAGATATTGCTTTTTGCAAATCTGACATTTTATCCTCCTCCGTCAATACTACTCTTGACCGTCATCCTCTATAGTTATAACACCACCAACGTTACACACATTTTTAGAAATATTAAGTAAAACAGGATAATTTTCTACTAGCTTATCATCCTTTCCATTTGACCAGGGACTGGTTACAGCAGGTGTGCAAGCACCTTTCAAGATTTTGCACAGGCCGAAGGGCCTTATATTTAAACAAGGCTTATAATCCATTATGTTTAGCTGAGCTTTATTTTTTATATATACTCCATGGCTTCTTGGTGCCGTCAATACGCTATATGCATCGCTTGCACTACATTTCAGATATGCACCTGCCACAACATAGCTGTGTTTTTCTTCCTCACTCATTACCTTTTGTACTTCATCCCCCATGATATCAACTCCTTATGCTAATCTTTTTCGACTCTTAAGAGGTCTATGCCTATAAAATCTCTACGCAGCAATGCTTCTGCCACGCAAAGATCTACAATTATTATGTCTTCCATGGCACCCGATACCTTTAATACCCGAGGTGAGTGTTCCATTTTTACACTGTCTACCACAAGCTTTTTCAAGGTACCATTTTTATTAAACTCACTTTTTTCCGATATACAATCAAAACTCTTTGGTATCATTCCCCAATATAATTCCTGCCGCATGCTTCTTGAATCAATAAATGCAACGGGTATAAAAAAGATGGTGGGCTCAAATTTAGCAAGCATTTTCTTTAATCTCTCTGAAACAACAGGAATAGAATTGTCCAAATAATCCACATACAAATTGATAGGCTTATCTTTCAAATAAAAACGAGTGATTTTCTCATTTAATTTTTTTATATCACTAATACCATCAAAAATTTCCTTGTTTAAATCTTTAGACAAACCGATCGGTTCAATTTGATTTTGAACTTTGTTGTCCCAAAAGATATTAAAATACTCCATCCTCGTTCCCTTCCTTTAAAACTCTGATTTATCTTAACCTACTCCCAAATTATTGATTCTCTCTGAATATCATCCAATTGAAGAGCTTCGACATCCTTTCTTAAAAAAAGTGCATTGTGGAGATTCGCACCACTAAAATCAACATTTTTAAATTTTGCACCTTTAAAATTAGCCCCTTGCAAATCTGCTCCCTTGAAACTCACATTCTCAAGGTTTGCTCTTTCAAAATTTACGCCCCATATGCTCCTTGTCCTAAATTTGGGGTTGTAAAACCTTCCCTTGGCTCCTTTGGAATTGACAAAGCGTGCACTATCCAAATTGCAATCGGAAAAATCAGCATCATATATGTACGAATTACTTAAATCAGCCCTAATCATGATACATTCATGAAATCTTGTTCCTATGAGCTTACAGAATTTCATATTGCTTTCCGACAAATCACTTCCCTTAAAATCGGAATGATTCAGGCTTCTTTTTTCCAGGTTTCCCTTTGATAAATTGAGTTTTTTAAAGTCCTCGTGCCAAAACAGCTTGTCCTTCATATCTAAAAGCTGTCGTGTTATCTCTTCAGGATTTCTTTTTCCGGAATTCTCTTTGTACACAACTTCGCTTATATCCAAGTACTCTCCAACCCTAACCTCCATCTTCTCATTCCTAACAATATCTCGATATTCCCTTAATAAGACAGCAAAAGGCATGGTATACCTGGCAATATTAGCTATGTATTGGCTGTAGAATCCGGCTTCTTTAAACTTTAACCGTTCAGTGTCAAAGCTTCCAAGCAAACCAACATACTCTCTTCTGTTTTCTTCTAGCTCAGCTTCAAACTCGTCCAGAAACTTTCCAAGCCATCCGGCATCATATATAGCCTGACATTCCATTCTGTCTAAAAACCAATTACTATCAAATGCTTCAATTAGGTAAAGAAGCTTTCCTTCCTTCATGGAAGTCCTTAGAAGAGAGAATGTTATGTATCCTACCTCTCCTTTTTTACCTTCATTCTGAATCTGCTTTATCTTTAAGCATATTCTTCTGAATGAATCAAGAAAGTCTGCTACCAAATTATCCCTATTTTTATGAAAAAACTCTTCAACTTTAAGCATTTTTTCAATACTTTTTTGTCTTACAAAATTTTCATTAAAATGTTGTAATGCCTCTTCCCTGTTCACAACACTTACCTCTCTATAAATTTTATATACTTAATTAGTTTTTACTTCATTTCCTAATATCGTAACATCTCCCGTGCTTCCATCCATCTTTATATTGCTCTTCTTGCAGGTTATATTCATTTCCTCCCCAGCCGTTATAATAACTTTTTGTTTCGAACCCATTACAATATTATCGTCTGAAATAATTTTTATTTCCTTCTTGCTGAATATCTCAATGCCATCTTCCTCATTAAGTCTAATATAAATTTCTTTGTCTTTAGCTGATATAAGTATTTCATTCGGAGCAAACATCAGCTCTTTACCTGACTTGGTTCTAAAATATTTTACATCAGGATTATCCACCTTATTATATTCAGCCTTTTCCGAATCCTTTCTTACCGAACTCATGGCAACTCCATCTTCCTCTTTATTATTTGGGAAATAAACCTTGAGATGATCCCCCAATTCAGGCATACAGTACCATCCGCTGTTACCTTCTGCCGTATATACGGAAGAGTAAGGAAACCACCATGCATCACTAACACTTTGATCATCATCAATTTCCAGATGCATCTTAACATTATCGCCGGCCACACTTATTACCTTGCCCTCAACAGACATGCCTGTTATTTTGTCATTGTAAATAATATTCTGACTTAAACCCTTTTGAGGTGTCAGGATATAATTATGCTTCAAAACGCTTTTTTTGATATATGAATTAACTTCACATACAATAAGCTTCTTTCCGTTTAAATTTACTCTATCACCTATGTTCATCAGCTTATCCGATTCAATTTCATAGTATATAAAATCGTTATCGCTTATTCCGCTTATATAATTTTCTGAAGAAGTTTTAAATTCAGAAATCTTCTTTGTAACTGTGTAGAAATTTTGCTCTAAAGAACCTTGATCTACTCCGTCAGGTACTCCAAACCAAAATTTAGGAGCAGCAATATTTGAATCTGCTATAAGTCCTGCGTTAAAGCGGGATGCCATTCTTTTAATAAAATCCCAATCAGTCTCATTATACTGCATGGTAAATTTCTCTATAAGTTTACCCTTTGAAGCCGTATCTATAAAGTCGGCCCCACTATACTCCGATATAACCGATTTTATCAAATCCGTATATGGCATGTCTTTTTTTTGAAATGATCTGCTTCTGAGCTTTACATCCATATTGTAAGTATGCGATGCAGCTTCTCCTTCCAAGTAGTATATGTTTCTTATCATTTTAACTTTTATATTTATGACTATTCCCTTAAACAAATAAATAGTCTCATTTGATTCGGTAATATATTTAGCTTCTATCTGTGTCTGAACTCTGGTCATTTCAACATACTTGTCTTTTTGCTCTTCAGGTATTATTCCGCTAAAATACATCCTTACATGGTTATTTACTTTTTTAACGATCCTCAAATCAAGTAGGTTTGTAAGCTGATAAGGCCCAAATTGAAGGTTGCTATATGTAATAATTGACAAACCCACTGTACCATCCCCTTTCCAATGCAAAAAATATGGTTACATAAATTTCTAAGCAATGCTTGTATTTACCTTTAATGTCTCCATGATTCCTCTTGCTACTTGTTTCCACTGCTTCATTTCTTCTTCAGTGCAGTTAAAGCTGCATATAAGTGCTCTTCCCTCAAGTTCTGCAATAAACGTAAAATTGTATATTTTGCCATCTATAGCATCAGTTAAAAAATCAAAGTATACAATATTCCTGCCGTTTATCTGTTCTACACCATCTTCCAGCCACGTTGCCGCAGGCTGCATTTTTTTCACTATCTGTAGCATGGCATCTTTGAACCTGTACATATTCTTATCAAGAACCTCAGTACTTGTGTGATTAAATGAAATATTTATCGATGTGCTTTCATTGGTGTAGATAAGCTTTGGTCTTCTTTCTGAAGGATATTTTATAGAAGCAATCTCAGGAGACATTTCACTGAAGCTTTTAGGAAGAATTATATTGATCTTGCCGTCTAACAGAGTTTTTTCATGGAATTCTATATCCTCTCCATTTATATTGATCATACCGGTTTTTATTCCAGTTAAAATGTTATTCTTTTCAAGCTCCATCACTCTTTTACGCTGCTCTTTATTTAATAATTCTATAATTTTTTCATCTATAAATTCCGGATTTTCTTTGCTCATAGTAGCATCCCCTTTGTCATTATTCTATTAATATAAACAAACACCAGTCGGGTTATCCTTCATATTTATATTACCGAACCTCTTCATTAAATATAGCTTTAATTACATCATAAACCACAGAGACTCGGTCGTCTAGTATATCTATTTTTACATGTTTTTTTATAAACATTGTATATACTTTGTCAAATAATTTTTGATGTAAAAAAGACAGGTTTAGGTAAACAATATCAGGTTTATATTAAAGGGGCTGATACAAAACTAAATTAGCTTTGCATCAACCCCTTATTTATTTAGGCATAAATAGCAAATTATGATTCAACAAAAACAGCACTTTAAAAAGGCAATTTATTATTCTGTTCTTAATGCAACAACCGGATCCTTCTTAGCAGCACTGCGTGACGGAATGATGCCGGCAATCAGCGTCAGAAGCATACTGATAATAATCAGAATAATGGCTGTCTTCACCGGCAGAATTGCACTGAGATTATTAATACCTGTCAAATCATGCATTATCATATTGATAGGTATGCAGAGCAGATAGGTAATCACCACCCCAAGCAGACCGGATGTGAAGCCGATAATAACGGTTTCTGCGTTAAACATACTGGAAACATTCCTTTTCGATGCACCGATACGTTATCTCTTCAGGTTGTTCGCAATACCAAGCATGATTCCTCTGTCACTTATATCGGAAGCAAGCTCCGGGGGTGTTCTCTCGAGCACGGAATGCACAGCCTCAACAATGCTCGAAACGGGCTCTTCCAAAGCTTCCATGATTT
>Ga0209204_1003544_pt1 | contig 11399 bp, 10 predicted proteins | sample AD_JPNMR2_MetaG_FD_184425 | JGI IMG/M metagenome (GOLD analysis project Ga0209204, IMG submission 184425) | Active sludge microbial communities of municipal wastewater-treating anaerobic digesters from Japan - AD_JPNMR2_MetaG (SPAdes) (version 2) | ecosystem: Engineered > Bioreactor > Anaerobic... | reverse complement strand
CTGCACCGAAGCTGAGGACGTCCAGACCTTGGGCTTTCATCTCTTTGGCTCGCGATGTGACGGCAAGAGTGGCCGAGGGGGCGACTGCTTTTGCTCTCGAGGAGATTTTCATCTGTTTTCTTCCTTTCCTAAAAAAGTAATCGTAACCAAACAGGAGGTATTAAAACGGCAAAAAGGAACAAGGTCAAGAAAAACCAATTCATCACTCAGCTTGAGGAATCTTCAAAAAATGCTTGACAAAGGTAAGTGATTTGTCTATCTTGTCTATAGACTTATAAGACAAGAAAATTTATTTGGGATATTTAAGATACAAAAGAATGAGATTGACGACGAAAAGTGAATATACGATTTTGGCCTTGGTTTACCTGGCTCGGCAGCCGCAAGGGACTTTCGTGAAGATCGAGGAGATTTGCCGGCATTTTGAGATTCCCAAAAAGTACCTCGAGCTCCTTTTTATGACGCTGCGTCAGAATCGCTATCTTCAGACGCGTCGGGGCACAAACGGGGGGTATCGGCTGATGCGGCCGGCTAAAGAAATTACGATTGCGGAGATTGTACGGCTGATGGACGGGCCGCTGGCTCCGACGGAATCGGTCAGCAAGTATTTTTTTGCGAATACGCCGCTGAGCAAGGAGCCCAAAATGCTGGCAGTCTGCAAGGAAATTCGGGATTTTATTGCGGAGCGTCTGGAGCGGTTAACGTTAGCGGATTTGGCTTGATAAGGAGACGGAGTATGAAACGACTTGTGTTGGGGCTGTGTGTGGCGGGGGTGTTTGTTTCGTTCGGCTGCGGGAAAAGAACGGGGGGCTCTTCCGAAGGGGAATTGAACGGAACCATCTCGATTTCCGGGGCGTGGGCCCTGTATCCGATGGCGGTGCGGTGGGCGGAGGAGTTTCGCAAAATTCACCCCTCCGTGCGGATTGATATTTCTGCAGGCGGGGCCGGCAAGGGGATGGCGGATTGTCTGTCGGGTGCGGCGGATTTGGGGATGCTCTCGAGGGAGATTCACAATTCTGAGCTGGAGAAGGGGGCCTGGCCGGTGGCGGTAGTAAAAGATGCCGTCGTGGCCGTGGCCAATCGGAATCATCCGGCCGCACAGACGCTTTTGAGCCGGGGGTTGACGCGGCAGGAATGCATCGATTTGTGGATAACCGGACGGTTGAAAACGTGGGGGCAGCTGTCCGGATTTTCGCTGAATGAGCCGGTTCATGTGTACACCCGTTCCGATGCCTGCGGGGCGGCGGAGACCTGGGCGAAGTATCTGGGAAAAAATCAGGAGGATTTGCAGGGAGTCGGGGTCTTTGGGGACCCAGGACTGGCGGAGGCCGTTCGGAAAGACCCGCTGGGAATTGGATACAACAATGTCAATTATGCCTATGATGCGGCCACGAAGAAACCGATGGACGGGCTGATGATTGTGCCGCTCGATTTAAACGAAAACGGCCGGATTGACCCGGAGGAATCGTTCTACGGGGACCGCGATGAGATAACCGGTGCGATTGGCCAGGGACGGTATCCTTCGCCGCCGGCGCGTTTGCTGTATCTGGTTTCCAAGGGCAAGCCCGCCCGGCCGGAAGTGCTGGCTTTTCTGGAATGGATTCTGCGGGACGGGCAGGCGTTTGCAGACGAGGCCGGATATGTACCGCTTTCGAAAGAGGCGGCGAAGAAGGAACTGGAAAAACTCGCCAGATGAGGCCGGGGGATGGGGCTGCCGAATCGGACAAAACGCTCGCGGCTGTATGACAGGGCTGCCGCCGTCCTGATGGGGGTCTTGGCGCGGCTTTCCGGTCTGATTGTGATTGTGATTGCGGCAGGGCTCTTTTGGAAGTCTGTGCCGATTCTGAAAAATCAGTCTCTTTCGGCGCTTCTGTTTTCGTCCGAGTGGTATCCTTTGCGCGGGCAGTTTGGGTTTTTGCCGTTTATCATGGGGTCTTTGTGGGTGACCGGGACGGCGATGATTCTGGCGGTTCCGCTGTGTCTGCTGACGGCGATTTATCTGGCGGAGTACGCCCCGCGGGGCATTCGCGAGGGGATGCGTCCGCTGATTGACCTGCTGGCGGGGATTCCCTCGGTGGTGTATGGGGTCTGGGGGGTGCTGGTTGTAGTGCCGTGGGTCAAGCGTGCCGCCGGCTGGTTTGGGTATTCAACGAGCGGATACTGCGTGCTGTCGGCGGGAATTGTGCTGGCGGTGATGATTTTTCCGGTGATTATTCATATGACGGTGGAGATTCTGCGGGCGGTGCCGCAGGAAATTCGGGAGGCGTCGCTTTCGCTGGGGGCGACCCAGTGGCAGACGATTAAGAAGGTCGTTCTGCGGAAGGCCTTCGGCGGGGTGCTGGCGGCGATTGTTCTGGGGCTTTCGCGTGCGTTCGGGGAAACGATCGCAGTGCTGATGGTGGCGGGAAATGCGGTGCGTTCGCCGACGGGGTTTCTGGATGCGGCGTATCCGCTGCCGGCGCTGATTGCCAACAATTACGGCGAGATGATGTCGATTCCGCTGTATGATTCGGCGATGATGCTGGCGTGTCTGATTCTGCTGGGGATCGTTCTGGTGTTTAATGTGCTGGCCAAACTGGTGCTGATGCGGATTCAAAAAGAAATTCAGTAGCGAGGCGGAGCATGGACAGACGGCGGGTGGAAGAGGCGGTAATGAAGGGGCTGATGAAGGCGGCGACGCTTTTGATTGTGGGCGTGCTGGGGCTGATTATGCTGACGATTCTTGTGCGGGGAATTCGGGCGATGAGCTGGTCAATGCTCACACAAACCCCCAAAGGAGGATTTTATCTGGGCAGGGAGGGGGGCATTTTGAATGCGATTGTGGGGTCTTTTTATATCGCCGGCGGGGCGACGGGGCTGGCGTTCGCAGCGGCGGTGCCCGTGGTGCTTTATCTGAATGTGTTCTGCCGGCGCGGAAGCCGCACGGCGGCGGTGATTCGTTTTCTGCTGGATGTGCTCTGGGGAGTGCCTTCGATTGTGTTCGGGGCGTTCGGGTTTCTTCTGATGCTGGCCGTCGGACTGCGGGCTTCTCTGCTGGGGGGAATTCTCACTGTATCGCTGTTTGTGCTTCCAATCCTGTGCCGGGCGATGGATGAAGTGGTTCGGATGATTCCTACTGATCTGCTGGAGTCGTCTTATGCACTGGGAGCGACGCGTCTGCAGACGGCCGTCCGGGTGGTGCTTCGGCAGGCGTCGGCGGGGATTTTGACGGCGGTTCTGATTGCCTTCGGGCGGGGGGTCGGCGATGCGGCATCGGTGCTGTTTACGGCCGGCTACAGCGACCAGATTCCTCAGTCGCTGACGCGTCCGGCGGCGACACTGCCGCTGGCGATTTTTTTCCAGCTGGGCACGCCGTTTCCGCAGGTTCAGGACCGGGCGTATGCGGCGGCGCTGATTTTGACGGTAGTTGTGCTGGCGACCAGCCTGCTTTCGCGTCGGCTGGGACGCCGGCTGACTCGACATTCGATTTCGTGAGGTTACAATGAATCAGCCCCATATCCGCGTGGAAAATCTGAATGTGTATTACGGGTCGGACCATTCGCTTCGGGATGTTTCCATCGAACTGCCGGGCCGGCAGATTATTGCCGTAATCGGGCCGTCCGGCTGCGGCAAGACAACCTTCCTGAAATCGCTGAACCGGATGGTGGAGCTGGCGGAAGGGGCGCGGGTGACCGGGCGGGTGCTGGTGGACGGCGAAGATATTTACAGCCCGACGGCGGAGGTGACGGCGATTCGGAAAAAGATGGGGCTGCTTTCGCAAACGCCTCGGCCTTTGCCGATGTCGATTTATGAGAATGTGGCCTACGGCCCGCGAATTCACGGTCTGAATGACCGCCGGAAACTGGATGAGATTGTGGAGTTTCGTCTGCGGCAGGTGGGGCTCTGGGAGGAGGTCAAAGACCGGCTCGGCCAGCCGGCGTCGCGGATTTCGATTGGGCAGCAGCAGCGGCTGTGTCTGGCTCGGGGGCTGGCAGTGGAGCCGGAAATTATTCTGGCGGATGAGCCCACGTCGGCGCTGGACCCGATGTCCAGCCGGCGGATTGAGGAGTGTTTTCTGGAGCTGAAGAAGGATTATACGATTGTGATTGTCACGCATATTCTCCGTCAGGCCCGGCGGCTGGCGGATTATGCTGCGTTCTTTTACTGCGGACGGCTGGTGGAGCACGGCCCGGCGGCTCGGATGTTTGAGAATCCGACCCAGCGGGAAACCATCGAGTATGTGAAAGGAATTATCAGTTGATCAGGGATTGCAGGTTTTGCAGGGCCTGCGTCCCGAAGCGGCCTCGTCCCGTGTGCGGAAGAGAATCCGCTGTTCTTCGGTAATGCGGGCGGCGTGGGGACAGCCGACCCGATGAAAGATGCGGCTGCCTTTGGAGGCGATATAGCCCTGCGAGGGTTGGGGGCTTGTTTTAACCGGAGAGGAAGCCGGAGCAATCGGCTGAAGGACCATCGAGGGAGCGGCGGGAGTTTCCGGTGCCGCGCCGGCTGTCTTCTCAGCGGCAGGGGCTTTCAGGATGCGTTCGACCAGTCCCTGCTGAACGAGAAAGTCGCCGACATCTCGGCCGTTGATTTCCAAATCCGCAATCAGACAAAACGATTGTCCCCGCTGAATGTTTTTGAGCAGGATGACTTGGTTTGGGTCTCTGGGCTGTTTGCACAGAAGTGTCTGAAGATAGGTCTGGACTTTGGCATCGGCCTGCGTGCCGCCGGGCTGAAGACCCCGGATATACACAGGCATTTGTTCTCCTACCACGGCAGGATAATTGCGGATATTGCAGACGAGATGAAAGTCAGGAAGAACCTGGAGAACCTGAGCAATCTCTGCCTGGCCGTAATTCATTGTTGCGGGGGACGGGTTTTCAGAAGGTTTCGATTGAGCTGCGGGGATGGTCAGAAGAATCCAAAGAAAACAGAGGATCATTGTTTGGGCCCTTTCTTTTCTCCAAATGCAAACAGTTCACCGTGTAAACGGATGAATTATAGCGGGCTGTTGGGGGTGCTTTCAAAAAAAAATCACAATGTTTCTGTAATATTTCACAGGACAAACGGTGCGAAATGACGGAAGGGAAAAAATTACAGAAGTGTCTGGGAAATTGGACCTTATCCGATGTTCAGCATATTCGAAAGAGGAAAGAATGAGGTTTCGGAAAGGAAAAATATTGCTCCGATAAGGCGTCTTTTGTACAGTGTGTTTTGAAGCATTTTTTGAGTCGCGGGCAAGGATGCCTGCGGCTCCCTTGTCCGGCCTGAGGCAGAAGGAAAAGCCGCTAAAAAGCCCGTTGCGAAAACGGACGTTAAAATAGGCAAGGTTCTCTCCAAAAAACGGTATTCAGGACCCTGTTTTGGTTTTATTATCGGACCGAAGGGGTATTTTTTGCCTTGACTTAAAGGGGTATACTCCGTATATTTACCCTTAACATCTATTTGACTTCTCAATTTGAACTCCATTTGGAAATCGAAAGTATTTCTGCCACGGAAGGCCTTTTCAGACAAGGCGAGGGATAGAAGACAAGATGAGTTTTTTGAGGTTTCAGCCGAGCGGTTCGGCGGGAAGGCCTCAAAAGTGGTTCGTTTGGAAAGGTCCAAAGATTGGCAAAGTGGGAGAAATCGTCTTGCTACAGCCGCCCGACTCACGGCGGGTATGAAGCGGCGCTGCTGTCCAGTCTTCTGATGGCGGTGCTGCTTGGGGTGTGTGTTCATCATTATAATCTTCAGGGACGAAAGGTTGTTTCGCTGTACAGTGCCTGGTCTCCGGTACAGCCGGATGGTTCTGTTCAGGGGTTTGCCGATGAGCAGGTTCTGCCGGCCGTTCCTTCGGATGAAGAACTCCTTGCGATGCTGCGAAGCGTCGGGCAAGGTTTGGCGGAGAGGTCTTTTGCTTCTGCTTCCGCCGAAGCCCCTGTTGTTCCCCAGCAGCGTAAGGAGGAATGGCGTGTGGTACGGATGAAGGTGACGGCCTATTGTCCGTGTCGAAAATGCTGCGGCAGACATGCGGACGGGATTACGGCCTGCAATCACCGGATTCGACCGGGGGATGTTTTTGTGGCGGCCGACAAGCGGTATTCGTTTGGAACGGAGATGATTATCCCCGGATACAACGGCAATAAACCCGTTGAAGTCAAAGACCGCGGTCGGTTGATTAAGGGGAACCGTCTGGACATCTTCTTTGCTTCGCATGAGCGGGCGAAGAAATGGGGTACCAGGACGCTGGATGTGTTGGTGAAGGTCGAATAGAACCTCTTTTTCTTTGGGTTTTTCGCCCCGTACTCACGGGGCTTTTTTGTTTCTTTAGACAGAATTTTCTTGACAAACGAGGACAGATTTTTTATTGTATAAGTGTTGCCTGTGCAAAATCGACGGTTTAACGCCTTTGCACCATCCGCGGTAAGGTGCATTTACCGGCACAAGGCAGCAGGGAGCGCGGCCCACAACCAGTTCTATTCTGTGCCGTCCTCCCTGTTTTTGTTTCCTCATCGTCCCGCCTGTCGGGTCTGCTGAAGGGTCCTTTCAAAATCCTCCAAAATGGCTGCATTTGTCTGAGGGAAAAAGAAATTGATTATCATCAGCACAGCGGCATTGGCGGCAAAGCCGGGGGCCAGTTCGTAGAGCCAATGGCTAAGTCCCAGCTGTTTCCAGAGAATCAGCGTGAGGGTTCCTGCGAGCATTCCGGCCAATGCGGCGTACCAGGTTGTTTTGCGGGAAAAAAGGGCTGCTAAAATCACCGGTCCAAAGGCGGCTCCGAATCCGCCCCAGGCATACGCCACAATTTTCAGGATGGTATCCTTTGGATTCAGGGCCAGCAGAAGAGCTATTGCAGAGATTCCGAGCACGCCCAGTCGGCTTACAAGGATGGCGGTTTTTTCCGAGGCGCCGGTCTGGATTGTTTTGCGGTAAAGGTCTTCCGTTAAGGCGGAGGCGGAAACGAGGAGCTGGGAATCGATGGTGGACATAATGGCTGACAGGATAGCGGAAAGCATAATTCCTGTAAGCCATGGAGGGCAGATCGTCCGGATTAGGTAAATAAAGATTTTTTCTTCTTCTCCTCCGGAAAGACTGGGGAACATGGGGGCACCAATCTGTCCGATTGCGAGGGCACCGGCCAGCGCCGCAGCCGCCCAAAGGGAGCCGATGAAGGCGGATTGGTGAAGATGCCGAAGGGACTTGACGGCCATAAAGCGTGCGAGGATGTGGGGCTGGCCGAAATATCCGAGGCCCCACGACAATGCGGAAAGGACAGAGAAAAAAAACAGGGCGCTCGATTTTTCTTCCGGAATGCAGCGAAACAGAGCCGTCCAGTCAATCGTGTCGGTTTTCCAGACAGCCATAAGAGGGACAACAACGACGGCAAAAATCATCAGGGCTCCCTGCAGGAGGTCCGTCCAGCAGACGGCTTTGAACCCCCCCAGAAAGGTATAGAGGATAATAATTGAACCGCCGAGAAGGACCGACACAGGATAAGAAATGGAAAAGGTGGATTCAAAGAGTTTTCCGGTTGCTACCAGTCCGGAGGCCGCATACAGCGTGAAAAAGAGCAGAATAATTGCGGCGGATACAAGTCGAAGTAAGCCGGAGGGATCGACGAATCTTTGCTCGAGAAAAGAGGGCAAGGTGAGAGCGTTGGTCTGTTGGGTAAAGATTCGCAGGCGAGGGGCGAGCAGATACCAGTTTAAGACAGTGCCGGCGAGAAGTCCTGCGGCAATCCAGGCCTCCTGAAGGCCTCCCAGATAGACCGCTCCCGGCAGCCCCATCAGAAGCCAGCCGCTCATGTCGGATGCCTGAGCGGAGAAGGCGGTTACCCAAGCCCCCATGGCTCGTCCGCCGAGCCAATATTCCTCAGCGGCTGCGGAGCGTTTGTAAAAAAACAATCCGACAGCCAGCAGGACGATGAAATACGCTGCAAATGTAAAAACAACCGCTGGTTCCATTTCGTACTCTCATTATAGCAGGAAACAAGCGGGAAATCACCTGTTAAGAAACGCCCTTGCCTGTTTGTCGATGGGGGGGTATAGTAGCCGATATGCAAATACGAAATGCACGAGTTCAGGATGTGCCGGCGATTCATGCCTTAATCAGCTGCTATGCAGAGCTGGACCGAATGCTGTTTCGCTCGCTGGCGGATATTTATGAAAATCTTCAGGTTTTTCAGGTGGCCGAAGCGAACGGAACGGTTGTGGGCTGCTGTGCACTGAAGGTTATCTGGTCAAATTTGGCTGAAATTCAGTCTTTGGCGGTCGATAAGGGCTATTTCGGGAGGGGAATCGGCAGGGCCCTTGTCAATCAATGTCTGGATGAAGCCCGTCGGCTGGGGATAAGCCAGGTCTTTACCCTGACGATGGAACCGGTTTTCTTTGAGAAAGTGGGCTTTCGTCGTGTAGATAAAAAGACGCTGCCGATGAAGGTTTGGAGCGACTGTGCCCGCTGTCCGAAACAGGATCATTGTGACGAAACAGCGATGATAATTGATTTGGGTGAGCCGAAGAAGGTGTCTTAATATTGTCTGTTTTGTCCGACCTGCCTATTTTGAAATAGGGCGATTGCAATAAAAAGGATAGCGGAAATATATAAGACTGCATAATAAAGTCCCATCAAAAGGTAATCTGCGGGGACTTGTTTGTTTTCATAAATGGCATCGCTGACCCAAAAGACTTGGAAATTGGGGACAAGGATATATCCGATTTTGGCCCAAAGAAACTTGTCCGCAAGCCGACCAAAAAGCCAGTCTGTGATTAAACCCAACAAAAACACACTGACACAGCTTAATAAAGTCAGGATGATGTTCAGCCGTGTGGAAAACAGAACGGCTAAGGCAACAGTGATTAACACAGCAAACAGCAGCAGAACCGATGCATTGATGTCAAAGAGGTGAAAGCCGTTTTGGGAAGGGTTTACTTTCCAATCTCGGTCTACAAAAGCCAGAAATAAGAGGCCCGCTGAACCGAGGATGGTTCCGAGAACCACGGCGGTTGACGAGAAATGCCATTCGTAAAAGTAGTTGAGTAAAGCACTTATAAAGACAGTCAGGAGCAAAACAACCGCAGCGGCTGTAATGACGACCCAATCCGGTTCATCGGTTGCCCGCTCGAGTACGCCGTGGCGAATTGCCATAAGCATTGCTATAGAAAGGAAATAGTGTGCCAGGGTGGCCGCAAAAGCAAGGCCGGCGAATTTCCCGAGGAGAAAAAGCGGGCGAGGAATCGGCTTGGAAAGGACGGTGGTGATTGTACCGGTTTCGATTTCTTCCGTAACGGCTCCGCCGGCGGAAAAAACAGAAATGAACAAACCGGCCAGGAAGAGCGTAGAAAAGGCCAATTCTCGCAGGAGTTTGACGTCTTCATCCAGCGTGTACATGCTGATGGCCGGTGCCAGAAGGAGCAGAAGAAGGGCACAGATAATAATGATGATGTAAATCGGCTGACGAAGGGTTTCAAACGTCGTATTTTTGGCTATTGTAAACAGTTTTCCAAACACGAGCGGACCTTGATTATGGTAATAAATATTGGTTCACTTTTTCTACCTTTTTACCGAAAACCCTTTTTTTTGTAAACCCTCCTGTTGCGTAATCGGGTAAATTTACTATATATACATATTACGTCAGATATTGTTCAAGAAATAGGTTTTAAGATTTAGGAATCAGGACTATGGCCGATTCATCCCAAAGAGCGTTTTATGTGTCCTTGTTTGGACTGATTCTGAGTCTGATTTTCTTTGTGTCTGTGCTTGTATTGGGGGCGATTCTATCGAGTCCTACTTTATATATTCTGTCCTGGCAGGTTTTAGGGAGTTTTCTGATTTGGCTGGTTCTGCTGATTCAGTTTTATCATCGGCACCGGGCTGAACAGGAGAAACTGGATCTGGCGGAACTGAAAAGGGCTCGTGAAAAACAAACGATTTTTGAGGGTTCGGAAGGCCGGCTGGACCTTTTTGCTGTGGCCCAGAAGCGGCTGGAATGGGTCGAAAAATGGCTGCTGCCCATTTGGGGAGTTCTCCTTGCAATCGGGCAGATTGTGATGGGGTTTTTGTTGATTCGATTCATTTCCGGACCTGCGAAAGATTATACCCTTCGCTCGCCGCTTTTGGGGGCGGCGATTCTGGTTTTGCTGTCGTTCTTCAGCTTTTTAATCAGCCGATATGCTACGGGTCTGAGTGCGACATTGATTTGGCGTCCGCTTCGGGCGGGGGGAAGCAGTCTGCTGATGACCTCCATTCTTGGTTTTGCGGCGGCCGTTTCGCTGGCCTTTGCCCAGTACAAGTATCAGTTGGGCCTGCTTGTTCTCAATTGGTTTGTTCCGATTCTGCTGATTGTACTGGGCTGTGAAACCATCATTACCGCCATTTTTGATTTATACCGTCCGCGGCTGGCGGGCCAATACAGCCGGGCGTGTTTTGACAGTCGGCTGCTGGGGTTAATCAATGAACCCGGGGGAATCCTGCATACGGTAGCCAGTACACTGGATTATCAATTTGGATTTAAGGTTTCTCAGACCTGGTTTTATAAGCTGCTTGAAAAAGCGATTGTGCCTCTTCTTTTGTTTCTTCTGCTGGCGATTTATCTGTTCAGCTGTGTGGTGATTGTGGGGCCGGGAGAGGGGGCGGTGATTGAACATTTCGGTTCAGCCAATCCCGAAGACGGCGGGCGTCAGGTGGGTCCGGGCTGGTCGTGGAAATGGCCCTGGCCGTTTGAGCGGGCCTACGTCTATCCGATGGAGAAGATTCGGGTGCTGCATGTGGGGTATGTTCCGACTCCGGAGGATATTGCCAAGCCGTTTTTGTGGGGGCAGAAACATTATAAAGAGGAGTTTAAGCTGCTGGTGGCGGTGGAAACCCGCCGCCAAGCGGGCCGCGGGGAGAAAGGGGCGGCTCCCGTCAGTTATATTATTGTCGATGTGCCGGTTCATTACAAAATTCGGGATCTGCATCAATATCTGTATAACCATCAGGACTCGGAAGTGCTGCTGGAAGCGCTGTGTTATCGGGAACTGGCCCGCTTTGCAGCCAGTGCCAAGATTGAGCCGGATGAGGACCTGAGCCAGTCCGACCGCCAGAAGAGTCTGCTGGGGGCCGGTCAGGAAAACGCCTGCCGGATTCTTCGTCAGCGCATGCAGGAGGCGGCGGACGCGGCGAAACTGGGGGTGGAGATTGTGTTTGTCGGGATGGTGGGAGTTCATCCGCCGCCTGAAGTGGCTCCCAACTACCAGGAAGTCGTTGCGGCGGTTCAGAAACAGCAGGCGACGATTCTGACGGCTCAGGCCGAGTACAACAAGACGCTGACGGAGTTAGCCGGTTCGATTGAGAAGGCCGATGCGCTGTACGGGCTGGTTCGGCAGCTTTCCAAGGCGAATCAGGTGTCTGATACGGCTCAGGCCGAACAGCTGGTTGAACAGATGGAGACCATGGTTCACCAA
>Ga0209204_1003542_pt1 | contig 11401 bp, 9 predicted proteins | sample AD_JPNMR2_MetaG_FD_184425 | JGI IMG/M metagenome (GOLD analysis project Ga0209204, IMG submission 184425) | Active sludge microbial communities of municipal wastewater-treating anaerobic digesters from Japan - AD_JPNMR2_MetaG (SPAdes) (version 2) | ecosystem: Engineered > Bioreactor > Anaerobic >... | reverse complement strand
GCGCAGGGCTTCCAGGAGCCGGACATCTGGCACCTGCTCCCCCCCGGCCGCGAGAGTGAAGAGGAAAAGCCGCTGTCGGGTAACATTCAGCGCGCCCGCATCCAGGTCGAGACCGAAGAGCGTGGACGCGGCGATATGGCGCCGGATCGATGTCGGCGAGAGGGGATCGGGCAAGCCCTCCTCCAGCAAGCGATTGCGGTCCTCCGGCAGGACGAGACGGCCGAGTGAGGTGAGAAGGCGCGAGAGCTCATGCGCCATCCCGACGAGAAGCGCGCCACACCCGGCTGCCGGGTCGCAGACCCGCAGGCGCGCGAGCTCGCGGAAGAGAAGCGCGGCCCTCTCCGCCGGAAGATCGGGGGATCCTTGGCCGTAGAGAATGCCGAGCAGCTCCGGGTCGTCGTCGGCGACGCCAAGCGCGTGGGCCATGCGGGCGCGCAACGCCTCACGGCACATCAGGCGCACCTCGCCTACGGGAGTGTAGAAGACCCCAGCATCCTGCCGGCCGGCGCGCGTGAGTGCGTGCGCCGCCGCCAGGATGTCCGGCGCGAGTGCCCCACCCGCGAGCGCGTCCTGGTCGGGCCTCGGCTCCGTAAGTTGGAGGCGGTACCCGTTCAGGAGGGCATCGAGGAGAGACTCCGCGGCCCCCGCTGCGGACGATTCCGGGGTATCGCCGGCGCACGGTGCCAACCGGGCCAGCTCCGGTTGAAGCCCGCAGGATGCCGCGCGCGCGAAGCGGAGGAAGAATCCGGCAAGGAGCCTGTCGGCAGCCTCTTCCCGAAGTCGCTCCGGGTCCCCCCCCTTGTCAGGCAGGGCCTCGGCCAGCGCAGACGCGGCATCCAGGAAGCGGGCCAGAAACGCATCGCAGGAGTGGGGCGGTGCGCTCATCGCGAGGGTCCCGCGTCCTTCCGGGCATGAGAAGCCGCCGGGGCTACCGGCATGGGAGAGCCGGTGGCTGGTGGGTTCGGAGAGGTGCCGGAGGGCACGCCGGCAGCCGGCGCCTTTGCTGGCGATGGCGTGGTTGGCTTGCCTGCCGATTGCTGCTGCGGTGGCGGGCTCTTGCGCCACCGGAAGGCGATATGGACGGGGCCACGGCCTTTGACCACATGCCCGCCATCGGCATTGATCGCCTTGCTGCAGCCAAGGACCTCCTCAAAGAAGCGCCCTAAGCACCACAGGTCGGAGACCCCCTGAACAACAAAAATGTAGCCTTTGGTGAGGCCGATTGCCATGCGGTCGGTCTGCTTGTTGGCGAACGCGACGGAGAAGCCATCCAGCTTAAACGGCACCAGGCGCGAGCCCAGGGCCAGGGCGCTCACCTCGTTGCCCCGGACGATCTCATCCAGAATATCCACGACCTTGGTGGTATCCGACGTGAGAATGCCCCGCTGGGTGCGCCTGCCCATGAGCACGCGGCCATCGCGCTGGAGGTAATCCGCGAGCGCCATCGTCTGGGGGTGGTGGTACGAGCCGGTGCAGACGACAATCGCCCCGGTGCGTTGCTTCACCTGCGCGCGCGTGGCACCAGGCGCCGGGTGGTAGGTGACGAGCATCTCCACATGCTCGCACCGTGGCAGCTGCGTGGTGCGGAAGATGCGCCCGCGGTATTTCGTCAGCCATGTTTTGGACTGATGACGCGGGTGCCATTTCCGCTCGGGCGGCGGGTCCGGCAGCGGGATCACCACGTCGACCGGCTTCGGCTTTGGCTTGGGCGGCGGGGGCGGCGGCTCGATCCCCATCGGGGAGGGGCAGAGAGCGAGTGCCAACGCCACGGCGAGCGTTGCGACCAGCTTTCGTAACGAGCGTCTCTTGCGCTTCTTCCCCATCAACTCCGGCTCCGATCTCCAGTTCCCATCCATCCTCCAGGACGGTGGCTCACGCGCGCGGGCTCCCTCCTTCCGGCGGGGTTGCCAGTTTCGTACCCGAGAACACGGAAAGGGCAGCAGGCGCCGGCTGGGAGGCGGCGCTGGCAGGCGCACTCGCGCGACGCTGACCGGCGCAATGCGCGCGGGAAGGCGTGTGCGACCGGGGTTCTTCCGATGGCAGCGATGGGGCTCACGTCGTTCACCCTCTCCTGTTCGCGGCTCGGGGGCTTGCTCCTCCCGCCAGGTTGAACCGCGCGGGGGCGCGGTCACCGCCGGGCAGGAGCTGCTCCAGGGCTCTGCGTGCCAACCGGCAGACGCGTCTCCGGGAGGGGAATGCCGCGGGAGAGCGGCGAACGAACGAGTGTGGATGGTCAGATGCCAGCGAGGGATGGAGTATGAGAGAGGGAAGCACGATCCGGGCACGGATCTTTCCCCCGATGGACGCGCGCGTGCGGCTGTTGCTGGGATGTGCCGCGCTGGGGGCAGTAGCCGTGTCGGGCAGCGCCATTGTCGTGCTGTCGATTGCCACGTTCGCCACCATTGCATCCCTGGCGGCGGGGCTTTCTGTGGGGAGCTTCGCTCGTCGCATGGCGTTGCCCGGAGCCCTCGCGGTAGCAGCCGCGGTGGCGCGGTTGAGCTGGCCCGGGGGCCAGGTGCTCGCGGTGCTACCGGTCGGCCCTTGGGCAATCACCGTGACGGAAGCCGGATTGCGCGCGGGAACTCTCGCAGGCGCGCGCGTGTTGGCGATGGTAGCCGTAGTGCTGGCATCGACCGCTGGCGTTTCGGCCGCGTCCCTATTGGGCGCTGCGCGATGGCTGCATGTGCCGGCGACGCTGGTGGAGCTGGCCTCGCTGATGTACCGCTACCTCTTCCTGCTGAGAGAAGAGGCGCAAGCAATCGTGCGCGCGCAGTCGATGCGTTTGGGTTACGCAGGAGGGATGCAGAGCGTACGCTGCGCCGCTGCCGCCGGCGCGCTCGCCTTCTTGCGTGCCTACGAACGCGGCGTGAGGATCCATCACGCGATGCTGTTGCGTGGCTATCAGGGCGAGCTTCCGGAAGAGAGGCTGCCGCGCCTGGAGCGGCAGCAACTGGCCTATCTGGCGATTGGGCTGGTATTGCTGGCCGGCGTTGTGCGCGCGGGTAGTGGTGCATACTGAATGAACCTTCGCCAGCGCGCGGCGTCACTGAATTAGATGAGTGTCCTCGGGTGCGAGGGAAGGAGGTGGGTGGCATGCAGGTAATGAAATGCCCAGAGTGTGGAGAGAGAAACCCCGTGGCTCGCGAGTATTGCGGAGCATGCGGCGAGTATCTATGGCCACGGGCTGAATGCCAGCACACCGGTCACGCGCGGCTTGCCGTCTCGCCCGCGCAGTCTCCTCCCGCTGGACTGCGTGCGACCGCCGCCCGGTTGTTGCGGAGGCTGTTCGGGCCCCATTCTCCCGATGCTTGATGCCAGGGGCGCTGTCTGGCCGGCTCCTTGCGGGTAGTACCGCACCTTTCCTGGAGCGCCTTTCCGGGCGCGAGGGCGGCATGGCAAGGAGCCGGCGGGCAGACAGCAGGCGCGTCTGACTGTTCGAAATCGCCCAAGGCGTGTGGTTCCCACCCCCAAGACAATCGCAGACACCTCACACCAATCCGTCGCGGCCACAATCGACCGCCATCCAGCACCGCGGGCTTCCCTGGTGGCGGATTCGAGGCCAGTCGCCTGCTTGATACCCGGGCGCCCCCCTTACTGGCGCCTCGATGGCGGAATCGACCAGCGGCGCCGTCTCCGACATCCGCAACAGGCGCCGGCCTCGCCGTGCCAACCACCACCCGGCCATCGCCACCCGGGAGCACTCTCCCAGCGTCCGGAGGGAGCCAGCGCCACTCCCCCGCTGGCTGGAAGCAACGCGGCTACTTGCGCGCCCAGAAGCTGCCGCGTGGCACCTGGCTCGCCTTGAACCACTTCACGTGACCATCGCAGAACACCAGGTTGATCCCGTCCGTATGCACGGACATGCGCGGGTGGACCTCATTCGGATAGACACCCGTCGTGTTGGTGCCCGGACCGATGTAGAGGCAGTTTCGGGGGTCTGTGCCTGTGCTCTTGAGGCCCGCGCACACCGCGTCGCCGATCAGCGGCACCTCGGCCGGCGTGGTGATCTGCGCCATGGAGCAGGACGCGTTCGTCGAGCCGCCGACACCGCAGAAGTTGTAGCCCATGTTCCCCTGAATATCGATTCGGGTGGAACCTTGCCAGGCGTGCTGGGTGTAGCGACTCGCGTAGCTCGGGCACAGGAAGACGCCCGTATTCTTCACGTAGGGGAATACCAGTCCGACCCAGCAGACCGTCTGGCCCGACGCCGTGTCGTGGGGCGAGACGCCGACGGCGCGCCCTGGGAACGTCTCGTCATAGTCCTGAACGTACTGCAGCATCGCCATGCCAAGCTGCTTGCAGTTGTTCTGGCAGGTCGCCTTGCGCGCGTTCTCTCGGGCGCGCGCGAAAACCGGGAAGAGGATCGCCGCCAGGATCGCGATAATGGCGATCACGACGAGCAACTCGATCAGGGTGAAGCCGTGCTTTTTCATCTCCATCCCCTCCTTTGCCACCACGAAGTGACCTGCTCACATGGCAGGCGGGCCCCCTTCCTGCAGGCGCTTTCGCGCTCACCAAGGAGAACTCCTTCTGGACGAATGCGCCCCACCGCGGGCCCCGATTCCAAGGAAGGCCGCACAGCCAGGGGGGCCCGCACATCCCCATCCGCGTCCTTCCATATCATCCGCTGTATCGGCACCCGCGTGGGGTCAGGTTTCGTTGACAAAACCCACCCCATCCGGTACAATGAACGCAAGAATACTATGCCGGCACGGCAACAGAAGCGCGCGACTGCTTGGGCGCGTTGGGAGGGCGCCGCCCGCCGGCTCTTGTGATGAGGAACCCAGCATGCCAGCATCTTTGCGCAGGGATCACCACTGCGGCGAACTGAACTTGAACCACGTCGGCCGCGAGGTTACCGTGATGGGGTGGGCGCACCATGTGCGCGACCTTGGCGGCCTGATCTTCATTGAACTGCGCGACCGCAGCGGCATCGTCCAGGTCGCGTTCAGCCCCCAGGAGGCACCCGAGGCACACGCCCTCGCTCAGGAAGTGCGCAGCGAGTTCGTCCTTGGCGTCCGCGGGGTGGTCCGCCGCCGCCCGGCAGGCACGGAGAACCCCAATCTGCCCACGGGCGAGGTGGAAGTTTACGGCTCTCACCTTGAGATTCTGAACACGTGTCAACCCCTCCCCTTCCCCGTTGCCGAGGAGGTGGATGTCGATGAAACGACGCGGCTGAAGTATCGCTACCTCGACCTGCGCCGCGCGCCGATGCAGCGAATGCTGGAGTTGCGCCACCGCGTTACCTCCGCCGTCCGCAGCTTCCTCAACAGCCAAGGGTTCTGGGAGGTCGAGACGCCGCTGTTGATGAAAAGCACGCCGGAGGGCGCCCGCGACTATCTGGTACCCAGCCGCGTCCATCCGGGCAAGTTCTACGCGCTGCCCCAGTCGCCACAGCTGCTGAAGCAGATCCTGATGGTCGCGGGCGTGGAAAAGTATTACCAGATCGCCCGCTGCCTCCGCGACGAGGACCTGCGCGCCGACCGCCAGCCGGAACACACGCAGATCGATCTGGAGATGTCGTTCGTCACCCGTGACGATATCTTCGACGTCGCGGAGCGGATGTGGCAGTACGTCTTCCGCGAGGCGCTGGGCGAAGAGATCTCCATCCCGTTCCGGCGGATGACCTATGCCGAGGCGATGGCCCGCTACGGCAGCGATAAGCCCGACCTGCGCTACGGCATGGAGCTGGTGGATATCTCCTCACTCGTGGCGGGCACCGAGTTCAAGGTCTTCTCCGGTGCCGTCGCCTCGGGTGGCCTCGTGAAGGGCCTGAACGCCCGCGGCTGCGCCAGCTTCGCGCGCCGAGAGGTTGACGAGCTGGTGGAGGTGTCCAAGACGTTCGGCGCGAAGGGCCTCGCCTACTTCTACGTCGAGGAGAGTGGCCTGCGCGGCCCCATCGCGAAATTCTTCACGACCGAGCAGCTGGAGGCGATCCGCGCCGCCCTGGATGGCAAGCCGGGCGACCTGCTTCTCTTTGTCGCCGACCAGCCGGACGTCACCAACACCGCCCTGGGCCGCCTGCGCGTGCATCTGGCCAAGCAGCTCAACCTGGCCGACCCCGCACAGCGCCGCTTCGTCTGGATCATCGACTTCCCGATGTTCGAGTGGAAGCCCGAGGAGAAGCGGTACGACTTTATGCACAATCCGGTGAGCGCCCCGCACCCGGATGATCTCCACCTCCTTGAGGAGGGGTGGAAGAGCGAAGCCGAGCCCGGCAGCCCGGAGCATCCCTGGACGCGCATCCGCGCGAATCAGTATGACCTGGTGCTCAACGGCAGCGAAGTCGCCTCCGGAAGCATCCGAAACCACCGGGCCGACCTCCAGGAGCGCGTTTTTGAGATCCTGGGAATCAGCCGCGAGAAGGCACACGAGCGGTTCGGTTTCCTGCTGGACGCCTTCCAGTATGGAGCGCCGCCTCATGGCGGAATCGCCCCAGGGCTGGATCGGATGGTGGCCATCATGGCCGGCGCAGAGTCAATCCGCGACGTCATCGCCTTCCCGAAGACGGCCAGCGCAACCGATCTCATGATGGATGCGCCCTCGGAAGTGGATCCGGCACAGCTTGAGGAGCTTCATATCCGGGTGGTGCCTCCGAAATAGAAGCCGGGCAAGCGCTCGGGAGGAGCCATGCACCAAGGTGGGCATGCGGCGTTTATCTTCTCCGAGGCATTCATGGAGTATGACTTCGGGCCGCTCCACCCGCTGCGCCCGGAGCGCCTGCGCCTCCTGCGCGAGCGGCTCCAGGCCGATGGGGTGCTAGACAGCCCTCATGTCCGCCTGGTGGAGGCGCAGCCGGCCACCGAGGAGGAGGTGCTGGCGGTCCACACCCGGGAATACTACGACGCGGTGGCGGCGCTCAGCTCTGGCCACCGCGTCGTGAAGAGAGAGGAGTATGGCTTCGGGGGGCTGGATAACCTCCCGTTTCCCGGGATGCTGGAGGCTTCCCTGCTCTATACAGGGGCGTCGTTGCAGGCAGCGCGCCTCGTGAGCCGCGGAGAGGTGCCGCGGGCGATGAACCCCGCCGGGGGCCTGCACCACGCCATGCCCGGGCGCGCCAGCGGGTTCTGCATCTTTAACGACCCGGCGGTCGCCATTGCCGATCTCCTGCGGCGGCACGAGCGAGTGCTCTATCTGGACATCGATGCGCATCACGGCGATGGAGTCCAGGCGGTCTTCTATGAATCGCCGCGCGTGCTCACCCTCTCGCTGCACGAGTCCGGGCGGACGCTCTTCCCGGGCACCGGCTCCCCGGAGGAGATCGGCACGGGCGCGGGCGAGGGCTACAGTGTCAACGCGCCGCTGATGGCTGGCACGGGCGACGACACCTTCTTGCGCGTCTTTGACGCCCTGGTGCCCCCGCTGGTGGAGTGGTTCAACCCAGAGGTGATCGTCGCCCAGCTTGGGATCGATACGCACCATGCCGATCCCCTGGCGCATCTGAGGCTGACGACGGCGGGTTTCCTGCGCGCGGTGCGCTCCATCCGTGACTGGGGCCGCCCGCTGGTCGCCCTCGGCGGCGGGGGCTACAACCCGGACGTAGTGGGCGATGCCTGGGCGCGCGCATTTGCCTGCCTGGCCGAGGTCGATCTGCCAGCCGCGCCCGCGGAGGAGCCTCCGGCCATGCCCTCGTTCTATGGCGACCCGGCGGCGGTGGAGGCGTTCGCCGACAAGACAATCGAGGCGGTGCGCCGGAACATCTTCGTCCGGCACGGAATCTGAGGAGGAGGAGCCGTGAATCCCAACATCAATCCCGAGCACGTGATCACCCTCCAGGGGCGGCAGTACTGCACCTACCGGGGCGTGCTGGAGTGCGCGCACGCTATCGGCCTGGAGGGCATTCGGACCCGGATCCTCCAGGTGCCGGGCCCAGACAACGAGTACGTCGCTATCGTCGAGGCGGAGGTGCATCTCAAAGATGGCCGCGTCTTCGTCGATGTCGCGGATGCCTCCCCGAAGAACGTCAGCCGGCATCTCCAGTCGGCGCTGATCCGCCTGGCATCCACCCGCGCCAAGGGCCGGGCCCTCCGCGACGCTGTGAATATTGGAGTCGCCCTTGCCGAAGAGCTCGACGAGGTGGAGACCGACCCGGCGGTTCCGGCGGCGCATGCCACGCGCCCGGCGCCTGCGCCCGCCGCGCCGGCCACACCGGCTCCTCCGGCTGCGCCAACCGCGCCTGCTCCTCCGGCCACGCCGGCCGCGGCCACGCCCGGGCCTGAGCCCTACAACGCGTCCAAGACCGTGCCGCCCTCGGGCAACGGCTCGCACGCGCCGGCCAAGTCCCAGCCGCTCCCGCCGACCGCCGAGGAGGGCAAGGATGAGCCAGGGCCGACGCCTGGCGACAGGCCGATGGCGTTCACGCCGATGCCGGCCGGGAGCGCGCATCCCGCCGCTGAGGCACGCCCTAACGAGCTCGTCTGCAGCAGCCCCGGCTGCGGGCGTGTCGTGACGCAGGGTCAATATAACTTCAGCATGCAGACCTATGGAGCAGCACTCTGCCCGGCCTGCCAGCGCAAGCGGAAGGCACAGGAGAAAACATCTTGAGGCAGCGGTCGTCCCGTGATTTCCAGCGCGTCAATTCTCGTCGTCTTTGGACAGCCGTCTTCTTCCTGGTGGCACTGGTGATCTTCGCTCTCATGTCTGCCAGCTACTTCGTGGCAGGGATGCTCACCAGCGGAGGCAGCAAGGGGCTCATTCAGGAGATCAGCCAGGCCGCGGAGTGCGGCCGAAACCACCTGCTCCCCACGGCTGCCGCCATCGACCGCTACGCTCGCGGCACCGGGAAGTATCCGGAGCAGATTGACGATCTCCTCCCCATGTATCTGGAGAAGCAAGAGGTGTTGCGCTGCCCAGCCGACACCACGACGCCCAAGGGGGAGAGCAGCTTCCTCTACCACCGGCCTCAGCCGGGTGATACCGACGCGGTGCTGCTCGAGTGCCCCCACCACAACACCCTCTTGATGCGCGTTCGCGCGCGCGGGAAGACCGAGCCAGGCAAGACCTTTTGGGAGCTGCAGATGCAGCCGCTGACCCAGGCGCCTTAGCGGGCGGGCGCCCCGGCTCGTCTCAGGATCTCGACGACTTCTTCGTCGGTAACCTGGTCAAACCGCTGGTACCACTCACCCACGGCGAAGAACGGCTCTGGCGTCTCCAGGACCACCACTCGGTCGGCCTCGGCCCGGAGGCGCTCGATGCTGGAAGGGGGTCCGACAGGCACGGCGAGGATCAGCTCGGCGGCCCCCCGATTCCTCAGGCTCCGCAGCGAGGCCATCACCGTGCTTCCGGTGGCGATGCCATCATCCACCACGATCACCGTCTTGCCCGCGATATCCGGGGCCGGGCGGCCACCGCGGTAGGCCTGTAGCCGGCGTTGAATCTCGGCAATCTGCTCCGCCTTCGCGCGCTCGAGATACTCCGGGGTGACTCCAGGGTAATGCCTGGCCATGGGGTCAATCATATCTGAGCCGTCCGCGGCCACTGCGCCAATGGCGAGCTCCGGATTCCCCGGCGCCGGGATCTTGCGCGCCACGACAATATCGAGCGGCGCGTTCAGCGCCCGCGCCACCTCATCGGCCACAACCACCCCGCCGCGGGGAACGCCGAGGATCACGAGGTCTCGGCCCCGATACTCTTCCAGGGCTTTCGCCAGCCTCCTGCCGGCATCCACCCGATCCTCGAAGATCATCGCGCTCACCTCCGTCTCTGCCTCTTCCCGCGCTCCGGTTGGCCAAAACAGCACGCGAGAGGAGCGCCGCACTCCGCGCCGTGGGCGATGGCGCGGGCACGGAGACGCGGGCGCCATCGGATTACCCGCCCTGGGCGGAGCTCAGGGCTCGGAGTACCGTGCCCAGGATTCTGGGGACTCCCATACGGTCACCGAGAGAAGCCGCGCCGGCTCTGGGATCTGGGGAGCCAGCCGGCGGTAGATGTAACGCGCGAGGCCCTCCGAGCTGGCGTTCTCTTGCTGGAACGGCGGCAACTCGTTCAGGTTGCGATGATCCAGCTCATCACAGATGGCTCCCAGAAGACGCTTCAGGAGGGTGAAATCGAGGGCGATGCCGGTGGCATCCAACTCCTCCGCGCGGACCACCGCCTCCACCTCGAAGCGGTGCCCGTGCAGACGCTCGCACTTGCCCTGGTAGCCCCGCAGGCAGTGCGCGGCGTCAAAGTGCCGGCGTGTCGCGACCTCAAACATCCTCTCGATTCCTCCCCTCCACGGACGGGGCGAGGGGTCCGGATCATGAGATCCGCCCCCTCACCTCGGTCCTTCTATTCCCCTATTGGTTCAACACTCACCGGGCCCAAAGGCCCGGTGCAACCGGAGTGACATTACCCTACTCAGAAGCGATACATCGCCCCGGTGTGCAGGACGACGGCGTCGCTGCGGAAACTGCCCTCGGTGATTCCATCGGCCGCGTTCGAGCCACGTCCGGACGCGAAGCTGTACTCCAGCGCCGCGTTGATCTCCACGCGCTCCCGGAGCGAGCGGCCGACACCGAGCGTGAAGGTGTGGCCGTGGCCCGGCACGGAGAAGGTCGCGCGCGCCTGATCCGACGGGGTTGCGCGGGTCGTATACACATATCCAGCCCGAAGCGCCCACGGTCCGAAGCCGGTGTACTCCGCGCCAAGGCGAATGTTGCTCACGTTACACCAGTTCTGCGTGATATCGCCGCTGGTGTCGAGCGAGGTCGGTCCAAGATTGCCGGTGACATCCAGGACTCGGTTGGCCGAATACTCAGTCCAGGAGTACTCCGCCAGGAGGGTGAGCTCCGGCGTCTCGCGGTAGTAGAAGCCGAGCGAGAACTGCTGCGGCAGAACGTTCTTGATCGACGCGGTGCCGCCCGGAAGCGTCTGGATGCCGCCGACCGGCGCCTGGAACACTCCGGAGGTCTTTCCGCGCGCCTCAAACGCCACCTCATTCCGCCACACGGCGCCAAAACCCCATCGATCATCGGGCGCCTGGTACTGCACGCCGAGGCGCACTCCATCATACCGCGTATCCGACATCCCCTCGAAGTGGATATTCCGAAGAACGGGCACGCCGTTGGTCAGGCTCATCTTCGCCGTGGAGAAATCGGTGTTGACATCCACGACCCGCCACGCCGCGCCGATCTTCCAGCGGGGTGTCAGCTGGTAGGCGGTGCCAAGCGCGAACTCGGTGATCTCCAGATCCGCCTTCACCGTCGGCGTAAGCGTCGCCCATGGCGCAATCGCCTGGAAGCTGACGTCTTCGTAGAACGCCTTCATTCCGCCCACCACGTAGAAGCCCAGGCCAACGCTGAAGCGATCACTCACCGGATAGGCCGCGGTGGTGCCGGCAACTGGCGCCATCTTGCGGTTGCCTTCCACCGAGAACTGCGCATTCGGCGAGTAGCTTGGCATCTTGCCCTCGAGCTGGGCA
>Ga0209204_1003541_pt1 | contig 11402 bp, 5 predicted proteins | sample AD_JPNMR2_MetaG_FD_184425 | JGI IMG/M metagenome (GOLD analysis project Ga0209204, IMG submission 184425) | Active sludge microbial communities of municipal wastewater-treating anaerobic digesters from Japan - AD_JPNMR2_MetaG (SPAdes) (version 2) | ecosystem: Engineered > Bioreactor > Anaerobic >... | reverse complement strand
AACCCAAACCTGCCCGAGCTTTTCCGCAATATCTTTAAAAATGCCTACCTGCCGTACCGTGACCCCGAAACGCTCAAGCTCTTCCTTAAAACCATCAATGAATTCACCTACGACCATTCCGAACGCCTCGGCGATGCCTTTGAGTATCTGCTTTCAGTGCTGGGCAGTCAGGGCGATGCCGGACAATTCCGCACCCCGCGTCATATCATCGATTTTATGGTGGCGATAGTTAGCCCTCAAAAAAACGAACTCATCCTTGATCCTGCCTGTGGTACTGCCGGATTTTTAATTTCCGCATATAAACATATCATGCGTGAAAACACTTCCGAAAAATACCGATCCAGCAATGGCAATGGTAGAGGGGACCTGCTTACTACGGAGGAACAAAAAAAACTGCTTACCAATTTCAAAGGCTATGACATTTCACCCGATATGGTGCGGCTTTCGCTTGTCAATATGTATCTGCACGGTTTTGTAAACCCTCAAATATACGAATACGACACCCTGACCAGCGAAGACCGATGGAACGAATATGCCGACGTCATCCTGGCCAATCCGCCCTTTATGACACCAAAAGGTGGTATCAAGCCGCACAAACGATTCAGCGTGCAGAGTAACCGCAGCGAGGTGCTGTTTGTGGACTACATTGCCGAGCATCTCACTCCCACCGGAAGAGCTGCGGTGATTGTCCCCGAAGGCATCATTTTTCAGAGTGCCAATGCCTATAAGCAGCTTCGCAAGATGCTGGTTGAAAATTATCTGTATGCGGTGGTCTCACTACCTGCTGGAGTTTTTCAGCCCTACTCAGGCGTAAAGACTTCAATCCTGCTGATGGATAAGGTGCTTTCTAAAAAGACCGATAGCATTCTGTTTATAAAGATTGAAAACGATGGCTTTGACCTTGGAGCCCAGCGCCGCCCCATTGATAAAAACGACCTGCCCGATGCCCTGCAGGTGATCCGTGAGTATATTGAAAGGGTAAGAAATGGCAAAGCAGATGAATTTAATGCCGACGAAAAACTCTGCTCCGCCCTGCTGGTGAAGAAAGAAACATTGGCTGAAAACGGCGAATACAACCTCACCGGCGATCGATACCGGGTGGTAGAAAAACGCAAACACCAGAAATGGCCGATGGTGAGGCTGGGGGAGGTGTTAACTATTTCAAATATTCCTGATGACGAAAAAAACATATATAAAAGAATAACTGTTCAACTATGGAATAAAGGAGTCTGCAAAAGAGAAATTAAAGACGAATTGTCAAACAAAACAGAAGGAACAAAATATTTTAAGAGAAAAGCTGGTCAATTTATTTATGGAAAACAAAATTTAGTTCGCGGTGCATTTGGGGTTATCCCGCCTGAATTGGATGGATATTGTTCTTCTTCTGATGTGCCTGCTTTTGATGTTTCAGAAAGATTGAATGTTTTTTATTTAGACTGTATTCTTCGTGGTAAATACAGAGAATTTTCAATTTATGAAAAAGGTGCCGGATCAAAAAGAGTTCATGAAGAAGACTTTTTACTTTTCTCAATCCCCCTTCCGCCGCTTGAAGTGCAGCAAGAGATCGTGGCAGAGATAGAGGGCTACCAGAAGATAATCGACGGCTGCAGGCAGGTGATAGACGCCTGGAAGCCCGATGTAGAATGGTATTTGGATGAAGCGCTACAAGAATATAATCAGAAAATTGAACAGGATAAACAGGATAAACAGGATAAACAAGATAAACAAGATAAACAGGATAGACAGGATAGACAGGATAAACAGGATAAAAAAGATAAAGATTCAGTAAATCGTGATTATCCTATTCATCCTGAACATCCTGTTCAAACTCTTTCTGCATGGCCAATGGTGAAGCTGGGGGAGGTGTGTGAGATAATTGGTGGAGGTACTCCTTCAAGAGAGAAATCAGAATATTGGAATGGAACGATACCATGGATTTCATCTAAGCATTTTAACGAGGACAACAGGATAGTAAGCAATGAATATATAACAGAATCAGGCTTAAATAATAGTTCAAGTAAAATAGCACCAAAGGGTTCTACAATATTAATCACTAGAGTTTCCGTTGGAAAATATGCAATTGCTGATAAAGATTATGCGATAAATCAAGATTTAACTGCAATAAAACCTAAAATTAAAAATCTTGATGAAAATTTTTTGTTTTTAACCTCAGCTAAACTAGCAAATGAAATTAAGAATAATGCTGTTGGATTAGGAGTTAAAGGCGTTACTAGAGATTATGTTTCAAATTTACAAATCCCCCTTCCTCCCCTTGAAGTCCAGCAGCGTATTGTCGATAAAATCGAATCCGAGCGGAAGGTGATCGACAGCCTGAGGGAGATGGTGAAAACCTACGAGGAGAAGATAAAGCGGGTGATTGACAGGGTGTGGGGGGAGTGAGAGAAATGACTGTATAAAAGTATGGTCGAAATAACAAGAAGTTTATCTCTAATTAACATATAAAGGAGCACATTCAATTTGTGAAAAATTTAAAAATACTTCTTGATACTAACATCATTATACATCGAGAAACCGAAAAAATAATTAATCCTGATATTGGGAAATTATTTAATTGGCTCGATAAAATAAACGCTCAAAAACTCATCCATCCAATAACAAAACAAGAAATCAATAAATTAAAAAATAAGTATAAGAAAATTACATTTAATATCAAGTTAGATGCTTATAATGAATTAATAACATTAAATAAACTTGAACAAGAAGTTGAAAGAATATCAATAATATATGATAAAATCGAAAATGATAAAAATGATTCATTGTTATTAAATGAAGTTTTTAGAGGTACAGTTGATATCCTTATAACAGAAGATAAAAAAATACACCAAAAAGCTAATTTGTTAAATATTTCGGAAAAAGTTTTTACAATCGAAAGTTTTTTAGAGCTTGCAAACAGAGAATTTCCAGATCTTACAGATTATAAAGTATTAAGTGTAGAAAAATCTTATTTCGGAAAAATTGATTTAAATGATACCTTTTTTGATTCATTTAGAGATGATTATCCAGCGTTTGAGACTTGGTTCAAGAAAAAATCAAATGAACCTGTATATATTTCAATGGCTGATGGTAAAGTATGCGCTTTTTTGTATCTCAAAATCGAAGAAAAAGACGAAAACTATAATGACATAGAACCAATTTTTTCTCAAAAGGAAAAGAGATTAAAAATTGGAACATTTAAAGTAGCATTAAATGGTTACAGATTGGCAGAAAGATTTTTAAAGATTGTTTTTGATAATGCCATTAAGCAAAAGGTAAATGAAATTTATGTTACCATATTTGACAAAAGAGATGAACAAAAAAGATTAATTACTTTATTGGAGGAATGGGGGTTTAATAAATGGGGAAGTAAAAAAAGTACGCGCGAGCTTGTTTATGTAAGAGACTTTACTCCAAAATTTGAAATAAATGATCCGAGGAAAACTTATCCATTTATATCACCTAAAAATAACAGGATATTCATTGTTCCAATATGGCCAGATTATCATACAGAGTTACTTCCTGATTCCATTTTGAGAACTGAATCACCAGATAATTTTAAAGAAGACAAACCACATCGTAATGCTATATCAAAAACCTATATTTCTCGCTCATTAAATCGAGATATAAAAAAAGGTGATATTCTCCTTTTTTATCGAACAGCAGAAAAAGATAAATCAGCTCATTACTCAGCACTAATTACTACAATAGGTCTTGTTGAAGACAAAATTGATAATTTTAAAAATGAAAAAGAATTTATCGAGAAAGCAAGGAAAAGAAGTGTTTTTTCTGATGAAAAATTAAAAGAATGGTGGAATTATAATAAAGATTTTCGTCCTTTTTTGATTAACTTTCTTCATATTTATTCACTAACACCAGAACAAAGAAGTAAGTTGATAAGAAAAAGACTGTTAGAGCTTAATATTTTAACTGGTGAAAAAAATGAGTTAAGAGGGCTAAAAGAGATAACAAAAGAGAATTTCATAACTATAATTAAGGAGGCAAATATCGATGAAAGTTTTATTATCAATTAAGCCGGAATTTGTTGAGAAAATTATAAACGGAGAAAAAAAATTTGAATTTAGGAGAAAAATATTTAAACAAGAGGTTGATATAGTAGTAATTTATGCGTCGTCACCCTTAAAATTGGTTGTAGGTGAATTCGTTATTGAAGATATTATTAAAAAAGACTTGGGCTTATTATGGAAAATAACCAATAAATATGCAGGAATAAATGAAGATTATTTCTGGCAATATTTTAAAGGTGTAGAATTCGGTTATGCACTAAAAATTGGAAAGTTAAACCTATATGAAAACCCAATAAAGATTGAAAGATTTGGATTAAAACCGCCTCAATCTTACCTTTACTTATAATTTTTTTTGCAGTAGAAGGAGCTATACTAAAAAAGTACATAGATATAGTCAATTAATTTAAAATTTTTAAGTAATCTAACTCCCCCTTCCGCCCCTTGAAGTCCAGAGCTGCATAGTTGATAAACTCGCATCCGAGCGGAAGGTGATCGACAGCCTGCAGGAGATGGTGAAGACCTACGAGGAGAAGATAAAGCGGGTGATTGATAAGGTGTGCGGGGAGTGAAACTCTGTGCTCCTCTGTGCCCTCTGTGGTTAAAAATATTATCTCACCACAGAGAACACAGAGAGACACGGAGAGGAAGAAAGGGGAAAAATATGGAGGAAGGAAAATAATGAATGAGATGCCCCCAAAAAATATGAAAACATATATTTGTTTTAATGATAAATCTGGTGATTGGAATGATAAAAAAAGGAAATTTTATATTAGAGCTTCTCTTATAATTGATTCTAAGGCACCTCTAAAAACCCGTTTTTTTTAGGGGAATTTTCTTCCCTGTCAATTTTTTTAAAAAAATTATTATAAAAAATCTTGACTTTTTATAATTTTAGTGTTACTTTTTAGAAACACCAATTAAAGGAGATTAAAAATGTATAAGATTTCGATTTTTTTAAAAAGTTTTATATCTATCTTTTTGTTATTATTTTCTTGTTCTACATCCATAATGGAACAAAATTTTGAAACAGAAAAGATAAATCAATATCTAAACAATAGTGTTAAATTGGACCCAGTAGAAAAAAAGGCAAGTGTGGGATACTTTTATTCAGACTATAATAATAGTCTGCCAGAGATAGTTGATTTATCATCTAATATGCCTCCAGTTGGTGATCAAGGTTCTCAAGGTTCCTGCACAGCCTGGGCAGTTGCTTATGCTGCTAAAAGTTATCAGGAAGGAATTGAGGAAAATTGGGATCTGTCAAATCAGTCTCATCAATTTTCTCCCTCTTTTCTTTATAATCAGATAAGAGATGGATTTGTCTCTCTTACACTTGATATGCTTGTAGATAAAGGTTGTGATACTCTAAACAATTTCCCTTATAATCCACACGATAAAACTACCTTGCCAGATGTCAAATCTTTTAAAAGAGCATTAAAATATAAAGCAAAATCATGGAAATATTTGAAGAAAGATGTTACTGAATTAAAAAAGATACTTGCTTCCGGTAATGTTGTTATAGGTGTAATAGCAGTTCATAATGATTTTAATATTCTTTCAAAGAAGAATCCAATTTATGATGATTTTTCCGGAAAAAGATATGCACATCATTCAATATGTATTGTTGGCTATGATGATTCAAAAAGTGCCTTTAAATTTATTAACTCATGGGGAACTGATTGGGGTATTGATGGTTATGGATATATAAGTTATAGTGCTGTATATGAAGATAGCCCATATTTTTGTGAAGCATATATTATGTTTGATGATAAAAATATAGATAGAGAAAAAAAGGTAATACATTACTATTCCCAGAATGATATAAAATATATTCATTATAAACAAGATAATAATATATGGACAAATATTCCAGGTAAAGAGATGACTTATGAAAAAGATGGCTGGTATGTTTATGTTCTTGAGGATAAAGATGATTTTGAATTCTGTTTTAATAGTGGTTATTATAGCCCTATTTGGGATTCAAAATATGGTGCTAATTATAAAACTACTCTAAATGAAGTGTGGATTAAAGATTATACTATTTATGATTATAATCCCCTTTCGGTAGATTTAAAATTAATTGTAAAAAATAGTAATAATAATATGCCAATTAAAGATATCTCTTTTTCTGTAAAAAACAAAAACAATGATGATATTTTTTATATCAAAACAGACGAGTATGGGATCGCCTGGCTTGAAAATGTAAAGAGTGGCGAATATACTATTTTTAGTAATGTATATAATTATCTCTATGAAAATAATAGTACAATGTTTTCTTTCGATATTACAATAAATAATAAAACATTTATAAAAGAGATATATCTAACTCCGGCATGTAGCACAACAATATATTTAACCAAGAATAATGATAATAATACTTCTTCGTATGAACTTGTTGGGCTTAATGGCTCTTTATATAAAAATGGGGTTTTTTATAAAAATTATATAAGTTCAAGCTATTATGGAAATAGCTACTTTAGTTTAGGTTATTTGACACAAGGGGAATATAAACTCGTAATTTCTGACAAAAAGAATGATAAAATATATAATGGAGAAATTACATTTTCTATAAATGAAAATACTAACTACTATTCTAATACAATGTTTGTCTCTTCCTTTAAAGCAAATTTTTCTATGGTTTATTTAAGAGGGAGTTTTAATGACTGGTCAACGAGTAAAATGAATATTGTTAAAGATAATATATGGGAATTAGAAGTAGATTTTAATAAAGATTATGACAATAAATTTAAATTTGATATCTATGGTGACTGGCAACTAAACTATGGGGACAATAATAATGATGGAATATGTGAACAAAATGGCAATGATATTTTTGTAACAAAAGGCAGATATCTTATAAAATTTAATGATGTCAATAAATCTTATTGGTTTGAAAAAAGATAAATTTTAAGGTAAATTAAAGATCTTTAATAAATAAAAAAGGGCTCTTTAATAGAGCCCTTTATAATTTAGCATTAAGGCTTTTCAATCAAAATTACACCTTTACTACCAGCAGTAAAGGTAACATTTCCACCACTAACTGTTGCAGTATTTCCAGTATAAAAATCTCTTAATACAGTTCCATTATCCCATATACCAGATACATTAACAGTAGTAGGACCACTTGCATCAATTACGACAACAACTTTATCATCATCTTTTTCTCTCTTAAAAGTATAAGGAGAATCTTTTAACTTTGTATGAGATCCAGCACCAATTGCTATGTGTCTATTTCTAAATTGTCCCATAATCTTCCAGTGCTGATGTATAGCATTATTTTCTTTAGTCCAATTCATGCTTGATCTTGAACCCTGATCCGGATCTGCTCCACAAGGTCCATTTTCTCTACCAAGTTCATCACCATAGAAAACCTGTATTCCACCTGGTGTTAAGAAAAATACTGTTCCGGCTCTTATTTGTCTATTATCATCCCCATTATAAAATACTGATCCAGTATCATGACTCGATATATAACTTAAAACATTCCAGCTTGAACTCGAATTAATACTATTAGCATAATTAGAGAAGAGATTATCCATACTTGAAGTACTTCCCATTGCCCCCTCTATTGATCCTTTATAACTAAAGTTAATAACAGAATCAAATGCTCCACTCGTATGATAATTACTCTGATTTACGCCATGTCCCCATACTTCTGCAACTGTCCAGAAATCATCTGTCCACTTTGCTCCTGGTTTAGATGGATTCGCATTTCTCCAGTCTATTAAAGCCTGTCTTGCCTCATTCTTTAAATATACCCATGCATCCATTTCAACATGCTTTGCTGTATCCACTCTAAAACCATCAACTCCATAATTTCTTACCCAGTCAGTAAGCCATTTTGTTATATACTTTCTTACTGTAAAATTTGGGATATATGTCGCATTGGTATCTGATTTACCGCCAGACTTAGTATAAAAAACAGGTAGATTTACATAATCCGTACTCTCTGTCTTAAAATCTGGTAGATAAGCAAGGCACCTTGTATAATCATCGCCGCCAGGTTGAGTATAGCCAGGTAACCCAGCTCTAACCCATTGTGGCCCCCACCAGTTAACCCAGTTAGTTGAATCATAATCAATGTAAGTATGATAGTTGCCAAGACTGTAGTTTTCCCAGCCACTTTTCAAAACTCCTATATTAAACTCAGAAAGATCTTTTATTGATGCATAACCAGCATGATTCATTACAATATCAAAAACTACCCTTATTCCCTTACTATGAGCAGTATCAATAAAAGTCTCTAAATCAGAAAGTGTTCCCATGTTTGCATCAATCTTTGTATAGTCAAGAACATAATAACCATGATATGCATAATGCTTGAATGAAGAGTTAGCACCTTCTACCCAACCATGAATTTGCTCATAAGGAGCTGTAATCCATATTGCATTTATGCCTAAATCTGTAAAATAGTTACTATTTAATTTTTGTGTTAAACCTTTTAAGTCACCTCCATGAAATGTCCCTATATTTTGATGCTCTGGGTCTGACTGTCTGCCGTAAAAATTATTGTTAGAAGAATCCCCATCTAAAAATCTATCTGTTATTACAAAATATACTGTTGCATTATCCCAGCTAAAATTAGATTTTTCTACTTTTTTAAATGTATAAGTTTGATTTGCTTCATCTGTTCCATTTGTTGCCCAGAGTTTTAATGTCTTTGTGTCATTGATATTCATTCCACTGCCAATCGCAATTGTCTGTCCATTTGTATAACTGGTAGCAGTTGGGCTTGTCTTTGGATCTGTTCCATCAAGAGTATATTTTGAGGCAGTTATATTATCCCCACTAACATTGAGAGTTACAATAATCTCATTTGAACTAAAGTTTTTACCCGGAGGATTTGCGGATACTGATGGTGGAAATGGCCCATCAGGACATGTATTTGTCCATGTCCCATTCTTAAACCATCCGGTTTCTGGTGGATTTCTTGTATATTCTGGATCGCTTCCTTTAAATTTCATCTTTAATGCCTTTGTAAAAGGAGCAAAAGACTCTGGAATTTCAAATTTATACCAGTTATAGCCAATAGATGCCATTGCAGGACCTGGCCATGTATATCCCATTAGTTGAGAAATTACTCTACCATTATCTTCCCATACCCAGATAGTTGGATTTGCTGTTGTGGAATAATAGTAAATCGTAACCCCAAGAGAAGTGGAAGATTTTGTATAGGTATAAGTCTCTGATACTTCATTTGTTCCATTTGTTGCCCAGAGTTTTAATGTCTTTGTCTGTCCATCAGTCATATCACTACCAATTGTAATTTGTTGACCATTGGTAAATGATGTTCCGGATGTCTTTGGATCTGATCCATCAAGAGTATATTTACTTGAAGTAGCATTTGATACATTAAGAGTTATTGTTAAAGTATCAGAAAATGATCTTGAAGTAGGATTAGCAGAAACAGTAACATCGGTATCGGGATTACTGTTATACCATACATCATTTTTTAACCATCCGGTTTGAGGAGGATCTCTTGTATATAAAATAGTACTATTTCCATTAAAGTGCATTTTTAAAGCCTTTGTAAAAGGGGCATAGGACTCTGGAATTTCAAAAACCCACCAATTACTTGTCCCACTTACAACATTCATATCAGGACCTGGCCATGTATATCCCATGAGCTGAGAAATTGCTCTACCATCATTATCTTCCCATACCCATATTTTAGGAGTGCTGGTAGAATAATAATATATTCTAATTCCTCCAAAAGGGGCTTCTTGTATTATATAATTTTCTGTTTTTACATTTGAAGGTTTATAACCATTCTTAAAAGCCTTTGCCTTTATCTGTCGATTACCAACAGGGAGGGTAAATGGTGTAGAATATAGATTAGAACTGGTAGTCGGTTCTGTACCATCAATAGTATATCTAATTTCAGATCCAATCTCTGCTGTTATGGTAAACAGCTCGTTTGCCTGATATGTGCCACCAGCCGGGCTAATTTGCGGCATTGCAAGTTGTGGATAAGATATTGTATAATTTTTAGTAACAACTGATGATACTGTCTTTGAAGGTGATTTAGCAATTGCTTTAACAACCTTTGTTGTTCCATCACCTGTGATATTTATTGGACCAGTATATTTCGGAGAAGATACAGTAGGCGTAGAACCATCAAGAGTATAAAAAATATCAGCGCTACTATCAGAATGAGTAATTGTTACCTGTATATCAGAGGTATATGTCCCACTATCTGGTGTGATTACTGGCTGACCGGTTGTATTTTGATCTGCTATTGTATAAGTCTTTGTTATTGTTATACTATCAAGTAAGCTATTCTTTGTAGCATATGCTTTTAAGGTAATATTAGAATTGGCACTGCCACTTATTGTAATTGGTGTAGAATATGCCACATATGTCCCATTATTAAGACTATAATAGATTGTAACATTTCCGCCAAGACTCGATGTTGAGCATGATAAACTAACCTGAGTGTTATTATCAACAATCCCGGAATCAATGCTAAATTTAACTGGAGTTACCTTAACTTGAGGTAATTCCTCTGTCCAGATTGTGTTTTCAGTAAGATTAATGTTAAATTCCTTTTTTAAATATACAATATTATTTGAATCTTTTGCCTCTGCTATGAATTGCCATTGACCTTTTTCTATTTCATTAAAAATAATAGGAGTATCAAAGTTATTTATTTCATTCACAATATCACTGCTGCCACTCTTTTTACCAGTAACAGTTATTTTTGTTATATAACCTGGTTCTGATGGAAGATTAACATAATTTTGATCTTTTCTTAAATTAAGAGTAAGATTAAAAAGATTTTCTACCGGAATAAGACTTGTGTAAAAGGTATATTTACCCTTTGGTAGATTAAGATTTGTTTTTGATTTTAAAATAACTTTTGTGTTAGCCTTTGCTTCAATTATTAATGTCCATTCTCCAGAGGATATCTCTTTTTTTATTATTTTAGTAGTTGAGGAGACTATTACTGGATCAATGCCATTTTTTTCAAAAATAGCACTATATTCAGTAATAGTATCAGTAACCGATGGATGATCGATATTAATCGTTAAGATACAATTCTTTGGTGTAGAATTATTATTACTTGATGTAGAAATTACCCCTGGATTACTACATCCAGCAATAAATAAAAAAGATACAAAAATCAAAATAAAAATGTTTAAAAAATTTAGCTTTTTCATTTTTTATCTCTCCTTAAAAATTATTTTATTTAATATATAGCAATTAACATACCTTATATTTTATAAAAATTATAACTATATTATTTTTATAATAGATACAATATTTTTAGTAAAAAAAGGCTTTCTAAATTTTAGAATATTTAAAAAGAACTTTAATTAAAATTTTTCCTATAATTTAAAATTTTTATAATTTTATAGGGTAGAGAAATTTGGTTTACCA
>Ga0209204_1003536_pt1 | contig 11422 bp, 12 predicted proteins | sample AD_JPNMR2_MetaG_FD_184425 | JGI IMG/M metagenome (GOLD analysis project Ga0209204, IMG submission 184425) | Active sludge microbial communities of municipal wastewater-treating anaerobic digesters from Japan - AD_JPNMR2_MetaG (SPAdes) (version 2) | ecosystem: Engineered > Bioreactor > Anaerobic... | reverse complement strand
GCACCAAGTAAAAACAGAAAAAAAGGCATTAGTTGCTTATCGTTTTCCATACTACTGTGCCTCCTTAAGCTACTTGATTAAAGCAGTAATGTATTCCCAAGCAGAATTTAAGCTGTCCTTCACAAAATTACCTATAGTAGAAGCAAAGATAGGTAGCCATTCACTGGCATTATAAATGTTGTATCTGTTCATGTCGCAGACGTAGGCGAGGTAAAAACACAGTAAAGATAAGCTTAGGTTTACAAATGCATTGTTAGATGGTATTCCCCTGTTTGTCTTATAAGTGTAAGGTGTGCCATCTGGTAGTGTGCCTCTGTTTACACGTGCTTTTTTAGGTGAAGCAAAAAGCCACAAGTGCAGTGTAGAAAACGGTAAAAACGGTTGCACTCCAGCAGGCGTCATGCTGTCAACAAAAATGTGCAGTATGATGCCTAAACAAAACGGCAAGACAAGGGCTCGCATCACCCCTGTTTCAAAGAAACCATCAGTGTAGCGGTGGAAAAACATATTAGCAATACCAAAAAGCACATACAGTATAGCGGCAAAAACAACTGTATGTGTAAATCCACGGTGTTTTATTCCTTCGCTTTCATCGCCCCAACCCCAGCTGATATCTATATCAGGAAAATAAGAGCCAGCTGTTAAAGCTAACACTTGTATAGATGAGTCAGTAGTAGTGTTGCCATAAAGCAATATGCCTGTTAATAAGCCTGTGGTTATGTGTGTTAGCCTATTCATGGGTATTCGCCACTTCTTCAAATACTAACAGCTGACGTGGATCGATTTGCAGCACTTTACATACTTGGTTTAAGCGTGGCAGTGTAAAAGGCACTTTACCACTTTCTAAGTATGTGTAGCCATTAGCTTTGTAGCCTAACTGCTTAGACATCTGCTGTATGGTAAGTCCTTTGTAGGCTCTTGCCGCACGTAGCTTTGCAAGATCTACTTTTACTTCAGTCACCTAAGTTCGCACCTCCTTTTCTTTCTCACGCTGTTGTGTTTCTACTATCTTATTTTCTATGTCTGTGAGCGTTTTACCTTCTACAGTAAAATCTCCAGTAATCATGCCAGAATAAACTGTTGCACCTATCAGTGGATCGATCAAATGGAATAGTAAAGTGCGGCTTTTTACACCCCTTCACGTGGTTCGCTTATTTCGTAAATGCCACCATCTTCTAAGTCGTAGTAGACGTAGCCATCGCTTTTTCTACCCTTTTTAGGCTGTAGAAGGTTTCTTTGGAACACATACTTACTATCAAATCCATCAATCTTTGCCACCCAAGCTGTATCATCTGCAACAGAAATACGCACCTTACCATTAACCACTTGCTTTTTAAGCATGATGTTTAGCCTCCTTATTTTGTTAAACACTCTACTTACTTTTAGAGCATCTGTTCGTAATGCAGTGTTTCATCAGGTGTGATTTCAGAAATTTCTCTTGTTTCAGTGCGTATCATCCAGTAACGCCATACTGGCATTATGTAACCTTTTGCAGTGCCGATAAGTGATCTTTCTCTGTCACTGGTCATGCTGGATCTGAACTTTAATACTGCTTTTACCTCATCTTCAGAAGATCTCATAGTTCCCTGCCCTATCAGCTTAGATCTAACGTTTTCTTCAGGTATAAATGTGCCGTGTGCAGTGCAGTCAAACTCATCAACGCCTGCTTCTTCTACTTCAAGGTAATCACATATGAAAGCCCCAATACCACCGATGTAAATTACATTCCACCCATCTCTGATTTCTTCCTTAGTAAACTTTACGATTTTCTTGATAGCCATACTGTCTTACCTCCTTTGTTACATTATACCACATTAGTGTATAAGATATACAAATAGTATAACATATACACGTCAACACTTAAAAAAATAAGCATCAACTCACGAAGAGTCAATGCTTATTCTTTCTTTGAAACTCCAGCAGGCTTATGCTGATTTGTTCTTTCTGCTTCTTTACAACGATCAAAAACATAATGTTGTTTTCTCTATAGGGAAAAAAGAACTTCTGAAAACCTACTATGTGGTGCCTGATCATCCTACTTATGAAGACTTTTCTATAGCTGGGTTGAAGCTGTCAGCTCTTTCGGAAGCGACTAATAAAAGATTGAGCAACATCATCTGTTCTATAGTGGATAGTGCTCAGCTGTTTCTGCCTGCTGTAGAAAGAAAGAAAATTAGAACTTCAGACGGTTTTGTATACCTTAACCACATTTGGAACTGCGGTACGCTAATTAGCGGCGTTTATCCTTTTGTTTACAGTAGCTTCCAAGCACTGTTTGTTGGTGAAGCGAAAGTATGCTCTCCTCATCTGCTTGTAGCTTCCAGCATTGTTACAAATATGTCTGATGCTATCGTTGTCGCTTCGGCTATAAATAAAGTGAATCTTGCTGGCGACTTTAGCTTGGACGATAGAGAATATGAAGAAATGACTTAACCTGTGCTGTGTTTTGACTTTAATACAATAATGTGTTACAATGTATTGCGTAATAAAGCAAAGGAGGTTAGAGATGTTGCTTCAAAAAAGTTTTTTTAGCAAAACGGTGTGCAGAAAAGCAGAAGAATGGAACAGCAGTGTCGTTAAGAGTATAGAAATTACCTCAAAAAACTGCCATACTGTTTACGGAAAAGCTTACATAAGCACGCCATATTTTATAGAAAAAGTCAACTTTACTGATAAAGAAGAGTTGAAAGAAGCGCTTCTAGCACTTGATAATGGTATTGAATTCAGAATTACTTATAATGGAAATGTGGCTATACCTCTTGAGCAAAACACAAACAATAAAATACTGCTGAGCTTATTTCCTTTCTTGAAAAGTTATATTAGTGACAAGATGAGCTACCTTCTGGAGTATAAGCATAAGAAGAAGCAAGTACATCCATATTCTCGTTATGGCATGAGTGATGATCTAATAGAAGCTGTAACAACTTTGCTGACAACTGCTAATTTCAAACAAATAGAACCTGCAATGCATGTTCTTGTGAAGAATTTCTTGGACCACCCCAGCACATGGAGCTTTGACGGACATGGTCCTATTTACTACCAAAATTCATGTTTTAGCTTGTTAGTTGACTATGGGACAGCATACTGGTTCTATATGGTATCTCTAGCATTAGATCCTTACGAAAAAGTAAAGAGAATAGAAAAAGATATCTTTGCTGTTAAAGAGGAGCCCAATTTAAGAGAAAAGGTACTAAACATTCTAAACGACAAAGTTGTTTACATGGATTATCCAAAAACTGAGGAAATAAAAGGCGATATCAAAATGACTCCTGAAGAAACGTTTCATGAATTTTGTATAGAACTGCTTTCTATGCTTCTATCCGTGGTTTTAGATGTTTTTAATGATTACGAACTAATGACATTAAAAGCATAAAGAAGAAAGGAGTGATTTGAGAATGAACAAAGGCGCAAGTGTTAAAAAGTTGTTTTCATTAACCGTTATAGCGGTATTTATCTTAATGTTTACAGGGCGACTAGCATGCTCTGGAACGAATATTAATTATGAGCTTATTGTGGCGCTACAAGTCCAAAGAGAGTATGATACTTTTGGCGTTACTCAACTTTGGAATATGGGGCTTACGGGTTCTGGAATAGTCGTTGGAGTAATCGACGATGGCGTAGACTATACAAATCCCGATTTAGGCGGTTGCTTAGGAACTAACTGCAAGGTCATAGGCGGTTGGGACTTCGGAGACAATGACCCTGATCCGATGGATTGCTTTAGATATCATGGCACAGAAGTCGTAAGTGTGATAGCTGCTGATGGAGAGTTTTTTAAAGGTATTGCTCCGAAGGCAAAAATATTAGCGTACAAAATCTATAAAGGAGAAGGCTTTGGTAACGGGCAGTTTGTTGGGCATGGATTTGATGCTCTAGAAAAAGCGATAGAAGATGGCGCTAAAGTTGTGGACTGGGCAAATGGCAACTGGAGTGAGACAGTTAAAGTTCAATCATATGAACAAAGCCTTTACCAAAACGTTGAAAAAGCTGATGTCCTTGTACTGCAACCAGCAGGTAACAATGGTAGCGCTATGCTAAATAAAACTTTTATGCCTAACTATTTCGTAGGCTATTATATTTCTCCTATTTGGGGTTATGTTTCTAAAGCAGTCACTCTTTCTGTCGGCGCCTGGAACTGGATGGACAATACAATGGAGTGGTATTCTTCCATGGGTCCCTCGTCAGATTTCCAGTTGCAACCTGATATTATAGCACCCTCAGAAGTATATGCAACTCGGTTGCCTGGCGAATATATTGTTTTTAACGGAACTTCTGCATCAACTCCTGTAGCAACTGGACTTGCAGTGTTAATTAGGCAGGCTCATCCTGAATGGAATATAAAGGATCTGAAAGATGCCATAATGAACAATGCTAGCGTTATGTACAATAAAGACAACGGTGAACCTATCACTATGCTTTTACAAGGGGCAGGGCTCATTAACGCTTTAGCTACAATTAAAACGCCTGCTATTATAAGTCCATATTCTCTTTCTATGACTGCTACAAGTTTAACAGCAACAACAATAACAATAAAAAATATTACCGATGCTACACAAACATTTACAGCTTCTGTAGAACTTACTTTAGGGAATCTCCAATATGGAGCTAATGATGGACTTAGACTATCTCTTACCTCTACAAAGATTGTTGTTTCTCCAAAACTCACTGCTACTTTAGGTCTTACTGGTACAGCTGATTTATCTGTGCTAACCAAAGGTCCTCATGAAGCTATTATTTGGTTTAACAATGGAACTGCTACTTTACATGTACCTGTACTAATATGGAATGATCCTAGCTCCTGGTGGTGGTCTCCTGATACTGGCGCAAGTAAGACGCCTCCAAAGAAAATTCTCAACAGCTCAATAACAACAAGTACATTAGATTTTGTTGACCCCAAATCTGCTAAAGCAATAAAGATAGATTTTACTCTTGGTAGAGGTTCTCTTAATCCTTACACTTTAACTACTACATCAGGGTTAGATCCAACATTCTCAGACTTAGTAGATGAGGTCCGTGTAGAAATACTCAACAGTGAAGGCAAAGTTGTTAGAACTCTTTTCGATAAGCATGATTTGTTGATTGGACATTACACTGTAACTTGGTATGGTGAAGATGATAATAAGCAGGCAGTTCCAGATGGTACTTATACTTATCGCATTAGTTCCATGGATACTCAGGCTACTGCTACATTTGTGCCTCCTGTGGATACAGTCACTGGCGCTATAGTTGTGAAAAACTCTTCGTCTGTTAAAGTTCCCTTTTTATCAATTGATTTACCACAGACTCCTACTATTTATAGATACGTTTTCCAGCCAACTGCAACTGTTATTTTTAAGGGTAAAACAGATCCTGGCAATGTTGTGCTAATTTCTATTCCGAAACTTTCTATAACTTCTACTGTGTCTGCTCAACCTGATGGTTCTTTCTATGCCGAAGAACAACTTCAAGATGGAACTTATAATATATCTGTTGTTTCTCTCAACCCATCTAGAAACGTTATGAACACTTCTACAGATACCATAACTATATCGGTTATTCCTGCAGGTCTTATTGAGCTGTCGGTAGGGAACTCTACATTCTTTGCAAACGGAATTCCTGGAGTCTTGGACAGCCCACCTATAATTAAAAACAACAGAACACTTTTACCTATCAGAGCAGTAGTAGAAGCTATGGGCGGAGTAGTCAGCTGGAACGCTACTGCAAAAACGGTTTCCATACAATATGGTGGAAATACTATTGTTTTAACAATAGGCTCTAATAAAGGCTTAGTCAATGGGACGCCTGTACCTATAGATTCGCAAAACCCTAACGTTGTTCCAGAAATAATCAATGGAAGAACGATGGTACCGCTAAGGTTTGTGGCAGAGTCACTGGGTTGTCAAGTGGAATGGGTGCCTGAAACATCAACTATTAGAATAACATATTGATGTATACTATAAAAAGCTAAGTATCTAAAAAAATAATGCAAAGGAGGCTTTAAAATGAGCAATTTAGGAAAGCGTTTAGTAGTTTATGTAACCTTTATAGCTTTGGTTGTTACTATGTGCGCAGTACCACAAGTCAAAGCAGACAATGGTAACTGGGTAAATATACAGACTGGCGTTTTAGGGGGAATGGCTTTCGCTATAGCAATTGATCCTGCCAACAGGTAGTCCCTAGCGTTTGATTGATTCTTTTCTTACCGCTCCACGGTGTTGCAAACAACCATATGTGCACTGAAGAAAAAGGCAAAAACGGTTGTATCCCTGCAGTATTCATAGAATCGACAAACAAGTGCACTAGTATGCCGCAACATAGAGGAATAACGATCAAGTGCATGAAGTCAATAGAGAAATAGCGTCCAGCTACTGGTTTTAGAAGATAGCCAAGCCCGTAAATAACAGCGGCAAAAAGAAATGTATGGGTAAAGCCTCTGTGCTTAATCATAGAGCTGTCATCGCCAAAACCTAATCCCATTCGCTGATCCATGTCTGGGAGCAGTGAACCTACAGCAGTCATTAAAACACTTAGGTTATCGTATGTTGGAGGCTTGTAGAAAAACAACTGTCCTGCTAACAGCCCTGTAGCAAAATGTGTCCATCTATTCATAAATTGCAATTCCCTCTTTGCAAGATAAGCTACTTAATATTATACACTTTTAAAAACAGATAAAGTAACTGTGCTATAATATAAATAAAAGGAGGCAACAAGATAAGAATGTGTGTTGTGGATAAAAAACAACGAACAAGTTGCTTTAAACCTTTAAAATTTGAAAGATGAAAGAGGTGCAACTATGAGGCTAAGTAAATATGTGCATGTGTTCCCTTTTGAAGGTTATTATTGGGCTTTTAACGAACTAAATGCAAACCTGATAAATTTTGGTTATAGCGATTATCGCAAAATAATGAACAATGAATTTGATAAGTTATCTCCAAATCTTTTAGACCTTATGAAAACCAGTCTGTTTTTAGTAAGTGACACATTTGATGAAGACGCTGAATATGATAAAAACATACAAAAATCTAAATTCTCTAATGTTTTGGGTCTAACTATTGGAGTAACCATGTCATGTAATTTTAATTGCTTTTACTGTTTTGAACAAGAGTACAGAGGCACAGGTAAAATGTCCAAAGAAACTGCAGACCAAATAGTAAAGTTTTGTTTGTCTAGAGCTACTCCTGAAAAAATGTTAAGTATTACTTGGTATGGCGGTGAACCATTGCTTGCTTCCGATATTATTGAGTATTTAACGAACAAATTTAGAGAAGCCAACTTTAATATAGTGGGTAGCGATATAATAACAAACGGCTATCTTTTAAACAAAAGGAACGCAGAACTTTTGGTTAGAGCTGGAGTAACAAGCCTTCAAATAACTATTGATGGACCGAAGCAAACTCACGATAAAAGGCGCATATTGCGTAATGGAGCAGGAACATATGATGTTATAGTAAACAACATAAAAGAAAACGCTCACTTATTCAACAATATACAACTGAGAATTAATGCTGATAAAGAAATTATAGAGTATGTTCCTGAGCTCCTTGAAGAGATTAGAACAACCTTCCCCCCAAATGTAACACCATATTTGGCTTTTGTAAGAACAGAAAGCGTAAAAAATCCAACTTTTGGAGAGGTATGCTTTTCTGATAAAGAATATGCTGAAGCTTACTTAGATTACTTATATCTCGGAACTCAACTTCCACAACCATATTATGGATGTTCCGCTACTATGGAAAATGGATGGGGTATAGACGATGAAGGATACCTTTATAAATGCTGGGAAGACGTTGGTAATAAAAAACATGCAGTGGGAGATGTATGGAACGGGATAACAAACTATGATTTATATAAAAAATGGCTAAGTTACAGTACCAGTTCTTTCCCAAATAAATGCAAAGATTGTTCCGTAAAAGTGGTATGCGGTGGAGGCAAATGTCCTTTTAGGGCTTTGTTCCCCGATGAAACTACTGTTGGTGTCTTATGTTCTCCTGAAAAATGGTATATGGAAGATATTGTCAAATACTGGATTGTACACAATGTAATTCCGCAGTGGCAAGCCAATAGCAACGTTTCTCAAAATGCGGCAACGCAGGCAACCGAGTCCGTAGCCCAAGAAAATCAAAAAGCAATCCCTATTAGTATAGACTTACCTAATCTTCCTGAAAAAGAAAATATCCCCAGCGCACAGGGCAATTTTAAAAACGATCAAGGATCAAGTGGTTTCCCTGATCAAAAAAACAAAGGGAACAGCTTATTTAAGAATATTTTCTCGAGATTTTCCAATAAGAAAGAGGATGAAAAAGCATGAGGCTTGTACGTTACAGTAATTTAGTTACATTCGAAGGGGATTTTTACGTTTTCAACCAAATGAACGGAACGATATTACAAATCAGTTATGATACATACAAAGCTTTAAAAAATCAAGACTATGATAGTATAAGCGAGGAAGAAAAAAGCTTTCTTGCAAACAGAGGATTCTTAGTAAAAGATACCTATGATGAAAAAGCAATATTAGACTTAGACATACAAAGAATTTCTCATGCAAGACCTAGCACATTTTCTTTGGCAATAGGTCCAACTATGTCTTGCAACTTCAACTGTTTTTATTGTTTTGAACAAGACTTCAGACATAAAACACCTCCATGGAGAAAAATGTCCAAGGAGACTGCAGATCAAACCATAAAATTTGTGCAAAATACTATACCAGTGTCTACTCCGTTAGAGATTATATGGTATGGAGGCGAACCGTTATTAGCTCCAGAAGTCATTGAATATCTAGGGACCAGACTGCAAGAAGTAGGCTATCAATTCAAGGATAATGAAACATTCATTATAACTAATGGATATTACCTTACAGAAAAAAATGTAAAAAAACTTGTAGACACTGTCAAGTTAAGAAGAGCTCAAGTTACAATAGATGGACCTAGAAACATACACAATAGAAGACGACCTTTAATAGATGGCACTGGAACTTACGATGTTATTATGGGTAATGTTGCTATAGCGGCTCATTATTTAGATAGTATAGTTCTTAAAATCAATGTTGATAAAACGAATGTTGAATATGTCCCTGATTTATTAGATATTATAAAGAATGAACTACCTTCTAATGTATTCCCTTCAGTAGACTCGGTTGCTACAGAAACAGTAGAAAATCCTAAGTTTTCTTCTATTTGTTTCACAGCACAAGAATATGCTTCTGTTTATAAACAGTATTTCTTCTTGAGAAACGATTTGCCTCGCCCATCTTTAACATGTTCAGCTAATACTGAAAGCGGTTTTGGTATAGATGACGAAGGGTATCTTTACAAATGTTGGGAAGAACTTGGTAAAAAATCTGTAGCGGTAGGCAATGTTTGGGAAGGAATAACCAATTATGAGCTATACAAAAAATGGCTAACGTTAGACACAAGCAAGTATCCAGAAAAATGCGAAAGTTGTTCTATACTGCCTCTATGCGGAGCTGGGCATTGCCCGAACAAGATACTCTTTCCTGACCACTATTCTAACAGTATTGATTGCATCCCAGCTAAATGGTTCTTAGAAGATTTCTTAAAGAGTTATATTAAGAAGCATAGAAATTCGATAGAAAAAAGTATAACTTTGCAAAGGAGACAATGAACAATGGAAGAAGCTAAAAGCAAACTAAGAGTTAACCGATACGCTCACCTCTTGTACTGGGAACAAAACTGCTATTTGTTCCATGGAGAGAGCAATAAAGTGTATAAGATTCCATACAAATTATTCAAAGCGTTGAAACAAGAAAAAATAGATGAGATTGAGCCGTCTTACATAGATATATTAACGTCAGAGCAAATCTTAGTACCTGAACAATTTAACGAGTATGAAGAATCTAAAATAAAGTTCCAAAAAGCTAAGTATCTCGATTCGTCTGTTTCAAGTTATAGCCTAACTATAGGTACAAGTATGAACTGTAACTTCGGTTGTTTTTATTGCTATGAACAAGGCGTAAAAGAAGAAGGAACAATTGCAATGCCAAGACAAGTAGCTGATCAAACTTTGGAATTTATAAAAAGAAATGTTCCTCAATCTACTCCATTAAAAATTACTTGGTATGGCGGTGAGCCTTTATTGGGTCTGGACAGTATTCTGTATATTTCTCAAAGTTTAATTAACTTGGGTTATCAAATAGAAGGTGGCATTATCACTAATGGATACCTACTAACAAGCCAAACAGCAGAACAATTAGTTAAAGAAGCCAATGTTCATTTTGCTCAGATTACAATAGATGGACCGAGAAACATACATAACAAGAGACGAGTTCTTAAAGGAGGAGGACCAACTTATGACGTTATTATGGATAATATCAAAAACGCCTCAAAGTTTATTTCCAACATATCAGTTCGTATTAATGTAGATAAAAGCAACAGAGATTACTTGTATGATTTGCTCGAAGAACTGAAATCAATGCCATCGAATGTTTTGCCGAGCATAGCGCCTGTCAGAGAAGAAAATTCAACATTTTCTAACGAAGAAAGAAAAAGGGAAATCCTTTTTTCTGAACAAGAATTTGCAGAATTCACCAAAGAATTTTTGTGGGCGATAAAGAGAACAACATTGGAACCTTTCTTTGGTTGCTCTGCTATACAAGAAAATTCCTATGTCATTGATGCAGATGGGTATCTTTACAAATGTTGGAATGAAATAGGCAGAAGAGAACAATCGGTAGGCGATGTATGGGAAGGAATAACAAATTATGAACTATACAAAAAATGGTTAAGCTTTGGCGATAGCGACTTTCCAGAAAGCTGTCAATCTTGTAGCGTATTCCCAAGTTGTCGTGGAGGTAAGTGCCCATATAATATTCTTTACCCTGAAAGTGGCGATGGTCATTGGTGCATGCCTGAAAAGTTTAATTTTGATGATCTTTTAATATGGTATATTGAAAGAGAAATTCCTCAAAACAGCATTATCAACTTAGATGAAAATTACATATACCAATATAACTACAGTATTAACACAAATGCTGTACCTCAACAGTGTCAAAACTATTGCTACTGTGTATCGGATAAACAAGTTGCGAATTCTGTCGATAATACCTCCAGCAATTGTTCAAATTATTGCTACTGCATATCTGATAAACAAACTTAAGTCGAACCAGTAACTTGTAAATTTTGCCTCATTAATGTAAAAAATTTTTTACTTTAGAATAAAGGTATTCATTTTTCTGCAGAATTCATCCTTTTTTTAGTGCTATCAAATCCTGATAAGCTTTAAACAAACATAAAAACAGGGGCTGAGCCGTTTAACCCAACCCCTGTTTTAGCCTATTTTCCCCTAGTTAGCTACTGGATTGCATTTGGTTTGCTTTACACAGCCACAAGGATTAGTGTTGCAAGAGCAATAACCACTTACGCAAGAACAAGGAGCGGTGTCACAAGAGCATTTAGTGTCACAAGAGCAAGGTTTAGTATTGCAGGAA
>Ga0209204_1003526_pt1 | contig 11449 bp, 15 predicted proteins | sample AD_JPNMR2_MetaG_FD_184425 | JGI IMG/M metagenome (GOLD analysis project Ga0209204, IMG submission 184425) | Active sludge microbial communities of municipal wastewater-treating anaerobic digesters from Japan - AD_JPNMR2_MetaG (SPAdes) (version 2) | ecosystem: Engineered > Bioreactor > Anaerobic... | reverse complement strand
TCAAACAAGGACTACTAAACGGACGTAACAAACGTTGCGTCTGGTCTATCAACACCCAACCCTTCAAAGACGCACATTTCGCTGTTATGCCAGAAAAACTTGTAGAACCTATGATAAAGGCTGGATGCCCAAAAAGGATTGATTATGGTTATAATGCTTGTAACTGTAATGTTGGTTTTAAGCCTGGAATTGTCCTCGACCCTTTCATGGGGGCAGGAACGGTTGCAGTAGTAGCAAAAAAGTTGGGGCGGGATTATGTAGGTATAGAGTTAAATCCAGAATATATCAAGATAGCAGAAAAAAGAATAGCCAACACAATCGTTAATGAAACTCTATTTGATGTGGAGAAAGGTTATGGAACTTAACAAGATATATCAGGGTAATTGTCTGGACATATTAAAAACATTTCCTGACAATTCCATAGACGCTTGTGTTACAGACCCACCATACGGCTTATCCGACCATAAACCAGATGATGTGGTCTTTGTCTTGAAAGAATGGTTGAACGGTAACGATAGCCTTATACCTAACAAAAGGGGTTTTATGGGAAAAGATTGGGATGCTTTTGTCCCACCACCAGCCGTATGGAAAGAAGTGTTAAGAGTGCTGAAGCCAGGTGCTCATTGCCTTGTGTTTGCGGGGACAAGAACAGTAGATTTGATGGGGATTAGTTTGAGATTGGGCGGGTTTGAGATAAGGGATAAAATTGTGTGGTGTTATGGTAGTGGATTTCCTAAGTCGTTGGATATAGGAAAAGCAGTTGACCAGATTATAGGAAACGAAAGAATATCAATAGGTATTTCTACAAATGGTATAGCTGGGGGGACAAAAGAGTTAATAAGAGGAAATAAAAATAGTGTTAGATATAAAAAAGAATTTGTGATTACTAAAGGTAATTCTGAATGGGAAGGCTGGATGTCATCGCTTAAGCCCGCCATAGAACCTATCATTGTAGCAAGGAAACCCCTTGAAAAGGGATTGAGCATTGCAGAGAACTGTTTAAAGTGGGGAACAGGGGGATTGAATATAGATGGATGCAGGATAGAACTACGTGGTGAAACCCTACCAAAGGGTTCAGCAAAAAGAATTTATGCTAAAAATCAATACACAGAAGATAAGATTTATGGAGATAACAAAACAACAAACCCGCTTGGACGTTTTCCTGCCAACCTTATTCTCGATGGAAGTGAAGAAGCAAAAAGGTTATTTCCACAAAACAATTCCCGTTTCTTCTACAAAGCCAGATTTTCGGAAGATGATTTTGTCCCATTGTTTTATTGTCCGAAGGCGAGTAGAAATGAGCGGAATGTAGGACTTAAAAATACTCCAAAGATAAAAGGTGAGACATATAGTTTTAGACAAGATGGTAGTCTTGATGGAAATATTCCAACCAAACAGAACAATCATCCAACAGTCAAACCATTGGCTCTTATTGAATACCTTGTAAAACTCATAACCCGCAAAAACCAGATAGTATTAGACCCATTTATAGGTAGTGGGACAACAGGCATGGCTTGTAAGAAACTTGGAAGGAACTACATCGGGATAGAAATTAATGATGACTACATCAAAATAGCAGAAAAACGCATAGCTGGAACATTAGTAAACGAAACCCTATTCGATACGGAGGTTATTTATGAACAGAGATTTTAAACCGTTTTCTTTTATTCATGTAGCGAACAGAGATAGAGGAAGTTATTAAAACATTAAAAGTAGATGTGCGAACTTGGGAATTGGCTAAAGCTCTTAAGGATGGTATATTAATTAATTTCGGTGGTAAATAAAAGATGAAAAGATGGGGTTGCTCATAAGAGAACTTGATGGGTTTTAACATCAACACCCTTCAATAGGAGGTAGTATGAAAGTAATAATAAGAGATAAAAGCAAATTCAACCCTGAAAAACCAGTTTCATTTAATAATAATTTCTTTGAGAAGATCTACTCTCTTGATAAAGACCGATGGATAATTAGTTATAGAGATGGATATGGGATGGGATTCTGTGCACATTCTGGAGCATATATCTCATGCAAGGATTGTGTATATTACGTAAAAAAGAAGTGTAATGCAAAACCCTTTAGTATTGATTATGTAGATCTTTTGAAAGAACTGATGAAGAATATTAAAGATGGAAAAGAAGTAACAATAGAAGAAATGTAACTTTATAAAACATTCCTCAATATTCTATAAAATATTATATCTCCCTCGCCCCTGGGATAAACCCATTTTAACATATTTTTCAGAAATGTAAACCAATCATACATAAAAAAAATTCTTTACATTAAAGCATTTTTGTGTTAAGATTAAATAAAAAATTAAGGAGGTATTTAATATGTCTTCCGTTAATCCTTTCTTTGAAGTTTACAAGGAACCCCTATATACTAAGAGTGGTATCCCCGTTAATAAGGTGGCTCTTATTAATGCAGAAACCAACAGTGTTATTGGTGTTGCAAGTCCGAATTATGAAATTGTTCCTAATAAAAAGATTGCTGAACTGTTTGAGAATGCCTTTGATAAGGTGGTAAGTGTTGAAGATCATCTTGATGCCAGAACAAGTAGGTGGTGCCGTCATATTGTTCTTGATACTGATGAATATGCAATCGAAATCACTAAGGGTGATATTGTGAGGGTAATGTTGAAGATTTTCAATTCTTACAATGCTAAGGCAGCCTTTGGATTCAGTGTTTCAGCTATCAGATTGGCATGTCTCAATGGAATGACAGTTATCGATCCCGCTGTACTTTCGGTGAAGTATTATCATTTCCATAACAATGCCAATGCAATCAAAATCGATTTTAGTGATGTAGTGGTTAATCTCAGTGATTCCATCAAGAAGTGGAAACAGTGGACTAAGGTTGAGTATAGTCGTGATAATTTCAAAGAATTCGTCGAGAAACTTCCCTATATTAGTGATAAAATGACCGACTATCTTCTTAATAATTATGATGTTCACAAGAGTAAGTTTCGTGGTAATGACACCAAGTGGACTGCTTATAATGCTATTACCTACGCAATGACTCACAATACTGCTGCTCGTCGTGGTTCTCATATATTCTCCAATAGGTTCAATACCCTTAATAAGGTTGCTCATGATTTCTATAAATCTGATGTTATTGAGGTGTAAAATATGGAACTGAAATTTTCGGATCGTGGAAGGCCTTATATTGAATTTGACGATGGTGATATGATGATTTTTGCGGAAGAAACATCAACACCTACTCACTATAAGTATTTCATTTATTCTGGTGTTGTGACTACTACAGTTGCTCTATCTGGAAATGGTAAGAAAAAAGGTGATAAAAAGATAGCTACAGTTAGCAATAACATGTCATTTATAATCCCCTGTAATTTTAAAGGTATTCCAAGAGATGTAAAAAAGGTATTAGCAGATGATATCGAGACACTATCAGATTATGTAACACCATTTCTTGAAAACGGTATGTTTCCTAAGAAGAAGATAAACGAACTACAGAAGGTTATTGAAAATGAACAGGAGTAGGATTTGGTAAACATAAAAGATGTTGTAAAGGGAGGAATGGAAAAACAACAAGTGATAATGAAGAAGATAAAAAGTATTTCATTTAAGTGCATTGAAATAGAAACATTATAGTAGAAAATCTCAAGAAAAATTAAAGTAAGTAAAAACAAATGTATGATATAATTCTAAAAGAGAGATAAGAATGAAGATTACTGTTGATATATTAAGAAAATGGAACGCCTGTAAGGACGGTGTTCGGTTCTTTTGCAGAAATTTTCCAAACGGTCTTGATCTTGACAAATATACAATCGTTGGTGATTACAAAAATTGGGTGGGATGGTTGATCCAAAATTCAGCGGCCAGATCTTTTACAGATCTGGACAATTTTTATCTTTATAACAAGGAGTAGAAATGAAGAAAGTGATACTTCAAGAAATCAAAAACTTAATTCAAAAATTAAATCTAAATTGTTCTATTAAAGAGTTTCCAGAAAGAGTTAACTGGAGAGACATCAGTAGTAAGCAGAAGCTTTCTAAAGATTTTATTAGAGAATTTAAAGATAAAGTTAATTGGGAATTTATTAGTGCATATCAGGAACTTTCAGAAGACTTTATAAGAGAATTTCAAGATAAAGTTAATTGGGAATTTATTAGTTATTATCAAACTCTTTCTGAAGATTTTATAAGAGAATTTCAGAATAAAGTTAATTGGTTTTATATTAGTCAATTTCAGAAACTCTCTGAAGACTTTATAAGAGAGTTTAAAGATAAAGTTAATTGGAGATGCATTAGTATTTATCAGAAACTCTCGGAAGCTTTCATTAGAAACTTTAAAAACAAAGTTAATTGGAAACACATCAGCACCAATCAGAAACTTTCTGAAGACTTTATAAGAGAATTTCAAGATAGAGTTAATTGGGAATACATTGACATTTTTCAGAAACTTTCTGAAGATTTTATAAGAGAATTTCAAGATAAAGTTAATTGGGAATTTATTAGTTATTATCAAACTCTTTCTGAAGATTTTATAAGAGAGTTTAAAGATAAAGTTAATTGGGAATTTATTAGTTATTATCAAACTCTTTCTGAAGATTTTATAAGAGAGTTTAAAGATAAAGTTAATTGGAATAATATCAGTCAATTTCAGAAACTTTCTGAAGATTTTATAAGAGAATTTCAAGATAGAGTTGATTGGGAATTTATTAGTTATTATCAAACTCTTTCTGAAGATTTTATCAGAGAATTTAAAGATAAAGTTAATTGGAATAATATCAGTCAATGTCAGAAACTTTCAGAAGACTTTATAAGAGAGTTTAAAGATAGAGTTGATTGGAATGAAATTAATGTTCATCAAACTCTATCGAAGAAGTTTCTGAAAGAGTTTTCTGATAGATTAGATATCAACCTCTATAACGAAGTACATCAAAAGAAAACTCGTGAACAGAAGATTAAGGAGATGAAAGAATACGCTCAAAAGTGGAATCTGAAGTTCGATGGAAGATATTTATATGCTTTCAGAAATCACGATATACTTGGCAGAGGATTATTTAATAAAACTCAATTTTATGAAAAAGGAAAGTACTATCGTGATTGGAAATGTGATATGAGAGAAGATGTTAATAATAGCTTTGGATTCGGAATTTGGCCAGAAGGGAACACTCTAGTAAAGATAAGTATTAGAGACTGGGGTGTGGCTGTTAAAGATGATCCAAGTGGTAAAGCTAGAGTACAGGGGTTTTACTGTAAGTAAAATAAAATAAATAATTATACTTGGTCAGATCTTTTACAAATCTGGCCGATTTTTAATTTTAATATATTTTTATATAGAAATAGTACATGAAATAATATTTATATTTTTATTTAAAAAAGGAGTAAAAATGAGACAATGGATGGTTGATCCAAAATTTATGTGTGATAAGCATCTATTCGGAGAGCATGTGGAACACCATATGTTCATAGGAACATTGATAAGAAAGAAATCAATCGTTGGTGATTACAAAAATTGGGTGGGATGGTTGAACATCAAGAGGGAATATGATGATCGTGGATTCTTGATAAGAGAAACTCATCCAGAAAATATAGAAATAAAATATGAATATGATGATTGCGGATGTCTTGTAAGAAAGATTGATGGTATTGGTTTGGAAATTGTATATGAATATGATGATAATAAACGCTTAGTAAAAGAAATTTATCCAGATGGTATGATAACTTATTATGATTATATAATCGATGGGGAATTTAGGATTGTAGTTAAAAGAATAAACGATCAAGTAATTTATTCAAAATATGACAATCATGAAAGAATAGCAGAAATGATCCTTCCAAATTACCAGATTTATCAATGGGTATATGATAGCAATGGAAATGTTATTGAAAAGAGATTCCCTGTTGGTAATGTTTCTCACTATATATATGATGATAATGAAAATCTAATTAAATGGATATTTCCAGATGGTAATACCATTCAATGGGAATACGATGATAAGGGGAATCAAGTTAAAGAAATTTTTTCAAATGGACATGTTAATAAATTTGAATACTTCCATGATAAAAATGGGATGTTAACTATGATTAGAAAAAATAATAAAACTATTCTAGAAGTTTGTCATATAAGGAATACCGGGGAGTTAATAGGATTGTATGAACACTATTAAACAGAATATAGTCTTTTTACATAAGTTATGGAGAAAGTCATTCTCTATCTCACCCAAAATTATTACGAATACTAATCTAAAAAATTCTTGATGTATAGTATGTTCAAAGAAAAATGGAGGAAAGAGATGCTTCCTCTATATAAGAAACTTGTTGTTATGTTCCATCCAGATGTATGTAAAGAATACTATGCTCTTGAAAGAACTAAACTAATCAATATCAATAAAAACAATGAACAAGAGCTTCGTAGGTTAGCTACTTTGTGGGGTGTTATTAAATCTACTGATCAACAACAGGACAGACGGCCGGTTTTTGAACAAGAAATAAGGAATGACCGGTATAATCATATAAGAACTAAAGCTGAAAGGATTAAAAGAGGGTTTGAACGTTGTAATTTGAAACCCAATACCTATTATGATGGATTAGGAATAAAGGTTTTTACAAAATATGGATATATTACAGTTATTAGAACAACAGCTCAATTTGTTATCTATAAAAAATGGGATGGAAAAGAAGCTCGTGTTAGTATTACAAAGTGTTACAATAAACATTAGTCCAAATTTTATCATGTTATACTATTAAACACTGGTTTAAAATTTTCCCTATTAAAATAAAGGGAGTAGTAGGATGAGGGTGATTAAAATAATTGTATATAGATTTGATGAACTTCCTGATGATGTAAGGAACAACACTATTAAACGGTATAGGTATATAAATGTAGAAAAAGACATTTGTTGGTGGCAACCGATTATTGATGAAGCAGAACAGATGGGGGTTGTCATAGCTGATTTCGACCTATATAAGAACACAATAATAGGCACTCTAACCAAAAGTATCGAAGAAGTAGCACAGAACCTACTGAATAAATTTGACAATAATTCCAAGATTAAAGAATACGAACGAGTGAATCCTAACAAATTTATTAAGATAGTGCTTAACGAATATCTTGACATTTTAAGAAAGAAATATGAATATATGACAAGTGTTGAAGCTGTTATAGCAACTCTAAAAGATTATGAATTTACAAATGATGGAAAAATATGTTATGAATAAAAAAAAATGTTCATATGGTGTTGGTGAGCAATAAACTGATGGTGAGTTCGTTATCTCTAACATAGATACAATTTCTGATATATTCAGACAAATTAGATTTGTTCCAATTCTTGTTGATCATATACCTATAAAATAACAGAATAATATATACTGGATGTTCCGATAAGTTTGATGTATTAAATAGATATGAGCGAATTCAGTTAAAATAAATCGAGATGGTGATATTTATATAGTGGCAGATTGTCGTTCAATCGGATATGATTATGAATATACTCCATCTTTAACCATCAATAATAGTCATTAAAGTGGGGAGAGATGTATATGGCAAAGTTCATAGTTGAAATAGGTTTCTCTAAAGATATAGCCGATGATATTCACCGTTACGTTCAGACTACTACAAATGGTGCGGTGGGATTTTTTGATGTATTGGAAGAAAACATTGATTCAGTAATACGATCTATGGATCCTAAAGGTTACGCGAAAATTATCGAAGTTATCTATAATGACTGAGGCGTATAATGGAACTAATAACCTATCTAAAAGCTGGGTATCCTCTCCTATGGGTTTGTACTCATGAAGAGGATAGAGCGATATCTGTATTTTCTCAAGAAGCACAAGGATATTCGATTTTTTCATGGGATATGGTGACAGGTCTTCATGATCACGCTACGGATCAGATAAGACAGATACACGATCCTCTGCATTCAATTCAAGCAGTAACCACCTTGCCTGAATCGTCGATACTTTTTCTCAAAGACTTTCATAAATTTGTTCATGCAGTAGATATTTTTAGAACAATAAAAAATTTTGTTCCTCTTTTGAAGGCTACAGATAGGCATATAATAATTATCTCTCCAGGAATAAACATTCCTGTTGAACTGGAGAAAGATATCACAGTCATATTCTTTGAACTACCTACAGTTTCAGAACTGTTGGAGATTACACACAAGATAGTAAAAGAAAATAAGCTATCTGTAAAAGTCGATGAAAAGACTATTTCCGCAGCCAAAGGCTTAACTATCTATGAAGCTGAGAATGCCATAGCACTCAGTCTCGTAAAAGAGAGAACTATATCCAAAAAGATCCTTGAAGCGGAGAAACTTCAGGCAATTCGTAAGAGTGGTCTGATGGAGCTTCAGAATCCCGAACCTATTGAAGTCCTTGGTGGTTTAGAAGGACTCAAAAAATATCTTCAGCATCGTAAAGAAGGATTTTATAGATCAGATCTACCAGCATACGCTCGTCCTCATGGCATTATCCTTGTGGGTCCTCCTGGAACGGGGAAATCGCTTTCAGCAAAAGTATGTGCGTCTATCTTCGACATCCCGTTAATCCGATTAGATATTTCAAGTCTTAAAGGAAGCTATGTAGGTGAATCCGAGAAGAATATGCAACAGGCTCTTATCCTCGTCAAATCCGTTGCACCAGTTGTAGTGTGGATGGATGAATTTGAAAAAGCATTTGCTGGTGTTGCAAGTTCTGCAAAAACAGATGGTGGCACTACTCTCGGCATGATAGGCCGTCTTATGACTACCATGCAAGATTTTCGTAATGATGGAGTGCCAGTCTATTGGTTTGCTACGGTTAATGATATAAGCAGTCTCATAGAAAACAGTCAGGGTGCTATGATGAGGCGTTTTGATGACGTTTTCTTCCTCGATTTTCCATCACTAAAGGAGAAACAAGATATTATCAAAATTATGAACTGTAAATACACTACTAAAATTCCCATTGAATGGGCGGAAAAAATGGAAAACTGGACAGGTGCAGAAATCGAAAAACTTGCATTTTCATCTCTGTATGATGGACTTGATGAAGCGTTTGCATCTATACGTCCCATATATCATCAGTGCCAAGCTTCAATCGAAAAAGCCCGTGAATGGGCTAAGTATAATGCCCGTTTTGCTAATGACGATGAACAAACCAATAATCAAAAAAAGCGCAAAATAAAAATCTAAGAATGTCTATGAGTAACACAATGAATATCAAAATAGAACTTCATGATAGAGAAGCTCTTGAATATGCTTGCCAGCGACTCGGATTGACAATCATCGAGGGGAAACACAAGCTCTACTCTTCTACTGAGGAAGGGCTCGCCGTCTGTTTGTCTGGGTGGAAATACCCTGTAGTTATCAAAAATGATGGAACAATAGCTTATGATAATTACAGTGGGTCATGGGGAAAGCCTGAGGAGTTGAACAAATTACGTGCCTATTATGGTGTAGAGAAAGCTAAAATAGAGGCACGGAAAAAAGGATATAGTGTATATGAGACTTTTAATAGTCATACTCAAGAATTTGAGTTACGTATTAGAGTAAGAGGATAAAATTATGGAAGAAATAGTATTGAGATTCAGCCTCACCACGGGAGATGTTGTTGTGGAGGCTCGGGGTTTTCATGGCAGTTCTTGTCAGGACGCTACACGCTTTTTACGAGAAACCCTCGGTGATTGCACTGATTTTAAGCGAAAAGCCGAGTGGTATGAAAATAACATCGAGATCACTGGATGTCTTAATAGTAATCTCTGTGGATGAAAAAATGCCTGTTAAAATATCATGGGAAATTATACCAGGAAGAGATAAGTATGATAGAGCTCAGTTAATTATGAATGAGTATTATTTTGGAGAAGAATTATCTCTCAGACCTCGTATGGTATTTGAAAAAAGTTATCGTCTTCCAGGCCAAATATATTGCGGAAGAAATCCTAAACTTCAGTACAAAAATAGCAATGACTATTGTCACGTACTTTACACCATAAAAATTCGCAAAAATGTCTATATAGATAGGCCTCTAACGAATAAATCCACTACGGAGTTTATTAACTTCAACTGTCGTGGGCGTTGTGTAGGATGTTGTGCCTATCTACCACAACAAGATACTTATGAAAAATTTGAAAAAGTATTTCGTGAAATAGCTAATGACATAAACAAAGCCTGGGATGATGCTGTAGCAAAAGCGAGAAACTTCAAAGCATTTGAGAAAGGGCCAGTAATAATATCAAGTTCTGACTATAATAGATCCAAACGTAAAATGATAACATGTGGTTATATTAAAAAATGCCGTTAATCATAGAGTGGAAAATTTGCAAGGAAAAAGAAGGATATTGGAGACCCAGATTGATTATGAAATGGCAATATCTTGGTGAAGAACTGTCTCTCAGACCTCATATGGAGTTTAGGAGACATTATTCATTACCAGGTACAATATATTGTGGCTCTGATACTGAACTTGAGAAAGATGGAAGTAGTGATTATTGTTATGAAACCTATACTATAGATATCACCATAAACACTTACATAAGCAAACCTTTAATGATAAATAACATTTTAATAATTCATGATCAGCATAAATGTAATGGAAAGTGTGATAACTGTCGAATCTTCCTTCCTTGGCGGCCTAACCAAGATTACAGCGACTTTGAAGAAGTATTTTACGAGATGGCTTATGATATGTGTGAAGCATGGAATAAGGCAGTAGCAGAGGCGATGAAATCCGAGGTTTTTGAGGAAAAATCAGTGATTATATCGAGTTCTGATTTTTACGATAAAAAGTCAGAACCTATACCTACACGTAAAATAATAGTATAAAATTATACTGGAGAAAAATAACAATGCCATTGACAGTAGAATATAAAATTGGTAAAAAGAAAAGAGGAAATTGGAATACTCCCATTGTTTTTAATATTATAATAGAGGGAAAGGAATTACAGACAAGCCCTCACATTGTTTTTAAGAAGGAGTATGTTCTTCCTGAATATATTTTTCTGGGAAATCGTCCTAACATGGACGAAAGGCGCATTTATCAAGTTAAATGTAATAGTGTAAAAGAAATAAACATCGACATCAATCGTCTTATTACAAAACCAGTAAAAATAAATCTCTTCTCATTAAGATCTATCTGTAGGGAAGAATGCGATAATTGTAAGGCTTATATTCCTTGGAAACCTGGGAAACCTGATTTCAGAGACTTCGAAGAAGTATTTTACACGATAGCTACAGACTTATGTGCAGCATGGAACAAAGCTGTAGAGGAATCAAGCACTATTTTTTGCAGGAAGAGGTCACTACCTGCACGCAAAGTGATAGTATAAAGTTATATTAAATGGTGAAGTAAGGAAAAATAACCAAGTTATTTAGAATGGGTTTGTGGTGTCATCCCTGAAAACACCACGCCATACTTCATTCATCTTTCTTCAAAATCCATATAAACAATGAAACATTTAAGAATAAGACAAGATATCAAGTCGAAAATCAATAGTATGTTGTC
>Ga0209204_1003516_pt1 | contig 11478 bp, 10 predicted proteins | sample AD_JPNMR2_MetaG_FD_184425 | JGI IMG/M metagenome (GOLD analysis project Ga0209204, IMG submission 184425) | Active sludge microbial communities of municipal wastewater-treating anaerobic digesters from Japan - AD_JPNMR2_MetaG (SPAdes) (version 2) | ecosystem: Engineered > Bioreactor > Anaerobic... | reverse complement strand
AGAAAACAGACGCAAAGAAAACCAGAGCAAAGAGAGCTAACGGACTTAGCAAGCACAGCAAATTCTCTGGAGCTAAAATAGCTTAACTTCCGAAAATATGTCTTTGGCGGAAGTTTCGGATTTTTCGTTTATGATGATGCCTCTTTCGACATCGGCTATGCCTTTGAGAAGGGCGGTGTTGGGGCGAACGCCCGCGGCAATCACAAGAATGTCGAACCCGACTTCTTCGCCCGTCGAAAGATACGCTTTATCGGTGGCGAATTTATTAACGCCCGCCGAAAGCCTGAACTCTATGCCCTTGTTTTCGAGGTGTTTTTGTATCATGCCCGCGCCCTCGCCGTCAAGAATGCTCGAAAGCACCCTGGGGGCGAGGTCGGCCACGACTATGCTTTTTACCTTATGCAAAATAGCCTCGGCGCATTTAAGCCCGATAAGCCCCGCGCCCAAAATAAGAACTCGCTTTTCGGGGGAGAGAGCTTTTTCGAGGCTTACGGCGTCGTCGAGGCTCATGAAGGTGAATTTGTCATTAACCGTATTAAGCCCTTCTATCGGGGGGACAAAGGGGTCGGAGCCCGTGCCCACAAAAAGCTTATCGTAAGCTATTTTGCTCCCGTCGTCTAACCCAACCTCTTTTTTGTCGGGCAGGATTTGCGTCACGGCCTTGCCGCCCATAAAGGCGCAGCCCATATCTTCATAAAAACCGTCGACGCGGTATTTCATCTTTTCTCTGTCGGTCTTGCCGTAAATGAGATAGGAGATAAGCGGCCTGGAGTAAGTGTGGTATGGCTCGCGCGAAATTATAATGATTTCGCCTTCTTTGTCGACTTGCCTTATTCCCTCGACGGCACCTATGCCCGCCGCCGAATTACCTATTATTACATACCTCATAGTTAACCTCTTTCCTCGAACACTATCGCTCCGTTCGGGCACCCTTTTACGCATGCTGGGGTTCCCGCGGCGCTCTTTACGCACAGCTCGCACTTTTGCACGGCGCCCTGCTCCGATGGCGCTATGGCGCCGAACGGGCAGCACAGAATGCAGGTGTAGCAGCTTACGCATTTGTCCTTATTTATGGTTATTACGCCGTCCTTGCGGGTTAGCGCGCCTGTTATGCAGCCCTTTACGCAAAGGGGCTCGTCGCAGTGGCGGCAGGATACAGCGAAGCTTACCCCGTCTTTTTCTTCTATCCTTATGCGGGGGTTGATTTTGATATCCTTAAGCGCCCTTGCCATATCCTTCTCGTTGGTGCCGGCGAAAGCGCAGTAGTATTCGCACAGATGGCACCCGAGACACCATTTTTCGTTTACATAAACCTTCTTCATAGTGGTCTCCTCCGCCTTATTCGCCCGCGTACTTTATGCCAAGTATCTCGAGCTCTTTTTCGTTGAGCCCCACGCCCCTTAGCATAAGCCTGTTGCCCTTAAGGCTTTCGATGGAGTTTATGCCCATGCCTCCCATCATTTCCTTTATCTCATGCTTCCACGCCGTCAGCAGGTTGACAAGCCTCTTGTATCCCAGATTGGGGTTAAGGCGCTTTACAAGCTCGGGATTCTGGGTGGCTATACCCCAGTTGCACTTGCCGGTATGGCAGCTTCCGCAAAGGTGGCAGCCGAGAGCGAGCAAGGCGCTCGTCGCGATATACACGCAGTCGGCGCCCAAAGCTACTGCCTTTACGATATCGGCGCTCGAGCGGATGCTTCCGCCCACGACTAGAGAAACATTGTCGCGGATGCCCTCTTCGCGAAGCCTTCTGTCTACGCTGGCGAGAGCAAGCTCTATCGGTATGCCTACATGGTCACGGATTCTGGTGGGAGCCGCGCCCGTGCCGCCCCTGAAGCCGTCTATCGCTATGATGTCGGCGCCGCTTCTGGCGATACCGCTGGCTATTGCCGAAACATTGTGCACGGCGGCTATCTTTACGATTACGGGTTTTTTATATTCTGTGGCCTCTTTGAGCGAGTAAACGAGCTGGCGCAAATCCTCTATCGAATATATATCGTGGTGAGGGGCTGGGGATATGGCGTCCGTACCCTCGGGGATCATCCTCGTGCGGGAGACATCGCCTATAATCTTCGCGCCGGGAAGGTGCCCGCCTATGCCGGGCTTTGCGCCCTGTCCCATCTTGATTTCGATAGCCGCGCCGCTGTTGAGGTAGTCGGGATGCACGCCGAACCTGCCCGAAGCGACCTGGACTATGGTGTTCTTGCCGTAGCGGTAGAAGTCCTCGTGAAGCCCGCCTTCGCCTGTGTTATACATAATACCCAGCTCTTCGGCGGCCCTTGCCAGGCTCTCGTGGGCGTTGTAGCTTATCGAGCCGAAGCTCATGGCGCTGAACATCACGGGCATCGACAGCGAAAGGTGAGGGGGAAGGTTGTTAACGATGCGCCCTCTGGCGTCGCGCTCTATTGCCTTGGGCTTTGCACCCAAAAACACCTTTGTTTCCATGGGCTCGCGCAGTGGGTCTATCGAAGGGTTTGTAACCTGCGAAGCGTTAAGAAGTATCTTGTCGAAATAGACGGGATAGTTTTCGGGGTTGCCCATGCTGGACAGCAACACGCCGCCGCTTCCCGCCTGGCGGTAGACCTCGTTAATAGCCTTTCCCGTCCAGTTGGCGTTTTCTTTATATGTATTGTTGGTTTTTACTATTTTGAGCGCTCTCGTGGGGCAGATGGATACGCACCTCTGGCAGTTGACGCACTTGGAGTCGTCGCATACCATCTTGTTCTGGTCGGGAAGGTACTCGTGCACCTCGTTGGCGCACTGCCTCTCGCACGCGCGGCAGGATATACACCTGTCGTAGTTTCTTTCTACTTCGTAGTTGGGATATAAGAAATTAATTGCCATCGGATTGACCTCCGTAAAGTCGAACAATTACGGGTTCGCCGCCTTTGGGATACCAAACCCTGTCTAATTCGGGCTCGATTGCCCTTATCGCGGCTTCCTCGCTGGCGATATATACCATATCGCCCTTTTCGCCCGCCACCATGCTGCGCAGCTTGAGGCGGTCGTTTAGTGCCATCAGGCCACCCTCGAAGCCTACAAGTATCGAGAATGGGCCTGTAATTAGCTGCGCTTCGTAGGCTATACGAAGGTATTCACAAAGCTCGCGCTTTTCCTGCGGCATACCCTGTATCGTCTGCCAGAAGGGCGCGGCTATAACGAGGGAGATTTCCTCGAGCGTCAAACCCTTTTTGCGGTGCAGGTAATCAATAATATATGTGATAACCTCGGTGTCCGTCATGAGGGTGCATTTGTAGCCGTACATTTCGATAGCCCTGCGGTTGGCGTCGTAGGAAGATATCTCGCCGTTGTGCACGACTGAATAATCCAAGAGGGCGAAGGGATGGGCGCCGCCCCACCAGCCGGGGGTGTTTGTGGGGTAGCGTCCGTGCGCCGTAAAGCAATAGCCGGCGTACTCGTCCAATTTGTAGAAAGCCGCAACATCCTCGGGGAAGCCTACGGCTTTGAATACGCCCATGTTTTTGCCGCTGGAGAAGATATACGCGCCGTTAATGTAGGTGTTTACCCTGAACACGCACTTTGCGACAAACTCGCGCTCGTCAAGCTGGCTGTCGGCAAGTTTTGTGGGCAGCGGCGTTACGAAATAACGCCATATAAGCGGCTCGTCCGTTATGCTTTTTACCTTTCTTGTAGGAATTTTGGAAAGGTTAATTATGTCGAAGTGGCTCTCAAGGAACTCCTCGCATTCTTTTTTGGCAGCCATGCCGTCGTAGAAAACATGCAGGGCAAAATAATCTTTATACTCGGGATAAATCCCGTAGGCGGCAAAGCCGCCGCCCAAGCCGTTGCTGCGGTCGCGCATCACCGCTATTGAACGGATAATGGCTTCGCCGCTCATGCGCTTGCCCGTCCTGTCTATGAGGCCCGATATCGCGCATCCGGCCGGTATTCTTACTTGACCTTCTCTCATTGTAACCTCGCTTCCGGAACCGTTTTTGTTACGGCTCGCCGCGGCGGAAAAAAAGCGCCTTTACGCTTTCCGCCGTCTTTTTGTTTTTTTAGATGAAAAAAGGCGCTCACCACATAACGCCCACAGTAAACCAATACCTGAAATAATACGGTTATTTTTACTGCTCTGCATTATCTGATGAACGCCTTTGTTCAACACCTATAATATACAGTAATCATTATAAAAATGTCAAACAATCTGACGCAAAATTTCGTTACCGCCAAAATTTTTTTGCGGCGAGGAATAAAAAATTTTTTAAAAATTGGCAAAAAATTATCAAAAATCGTTTGACATTCTGAATATAATGAATTAAGATTAACTCGTAAACAGCAAAGGCGCTGTGGACTTATAAAGTCCGCGGCGCCTCTTTTTTTTAGAAAAAAAGTTGCTGTTTCACCGCCATTAATAATGATTCTGAATCTATATAAAAAAGGAGTTTAGATTATGAAAGACCTACCGTCCTTATTCGGAAGCATGGTATTCAACGACGCGGTGATGCAGGCGAGGCTGCCCAAAGACGCTTACAAAGCCCTCAAAAAATCCATCGAGCAGAATATACCGCTCGAACAGGATGTAGCCAATGTCGTAGCCAACGCGATGAAGGAATGGGCTATCGAGAAGGGCGCCACCCACTACACCCACTGGTTCCAGCCCATGACCGGCGTAACCGCCGAAAAACACGACAGCTTTATCGCGCCTTCTAAAGACGGCAAAATAATTATGGAGTTCTCGGGCAAAGAGCTTATACGCGGCGAGCCGGACGCCTCCAGTTTCCCCTCTGGCGGCCTCAGGGCTACTTTCGAGGCCAGGGGCTACACCGTGTGGGATGTGACCTCCTACGCCTTCGTAAAGGACGGCACCCTGTATATACCCACGGCTTTCTGCTCCTACGGCGGCGAGGCTCTCGACAAGAAAACCCCTCTGCTCCGCTCCATGGACGCCCTCGATAAGCAGGCTATGCGCATACTCCGACTGTTCGGTAACAACCAGGCAAAACGCGTTATAACCACCGTCGGCCCCGAGCAGGAATACTTCCTTATAGACAAGGAAATGTTCCTTAAGCGCCCCGACCTCATGTATACGGGCAGAACGCTGTTCGGCGCCCGCCCGCCCAAAGGGCAGGAGCTTGAGGACCACTACTTCGGAAGCATCAAGCCCCGTGTCGCGGCCTTCATGCACGAACTCGACGAAGAGCTTTGGAAGCTCGGCGTTCTCGCCAAGACCAAGCACAACGAGGTCGCTCCCGCCCAGCACGAGATGGCCCCCATATTCTCGACCACCAACATCGCTACCGACCACAACCAGATAGCGATGGAGCTTCTTAAGAGCATCGCAAACAAGCACGGCCTTGCCTGCCTGTTGCACGAAAAACCCTTCGCCGGCGTAAACGGCAGCGGCAAGCATGTCAACTGGTCGCTCTCGACCGATACCGGCGTAAACCTTCTCGAACCCGGCGAAACGCCCTACGAGAATGCCCAGTTCCTGCTCTTCCTTACCGCGGTTATCAAAGCGGTGGACGAGTATCAGGATCTCCTGAGGGTATCCGTAGCCAGCGCGGGTAACGACCACAGACTCGGCGCCAACGAGGCCCCTCCCGCTATAGTGTCCATGTTCGTAGGCGAAGAGCTTGCCGAAATCCTCGAAGCCCTCGAAACCGAGTGCGCCTATAAGAGCAAGCAAAAGCGCTCTATGGAAATCGGCGTAAATGTGCTCCCGCACTTCCCCAAGGACACCACCGACCGCAACCGCACTTCGCCTTTCGCCTTCACGGGAAATAAGTTCGAGTTCCGTATGCTGGGCTCCGCATTCTCGATCGCCGGCCCCAACATCGTCCTCAATACCGTTGTAGCCGAAGTGCTCGGGCAGTTTGCCGACATTCTCGAAAAAGCCGAAGACTTCACCGCGGCTCTCAACACCCTCATCAAAAAGACCATCCGCGAGCACAAGCGCATAATTTTCAACGGCAACAACTACGCCGACGAATGGGTGCGTGAGGCCGAAAGGAGAGGGCTCTCCAACCTCAGGACGACGGTTGACGCTCTGCCCGCCTTCGTATCGCCGAAGAGCATAGAAGTGTTCACCCGCCACCATGTATTTACCGAAAAGGAAATCCGCTCCCGCTACGAGATCCTTCTCGAGAACTACTGCAAGACGCTGCACATCGAAGCCCTCACCATGATAGATATCGTAAAACGGGAAATCATACCCGCTTGCGTGGGTTACCAAAACGAGCTTTCGGGGCTTCTCGTAAACAAGAAGTCGCTCGGCGGATACAACAGCGGGCTCGAGGATGCCCTTCTCAAGAAGATCTCCGCTCTTTCCACCTGCCTTATCGACAAGCTCGATATGCTTGAGAACGCCATGCTGGGCACCAAGTCTCACCACAGCGACCCGCTCGAACTTGCGGCGTATTACAGGGAAAAGGTATTCGGCGCGATGTCCGAGCTCAGGCTCATCGTAGACGAGCTCGAAACGCTGGTATCCAAGAAATACTGGAAACTGCCCGGCTACGCCGAAATCCTCTACAGCGTCAACTAAATTCCGACAAACTCAATATTTAAGCGAAACACAAGGGCGTGTATCACAAGATACCGCCCTTATCTATTTTAGGAGGAAAAATTACTATGGACTTTATTTCTATGATCGACACGCTATGGGTCGCGCTTGCGGCAATATTGGTGTTTTTTATGAACCTCGGCTTCGCCGCCGTCGAGTCGGGCTTCGCGAGGTCTAAAAACACCGTCAATATATTGTCCAAGAACTTTATCGTTTTCGCGGTGTCGTCCCTCGGCTTTCTGCTTCTCGGCTGGGGCCTGATGTTCGGCGGCGACAACCCGTTTATCGGCACAAAACATCTGTTTATCCTTAGCAACTCCAACCTCCCGTTCTATAACGACACCCTTACTTCCAGCGTGCCGTTCTGGGGCAAGTTCTTCTTCCAGCTGGTATTCTGCGGCACGGCGGCAACCATCGTTTCGGGCGCTGTCGCCGAGCGCGTAAAGTACATTTCTTTTATAATATTCTCCTTTGTGCTTACGCTGGTTATTTACCCCATAATAGGCCACTGGATTTGGGGCGGCGGATGGCTCTCCAAGCTTGGCTTTCTTGATTTCGCGGGCGACACCGTCGTTCACTCGGTGGGCGGCTGGGCGGCTCTCGCGGGCGCCATAATACTCGGCCCCCGCTACGGCAAGTACGACAAAAAGGGTAAGCCCCGCGCCATACCGGGGCACAATATGTCCCTTGCCGTTATAGGCCTTTTCGTACTGTGGCTGGGCTGGTTCGGTTTCAACCCCGGCTCGACAATGAGCTTCCAAAACCCCTCCGATGTCGCTCACATCATGATGACGACCAACACCGCCGCAATAATGGCAGTGCTTACGGCAACCGCAACCTCGTGGATATTCATCGGCAAGCCCGATCTCGGCATGACCATTAACGGCTGCCTCGCAGGCCTTGTCGCGATAACGGGCAGCTGCGCCTATGTAAGCGTAGGCAGCTCTATGATAATCGGCGCCATCGCAGGCATAATCGTTGTGTTCTCGGTTCTCCTTTTCGACAAGCTCAAGATCGACGACCCCGTCGGCGCCACCTCTGTTCACCTTGTGTGCGGCGTTTTCGGCACACTCTGTATCGGTTTATTCGCTCAAAAGGGCGTTACCAGCCTTTCGACAGTAGACGGCTTATTCTTCGGCGGCGGCTTCCGCCTGCTGGGCGTAGAGCTTCTTGGCGTAATAGCCGTAGGCGCCTTTGTGTTCGCGGCCTCTTTCGGGATCTGGTTCGCGCTTAAGAAGACCGTCGGCATCCGCGTCAGCCTCGAAGAAGAAATCAAGGGCCTCGACATCGGCGAGCACGGCAACTCGGCTTACCCCGACTTCGCCCTCGTCGCACCCATCCTGGCGCTTTCGGCAAACGGCGATTCCGAACATACCAAGCCCATTGCCTTGGCTTCCGAGCCCTCGTCTTCGGATGCTCCCGCGGCTCCCGCAGTATCTCCCGAAAAGGCTATACCCGTAATTAACCGAGCCCGCAAGAACGCCAAGATGACCAAGGTTACCATTATCACCAATCAGGACAAATTCTCCAGGTTGCAAGGCGCTCTTGACGAAATAGGCATAACCGGCCTTACCGTAACCAATGTATTGGGCTACGGCATGCAGAAAGGCCACACCGAATACTACCGCGGCGCTCCCGTAAAGACACGCTTGCTTCCCAAAGTTCAGATAGATATCGTCGTCTGCAAGGTTCCCACGCAGACATTGGTCGACACGGTAAAGAAAGCCCTCTACACCGGCAACATCGGCGACGGCAAGATCTTTATCTACGATGTCGAGAATGTTATTAAAATCCGCACGGGCGAGGAAGGTTACGACGCCCTGCAGGACGAAGACGACGAACTGCAAACCACCTGACCACCGGTTCTGCATATATCACCTAAACACCCCCTCCCCGAGTTTTTTGGGGAGGGGGTGTTTTTTTAGGGATTTATACCTGTATTATAAATATTGCGCTAACGCTTTCTATTATCGGTAAATCTGCTTTCGGCTTTACTCTATCCTTTCCCGTATGATATTCCAGGCTTCGGTTTCGAGAAAGCTTCCTTTTACATTGTTCTCCATTTCTATGAATCTATGGTATGGGATACTGAATGAAAGGAGGTCTTTTGATATCCACTTTCTCGCGGAAGGGTCGGTAAGCCCGATGAAGCAATGCTTACCCCCTTTCTCCTGTTCGTCAAGCGCGTATAACACGCTTTGCATGCATCCCGCTCCGAACAGTATTTTTACATTATCTTGTGTGGGGCTGTCATAATTCGCCAAGGTGGCCAAACCCGAAAGCTGATCGGCGTTTACAAGAAAAACAACAACTTCGGGCGTTTCGCCACCCATTTTCTCCAATGGGCGAAACACGATATAATTTTCTGTCTTTGTTTTAGGAAGATTTTCAACAAAATTAAGCGCCAGCCCGGGCGTTTTCTTATAATGCTCGCCGGGCTTTCCTCCTTTACCTCCGACGGAAAGAAAATACTCTATAACCCCCGTTTCAAACTCTTTGAGCCCCAGACCCGCTTTCCCGCCGTTGCAAGCCACCGTTTTCAAATCGAAAGCTGCGCTTTTTCCTTCAATTGCAGCGGCGTTCAGCATCGACACAACACATCCCCAAACGCCCTCACGAAAGCGCAGCGCTCCTTCGGGAAGCGTATCAGTTCTATATACCCCAACAGGATGGTTGCTTAGCTTAATGGCTTTAGTTATTGCGCCGCTCATGATTTCCTCCTATTTGATTTCCTTAATTTTCGACAGGTCGCCGCTGCAAAGGGCTTCGAGGTTGGCAAAGATTTTAGGGGCGGGCCAGTCCCACCATTTAAGTTCCAAAAGGTAGGCGATTAGTTCGTCGTCGAATCTTTTCTTTATTATTCTGCAGGGGTTGCCGCCCGCGATATGATACGGCGGGATATCTTTTGTGACTACCGAATTGGCGGCGATAACCGCGCCGTCGCCTATATGCACGCCGGGCATTACGGTAACATTCTGCCCTATCCATACATCGTTGCCGACAACGGTGTCGCCTTTCAAGGGCAAATCGTCAAGCGAGGGGGTTGCCTTCTCCCAACCGTGCCACATTATGTTGAAAGGATAAGTCGTTACGCTGCACATCCTATGATTTGCGCCGTTCATTATGAATTCGATGCCTTTGCCGAGGGCGCAAAACTTACCTATAATCAGCTTATCGCCGATAAACTCATAGTGATGCGTGACGCGCTCCTCAAACTTCTCGGGGCCGTCGGGGTCGCTGTAATATGTATAATCGCCGACAATAATATTGGGGCGGGTGATTACATTTTTGATAAAACATACACTTTTTATATTTTCGTTTGGATAAACAGCGTTCGGATCGGGCCCGTATATCATATAAACCATACCTCCTTGAAGTCATTCCTTATAGTAAACGCCGCCGTGATAGCAGTAATATGCTTTAGCGTTGAGGGAAAAAAGCTTATTCAATGAGTTTTCCGCCTCGCGCAAATCAAGCGCGAACTGCGGGTTGGCAACGACGGGTATCCCGCCGTCCAAAGCCATGGCGTCGCCCGTTACAACAACCCGGCTCACTTCGAGATAAAGCGAAATATGTCCCGGCGTGTGCCCCGGCGTGGCGATGACACGGCACCCGCCGCACTTACCATAACAAGCAAGAACTGGATTTATCCATATTCACTTACATTAACTATTATAACTCAAAACGTCCTCATTCCGCTAATAATTATTTAACCCCTAATGCCCGAGAAGAAAAATACTATGCAAACTAAACACTTCGCTTTCGGGGGATATCCCCCGTCGCAAAAACCCCCTTATCTATAAAAATTCTTTAGCAATAATTCACAAAAGTGTGTCCATTTGCTTGACTATAGTCCAGTTTAATGCGCTTTCCTCGTTTATATGTATTCCTGCATTATTATCAAGGTCTGTACCGTTTATGAAGTCCACAAGCTTTTGGCTTGCCGCTGCATCTGTGCCACCCCTCTTTTCTTTTTTGCTGAATAATGCCATTTTTGCTCCTTTTTACATATAAAAAACGCACCTCTCTCGAAATGCGTAACTTTGTATTTTTTATTTGAATAACTTATTTTTTGTTATTCAATATTCGCGTGCTTTTTAAGATTGCATTTTGCACATAACAACTGTATATTCTCTACAGTTATAGATGCTCCACCTTTTGAAAACGGAATGATGTGATCAAAATGTAAGTTTATATCAGAGTTACAATACACACAACGTCCTTTATCTCTTTTCCATACTTGAACTTTTACTTCAGTTGGGATTAACCTGTTGTGTGCAATATCAAAATCTTCTTGCTCTGAGATAACACCATCAGCAACATCTTCTATCATAACTAACTTAAATTTAAATACATTGCGATTGTTAGACTCTTCTAGCCAAGCATCAGTCAAATTAAAGAACCCATTATATACCCAGATTCCAGATTTAATTTTTTCGTATACCTTTATCTTTTTTGGCTTTTCCCCTTTCTTGTATCTCATAACAGCTTGTAAAAACTTACCGTTTTCTGTTAAACTTTTTGATGGTGTAAGCGCGGGTTGATCTATATCTCTTGGGTTTTTACCTGATGGCACAAAATTTGATTGCGCGTCATGACCCTCATAAATTATGGTTGTCCCATCATCTTCAAATCTATCTGCATATGGTGCATTAGGCCTGACACTCATTAGAACAATTCCATAATCCTTATTATTGATATTAAAATTCATGCCTCGCTGAATTGCAAAGCCTTCTTCTGCTGCCATTTCCGCATATGTAATTATATCTCCTCTCTTCATAATGTTACACTTCCTCACTTTCTTTTTATTTATTATAGCATCACGCCATTTTATAGTCAATTACGATCTGTATGTTTGTCAAACATTTGTTACACTTTTGGTATTAAAGAAGAGATTTAGGTATTGATTAGGTGATAACCAGTTAAGAGGACGCATTGGGAAGTTGTTGTAC